>Ga0183095_10119_pt1 | contig 309405 bp, 246 predicted proteins | sample BioMet4_FD_130346 | JGI IMG/M metagenome (GOLD analysis project Ga0183095, IMG submission 130346) | Microbial communities from bioreactor (seeded with sewage sludge) at LBNL, California, USA - Biofuel metagenome 4 (v2) (version 3) | ecosystem: Engineered > Bioreactor > Anaerobic > Unclassified ...
AATTAAGTATGCACTAAATTAATTCCGCCAACAGGTAATATATAATTCAATTTGTAGAATTTTTATTAAGGTTAACGTAAATCACATAAAAAGGTAGAAAATACTTCACAGTACTCATCACTATAAATTTCGTAAAATTAAAAATAATAATATCATTATACCTTATATATATATATAAATGTAGTTTAAAAAAACAATTAATACATTAATTAACTGAATATTGATAATTTTATTAGAATAAAAAAAGTAGTTGCAAAATAAAACTATTATCCACCGAAAAACACTGTTTCTGTATTAATGTTGTATAATATAAAAGAACTATAACAGAAGAAAGTAACTTCATAAGAAGATCTACTGGTACCTATCACTAATCCTACAAATTAACACGTTCACTATTCAGTATTTAAATCAAACAGCACATTAACTTGAATATGAAGTATAAATACAATGAAAAAATGAAATTTACTTGATAAAATGAAACAAACAAATTATATTTGCAATATATGAGAAAAATATTATGAGCAATAATGCGCGTATACTCTTTTTATCAATAATTCTTTCTCTAATATGCCTGTGTTTTAATTTAAACGCAGTAGCTCAGAATAATCCATACAAAATAAATGATGAATTGTATGCTTATCTCTCGAAATGCATGAAAGTAATTAAACAAGAAAAAGTATTGACGATGTCAGATACTCTCTTCAACATGTCCAAGAAAAAAAGAGATTTGAAAGCTCAATGCCTAGCATTAAATCTTAAAGGGGAATACTACTATTATAATAACAATATTAAACACCTTACAATAGAGAAGGAACGTATTGGCAATTTCGCACGTAAAACCCCGTATAAACAATACGTATTCTCCATCTGGAATCGTATCATAAATTATTATGCAAATCAACAAATGGTTGCTATTGCAATGAACGAAGCCCGCAAATATCAAAAAGAAGCTCTTCTCTTAAATGACAAATACGGAATCGGCATGTCGTATCAGAAATTGGCCGACCTTTATCAAATTCTTGGGAATCCTAATCAAGCATTAGCTGAGCTGAATAAAGCTGCCGATTATCTCCGAAATAATGGCAAAGAATACGAATTATTTAATGTATACGCAGCTATAGGAAATGTATATTACAGCCTCAATAATTACAAGCAAACTGAAAAATATTACTTGATGGCTCTTGAAAAGACTCCAATTGAAGCCAGCAAAGGCGGGTGTTTGATTTCTCTTGCTTCAAATAGCCTTGACATGAATAATTTACCGGCAGTAGAAAAATATATCAACCTTTTTAATAACTATAAAAAGACATATCCTCTAACCCCCTCGCTTCAAAATAAAGAAACGAAGTTTTATGCTAAATATTATAATGCCACAAAGGATTTTGATAAAGCAATAGCATACTGTAATTCTTTACCCTCCATTGACAAATACAGTTATTTGGCCGATACCTACAGAGGTAAAGGTGATTACAAAAATGCATTTGATAACTTGATAGCGTCAAATGAATATACTAAAACGCTAATGAATGAGAAACAAAATAATTCTCTTGCCGAATATACGGCTCTTTTTGACAAAGACAGAGTAGAAAATGAAAAAAATATTCTGGCTCTACAAAATGCTCAACTAAAAATGAATCAGTTGAAAACTAGAGAAGAACTCTTGATGGCCGATAAACAACAGAATTTACTGAAATTAACAAATACAAGACTTGAATTAAACAATAAAGAACTTGCTTTACAACGCCAGAAAACCGAAAATGAAAAACAGCGTGCAGATACAAAACACCAGATTGAACTATTTCATGCTTCTGAACAACAAGCAAAAACCAATAAATTACTAATTCTTGTACTTGTTTTTTTCCTCATTGTCTTAGCAATCTCATTTATTGCATATATAATTCTTAGAAAACGTTCCTCACGGCAATTGAAGAAAGAAATGATCGAGGTGACTAAAACCCGTAATGAAGCTGAAACAGCCCGTAATGAAGCGGTGAAAGCAAACAAACTAAAATCGCAATTCATGCAGAATATGAGCCATGAAATCAGAACACCACTGAACGCTATCGTAGGTTTTTCCGATATGCTGGCCGATCAAAGTATTCCAACTGATGATAATGAGAAAGAAGAATTTGCCAAATTAATACACACAAACTCTAATATATTGACCACATTAATTAATGATATATTAGATATCTCTATCTTCGAAACAGGAACATATAAATTAATCTTCGAGAAGATTAGTGTTTCTAAACTATGTATGCAAGCAACAGACTCGGTACAAAATCTAGTACCCAAAGGTGTAAAACTTAAGTGTATCATACCTAATGAAGACATTATTCTGAATACAGACGAATTACGTGTACAACAACTATTGACCAATTTCTTAACTAATGCATGCAAATATACTGAAAAAGGTAGCATAACACTTGCCTATGAAAGAACAGAGAATAATATAATATTCTCTGTTACAGACACAGGATGTGGCATCTCCCCAGAAAATGCAGATCGTATCTTTCAACGATTTGAAAAACTCAATCCTTTTAAACAAGGAAGCGGACTTGGTTTAAATATCTGTCAACATATCGCAGAACTTCTTCATGGTGAAGTAAAATTGGATACTCAATATACAAAAGGTTCTCGCTTCCTTTTTATACATCCAATAGAATAAACGATTATTTTGATTTAAATTTTTAATATATAATACGTCTAAACATGAAAATTGGAGATAAGGCCCCAGAAATATTGGGTAAAGATGAAAATGGGAAAGAAATACGCCTAAGTGAATTAAAAGGACAAAAAATTGTTTTGTATTTCTATCCAAAAGATAACACTTCTGGCTGTACGGCCGAAGCTTGTAATCTTCGAGATAACTATAAAGAACTTAAAAAGCAGAACTATATTGTGATAGGTGTAAGCGTTGATGATGAAAAATCACATCAGAAGTTCATCGAAAAGAATACGCTGCCATTTCGTTTGATTGCAGACACAGAGAAGAAACTAGTCCAAGAATTTGGCGTATGGGGAGAGAAGAAAATGTATGGAAGGTCATATATGGGAACATTTCGCACGACTTTCATTATTGAGGATGGTATTATCACCAAAATTATTACCCCAAAAGAAATTAAAGTAAAAGAACATGCAGAACAAATTTTAGGTTGATCAAAAGACTGTTCGTTCCTGCTACGTCATTTAAAATAAAAGTGCACTTCTATGAAGTGCACTTTCCATTTATGGATAAAACTATTAAAGTTTTGGACCGGCGGCTACAAGAGCCTTACCAGCTTTATTACCTTCGTATTTAACAAAGTTCTTGATAAAACGACTAGCCAAATCTTTTGCTTTCTCTTCCCAAGCATTCTTATCTGTATAAGTATCGCGAGGATCAAGAATATTGGTATCAACACCTTCCAACTTAGTAGGAACTACAAAATTGAAATAAGGAATTGTCTTTGTAGGTGCTTTATCTATCGAACCATTCAAAATAGCATCAATAATACCACGTGTATCACGAATAGAGATACGTTTACCAGAACCATTCCAGCCAGTATTAACCAAATATGCTCTGGCACCTGATTTCTCCATGTGCTTAACTAACTCTTCTGCATATTTTGTAGGATGCAGTTCAAGGAAAGCCTGACCGAAACAAGCAGAGAATGTAGGAGTCGGCTCAGTAATACCACGTTCTGTACCTGCTAATTTAGCAGTAAAACCAGATAAGAAATAATATTTAGTTTGTTCCTTACTCAAAATAGATACTGGAGGAAGAACACCAAATGCATCAGCTGACAAGAATATTACTTGTTTTGCAGCAGGAGCATGAGAAACCGGACGAACAATGTTATGAATATGATAGATAGGATAAGAAACACGTGTATTTTCCGTAACGCTCTTATCTGTAAAGTCTATCTTACCATCTTTATCAACAGTTACATTCTCCAATAAAGCATCTCTTGTAATTGCACCATAGATGTCAGGCTCTGAATCTTTATCCAAGTTGATAACCTTAGCATAGCAACCACCTTCAAAGTTGAATACACCATTATCGTCCCAACCGTGTTCATCATCACCGATTAATTTACGCTTTGGATCAGTTGAAAGAGTGGTTTTTCCAGTTCCTGAGAGTCCGAAGAATATAGCAGTATTTTCGCCTTTCAAATCAGTATTTGCTGAACAATGCATTGCAGCTATACCTTTTAAAGGCAAGAAGTAGTTCATCATCGAAAACATACCCTTCTTCATTTCACCACCATACCATGTATTGATAATAACTTGCTCCTTACTTGTTAGGTTGAAAACAACTGCAGTTTCAGAATTCAAACCTAGTTCCTTGTAATTCTTAACAACTGCTTTAGAAGCATTGTATACTACAAAATCAGGTTCTTGATCAAATTCTTCTTCTGTCTTAGGACGAATGAACATATTAGTAACGAAATGAGCTTGCCAAGCAACTTCCATGATAAAACGTACTTTCATACGAGTATCTTTATTTGCTCCGCAAAACGCATCAACGATATAAAGTTTTTTATTAGAAAGTTCTTTCTGGGCAATTTCCTTTACTGCTTTCCATGCTTCTGGAGAAGCCTTTTTGTTATCGTTTTTATATTCAGGAGTTGTCCACCATACAGTGTCCTTTGAGGTTTCATCGTCAACAATAAATTTATCCTTAGGAGAACGACCAGTATAAATACCTGTCATCACATTAATAGCACCGAGTTCAGTTTCCTGACCAATTTCATAGCCTTCCAAACCTGGTTTAGTTTCTTCATCGAACAGCACTTCATAAGTAGGATTATAAAGGACCTCTGTCGTTCCTTTAATCCCATACTTGCTTAAATCAATTTTTGCCATCTTTTTTGAATTATTAATTATGAATTTTAATTTTATCTCTTTACCTTTTTTCAGGATGCAAAAGTAATACATTCTCAATAAAAAAGCCAATTATTAAAGAAAAATTTCTTTAATAATAAACTATTTATATTTTATATACATTAATCTGCTATCTTAACATTGCAATCTAAAAGATTATTATTTATTTTGCAGTTCAGGAAACAAATTCTTAATTATATAATATCATGAAAATAGTCAATTTTAATGAGAGGAATTCTGTACTGAATCAATTTATATATGAGATTCGAAGCAAACAAATCCAAGCAGACCGATTACGATTCCGCCAAAATATTAATCGTATTGGCGAAGTGATGGCTTTTGAAATCAGTAAAGAACTCCATTATTCTTTGAAAGATGTTGAAACACCGCTAGGCACTTCAACCATTAGTGTTCCTGATGAGAAATTAGTATTATGTACGATTCTGCGTGCAGGCCTTCCATTCCATCAAGGATTCCTCGATATCTTTGATAATGCAGAAAATGCATTCGTCTCAGCTTATCGTAAATATAAAGATACAGAAAATTTTAATATTCATATAGAATATATTGCTTCTCCAAGAATTGACGGAAAAACCTTAATTATTGCTGACCCGATGCTTGCAACAGGAAGTAGTATGGAATTAACCTATCAAGCCATGCTGACAAAGGGGCATCCTGCTCATATTCATATTGCATCAATTATCGCTGCCGAACAAGCACTTGAGCATATATCCAAAATATTTCCTGAAGATAAAACTACAGTATGGTGTGCAGCTGTAGACGCTGAGTTGAATGAGCATTCATATATTGTTCCAGGATTAGGGGATGCTGGAGATCTTTCCTATGGAGAGAAAGAATAACAAATTTTCTATAATAAAAAAAGGAGGATACAAAAATATCCTCCTTTTTTTATTATAGAATCATTTCACTTCCCAAGTATCATTTGTCATAAGTAATTCTTGGAAATTATGATATTTCTTCTTGCATTTGACTTCTTCTATTTGTTCCGCAACAGCTGCTTCATACGTAGGAGCCTCCACATCACGAATAACACCAAGTGCAATAGGAAAATCAGGGCCTTCCATTAATGCCAATTTCAACTGAAGAGTATGATCAGCGCAATGAGCATCATGAACAAGTATGTCTTTTTCCGTTATTCCATCTTCTCCTAACCTCACTACTTTCAATCCGAAACCTTCCTGCATTAAGCCAAATTCTTTATTTTCTCCAAACAACATCGGCTTACCTTGTTCCAAATAGATCGCATTCTTAGCACGCAGTTCTTTAGTCGCAACGCTACTATGAGTACCATCATTAAAAATAACGCAATTCTGTAATACTTCGATGACAGAAGCGCCCTTATGTTTAGCTGCAGATTTTAATACTTCAATTGATGCAGGTCCATCAACAGCTACACAACGAGCAAAGAAATTTCCTCGAGCGCCAAAACATAATTCTGCAGGATGAAATGGATCTTCAACAGTACCATAAGGAGAAGACTTACTGATAAAACCACGCATTGACGTAGGTGAATATTGACCCTTTGTTAAACCATAAATACGATTATTAAGTAATATCATATTTAAATCTATATTACGCCGAATAGCGTGAATATAATGATTACCTCCAATTGCCAAACCATCACCATCACCTGATATCTGCCAGATCGTCAAATTAGGATTTGCAACTTTAGCACCTGTTGCTACAGAAGCGGCACGACCGTGAATAGTATGAAAACCATAAGAATTTACATAATAAGGTAAACGTGAAGAACAACCGATACCGGAAATTACAGCAATATTATGAGGTGCAACACCTATCTCTGCCATTGCCTTATGCAATGAGTTTAAAAAAGAATGGTTACCACAACCTGGGCACCAACGTGGTTGGCCAGATTTATAATCTTGTGCAGTATATATAGTCTCGTTCATTTTCTATTCCTCCATTAATTTTGTGAATGCATCAACCAAATCTTGAATAATAAAAGGTTGACCCTTTACTTCATTATACTGATAAACCATCAATCCTGGAATCTTCATACGGAGATAACCAGCGAACTGCCCTAAATTCTGTTCTGCAACTACAATCTTCTTATAGTGTTTCAATAATTCAGCTGTATTTTTAGGAAGAGGATTAATAAATTCAAATTGAGCTAATGCTACCTTTTTACCGCTCTCACGCATTGCTGATACTGCAGAATAAAGATGGCCATATGTTCCACCCCATCCAACGACAAGTAAATCAGCATTTTCATCTCCTTCAATTTCCAAATCAGGTATACAGTCTACTATCTTTGCAATTTTAGCAGCACGATTTAAGACCATTTCATTATGATTCGTCGGATCGGTAGAAATAGCACCGGTCTTACCATCTTTTTCCAAACCTCCAATACGATGGGCAAAACCTTCCATTCCTGGTATTGCCCAATAACGAACATAGTTCTCAGGATTACGACGGAATGGTGTATAATTATCTTTCATATCTGGAGAAACATAAGGAGGTTTAATTTCAGGATAGTCTTTCAAATCGGGTAACCTCCATGCTGCTGAACCATTAGCAATGAAAGCATCACTCATAAAAATAACAGGAGTCATATGTTCCAAAGCTATCTTACAAGCCATAAAAACGGCATCAAAGCAATTAGTTGGCGATGTTGCTGCAATAACAGGCATTGGACTTTCACCACTACGACCAAAGAGAGCGAGCAATAAATCTGACTGCTCAGCTTTTGTCGGTAACCCAGTAGAAGGACCACCGCGTTGTACATCAACAACGACTAAAGGAAGTTCTGCAATAACTGCTAAATTCATAGCTTCGCTCTTCAAACATATACCAGGGCCAGAAGTAGACGTAACAGCCAAATCGCCGGCAAAAGCAGCACCAACAGATGAGGCACAACCTGAAATCTCATCTTCACACTGAACCGTTTTAATTCCCAAAGATTTGTGTTTCGCTAACTCATGCAAAATATCTGTGGCAGGAGTAATAGGATATGAACCTAGATAAAGTTCAAGCCCGGCCTTCTCAGCAGCGGCGATTAAACCATATGCTGTAGCCTTATTTCCCGTAATATCAGTATATAGACCCTTAGCTTTAGCAATTTTCGTTTCTATCTTGAATGTAGAAGTTGATGCATGTGTATTTGCACCATAATCAAAACCAGCATTTAATACTTTAATATTAGCCTCAGCAATCTCAGGTTTCTTTGCGAATTTATCCCGAAGCATCTTTTCAGCAACCGAGAGTTTACGATTAAAAAGCCAACAGACTAAACCTAAAGCAAACATATTCTTACAACGAAGAATAGATTTATTATCCATTCCCGAATCTTTCAGAGCAGCCTTACACATTGAAGTAATTGGAGCCTCAATGACATTATTTTTGATGTTTAACTCCTCAAATGGAGTATTAGTCTTAAATTCTGCCTTTTCTAAATCTCTAGCAGTGTACGAATCTGCATCAGTAATGATTAAAGTTTGAGGATCACAGAATTTAAATTGTGTTTTCAAAGCAGCAGGATTCATTGCAACCAAAACATCACATTTATCACCTGGAGTAAATACTTTATCAGCGCCAATATGTACTTGATAACCTGATACTCCTGTTAATGACCCTTGCGGAGCACGAATATCTGCGGGATAATCAGGGAAGGTACAAATATCATTACCTACTGTAGCCGACACATTAGAAAAAATATTACCCGCTAGTTGCATGCCGTCGCCCGAATCTCCGGAAAACCGTACAGCAACTTGTTCTAATTCTTTTACCATTGTCTGGTTGATCATATCACTTTTTAATTAAAGGTTATTTTATATATAAAAACTAATTATTTTTGGAAAAAACTCCAAAAGAATTATCTTTGTAACTTAAATAATGAAAAGGTTTCGTAGTTCAACGGATAGAATAGAAGTTTCCTAAACTTTAGATCCGAGTTCGATTCTCGGCGAAACTACATAGTAAAAAGGAAAAATGCATAAACATTTTTCCTTTTTAATTTATTATCTATCTTATAGTTAGACAGTTTCTACAGTAGCTGAAGCATCAGTTGCAACTGGCTCTTGTACCTCTTCTGCTTCTTCATCTACGCCTGTTTTTGGCTTTCTGCGAAATATAAAATACGCGATAGGAGAAGATACAAATAATGAAGATAATGTACCTATGATAACACCTAAGCCCATAGCAAATGAGAAGCTACGGATGGAGTCACCACCAAGAACAAAGATACAAATCAACACTACCAATGTCGTACCGGAAGTATTGACAGTACGTCCTAACGTAGAATTCAATGCACCGTTAAAGATGCTCTTATACGAGCGTTTCGGATATAAATGGAAATACTCACGAACACGATCGAAGATAACCACCTTATCGTTGATAGAATAACCGATAACGGTTAAGATAGCACCTATAAACGTCTGGTCAATTTCCAATGAGAATGGCATCCAGCCCCAACACATTGAATAAATACCAAGAATCATTATAGTATCTGAAGCTAACGCTAATACAGAACCAACACTATATGCAATATTACGGAAACGCAATAAGATATACAAACCGATAGCCAATAAAGCGAGCAAGACTGACCAGAATGCAGCAACTTTCATATCATCAGCAATACTAGGACCTACCTTAGCCGAACTAATGATACTACCACCCGTATGATTCTCGCGATCAATAAACGTAGATAGAGGAATATTCTTCGTTAATAATGGTTTCAGACTTTCATATAATTTTTTCTCAATTTCTGAGTCAACATTTGTACCTTCCTCTCTAATACGGTAGTTGGTACTGATACGAACTGTTTTACCATCTGTACCGATAGCGATAACACTAACAGTAGCATCACCGAAAGAATTCTTAATAAGACTCCGTACCTGCTCTGGTTGAACTCTATTTTCAAATTGAACCTTAAAGTCACGTCCACCTGTAAAATCAATACTTTGGCTTAAGCCTCGAACAGAAAGGAATCCTACACATATTAAAATAATAATGCCAACGATAGCTAATTGTTTTTTAGCTCCTTGTACAAACTTGAAATGAACATTTGTCATCATATTCTTCGAAACAGATGAGGTGAATGTCAGATTCAACCATTTATCTTTCTTAGTAAAATGCTCGTATACCAAACGAGTCATGAATACTGCAGTAAAGAATGAAGAAAGGATACCAATAATCAATGTCGTAGCAAATCCTCTAATAGGACCTGTACCAAAATAGAATAAGATAACACCAGTAATAATTGAAGTTAAGTTAGAGTCGAAGATGGCAGAAAATGCATTTGAATATCCCAAGGACATTGCTTTCTTTATACCTTTACCCTCTCTTAATTCCTCTTTTGTACGCTCATAGATAAGTACGTTCGCATCAACCGCCATACCTAATGACAGCACCATACCGGCGATACCTGACATTGTAAGAGCAGCCTGGAATGAGGACAGCACACCTACCGTGAAGAATAAGTTAAAGAATAATGCACCACTAGCAACTAGACCCGGAATAAGTCCATAAGCAATGCACATATAAATTACCAACAGGATAAGAGCAACAATAAACGACATGATACCAGCATTAATTGAAGCTTGTCCCAACGAAGGTCCAACGATATCCTCTTGTACTATCTTTGCAGGAGCAGGCATCTTACCTGATTTCAGTACGTTTGCTAAGTCCTTTGCTTCTTCCGAAGTGAAATGACCTGTAATTTGTGAATTACCACCTGTAATTTCGTTTTGAACATTCGGAGCAGAATAAACATAGCCATCCAAAACAATAGCGATAGACTTGTTGATATTCTGTTTTGTCAACTGTGCCCATGTACGTGAACCGTCAGAGTTCATAGTCATACTAACACAAGGTTTACCGTATTGGTCAAATTCATCTTTTGCATCAGTAATAACATCACCACCTAGAGGAGCACGGCCATCGCGTTGAGTAACTCTAATTGCATAGAGTTCGAACAACTGAGCCTTTGGATCGATATCCGAAGCCTTAACGCCCCATTTCAACCTCAAGTCTTTAGGAAGAACATTCTGAATCTCCGGCATAGCCAGATACTTGTCGATTGTTGCAGTATCCTTATAACTTGCATAACCAACAAGAGAACCTCCTTGCGAATTAACCTGCATTAAAGACAATAAAGGATGAGCTTTTCTCATCTCAGCAGCTTCCTTCGTATTTGTTGATGCCTTGCCTTTCTTAGCAGCACCTAATACAGCAGCTAAACTATCGGCAGCACTTTTTTCTGCTTTATTAACTGTATTTTGAGCCGTAGCTTTATTGTCAACCTTCTTCGCTGTGTTAGCAGCTGCAGTAGCAGTTGAATCAACGGTACTATTCTTACTATTTAAAATACCACGAAGACGATCATCTACAGTTTGTAATATAGGACTTACATCTTTAGCGTCATAAGTTTCCCAAAATTCGAGGTTTGCAGAACCCTGCAACAATTTTCTAACACGATCAGGTTCTTTAATACCAGGGAGCTCGACAAGAATACGTCCCATTTTATTACCCTTTAACTCCTGGATATTTGGCTGAACAACACCGAATCGGTCGATACGAGTACGAAGTACATTATAAGAGTTATTAACTGCTGATTGCACTTCCTCGCGTATTGCTTTCTCTACTTCAGCATCTGAAGATTGCAATTGAACCTTTCCTTTCAATTGCGTTGTAGAGAAGATACGAGCTAATGAAGAAGTAGGAGCTAATTGCTTATAGTCTCTGACAAACAAAGATATCACATCTTGTTGACTCGTGACAGCTTCTTTAGCGGCAGTATTAATAGCTTTATTAAATGTCGGATCAGCTGTATTGTTAGCTAACGTTTTAATTACATCAGGAACAGACACCTCCAAGATGACATTCATACCACCTTTTAAGTCCAAACCCAAACTAATCTCCATTTCGCGGCACTCTTTAAAAGTATAGTTCCAAAAATATACTTTCTTATTCGCAATAGAATCAAGATAGCTCTGTTCAACAACCGGATTACCTTTCGCATACTCCTTAGCCTTACTAATGTAATGACGAGTTACGAAAGAAAACGAGATGTAAAACAGACATACCAATGAAAGCAACACCGCAAAAACCTTTACAAATCCCTTGTTTTGCATATAATTTTAATTAGATTATTATTGTTTTTCTATTATTTATTTTTAATTACGGACTGCAAATATAGGCTTTTTTTCATATTTAAGTTTAAGTAAAGTCAAATATTTTGTAATTTAAGACATTATTTCATTCCTCTATCATTTAATAATGGAGTAAGTTGAGGCTCAGAACCTCTAAACTCCTTATATAATGTCATCTGATCTTCAGTATCTCCTCTTTCCAATAAACAATGACGAAAACGGGCCGCTGTTTCCTTATCAAAAATACCTTTTTCTTTAAAAACTTCAAAAGCATCGCAATCAAGGACATTCGACCAAATATAACTATAATAGCCCGCTTCATAACCTCCTACAATATGATTAAAGTAAGTTGTACGGTAGCGAGGATCTATTGCAGAAATAAGCCCGATATTATCCATTGCCTTTTTCTCAAAGCCCAGCACATCATAACCCTCCATCGATTTCAAGTTATGAAGTTCTATATCAAGAATTGAAGCAGCAAGTAATTCAGTTGTAATAAAGCCTTGATTAAAAGTTTTCTGCTTAAGAATTTTATTAATCAAGCTGTCAGGAATCACTTCACCCGTCTTATAATGATGAGCATACATTTTTAATACTTCAGGAGAGGTAGCCCAATGTTCATTAAATTGAGAAAATAATTCCACAAAATCACGAGGAACATTCGTTCCAGATACACCGACATAATTACACTGAGTCAACAATCCATGCAAGGCATGTCCGAACTCATGGAATAAAGTCTCAACTTCATCAATAGTCAACAAAGAAGGAATTTCTCCCACTGGTTTAGTAAAACTTGCCACATTACAGATAATAGGGCGAACACCTTTCTTTTGTTCCCGATAATTACTCATCCACGCCCCGCCCTTTTTACCTGGACGAGGAAAATAATCAAGATAAAGAATACCCAGTTGAGAGCCGTTAGCATCTTTCACTTCGAAAGTATTCACATCCTTATCATAAACAGGAATTCCCTTTATTGGTGTAATGGTAATGCCATAAAGTCGGTGAGCACATTCAAAAGCTCCGTCACGAACATTTTCCAACTTAAAATAAGGCTTTATTTCTTCCTCATTCAAATTGTATTTAGCTTCACGAACTTTCTCAGTATAATAAGGCCAATCCCATGCTTCCAATGTTTCTCCCTTCCCTTCTTTATCCATCATCTGCTGCAATTCAGCAGCCTCTTCTTTCGCCTTTTTCAGCGAATAACCCCACACATTCATTAAAAGTTTCATCACATTATCCGAATTCTTTGCCATTTGCTCCTGCAATGAATAATTTGAAAAACAATCAAAGCCCATCATCTTTGCCTTCTCTAATCTCAGACTCAATATCTTCGCAAATATCTTCTTATTATCGAACTTGTCATTATGATTACAACGATTGATATAAGCCTTATACACTTTTTCGCGAAGCGGACGGACAGAAGAATATTGTAAGAAAGGAATACGACTGTCGCTCGTCAGTTTAACAAGCCATTTCTCAGGTTGTCCTGCAGCTTTTGCCTCATTTGCGGCACTCTGACGATACCAGTCTGGCAATCCAGCCAAATCAGATTCTTTATCGATAAACAATTTAAAAGCATTATTTTCTCCTAAAACATTATTGCTGAATTGAAGAGTAAGTTGCGACAACTCCTTATTCAATTCGCGCAAACGTGCTTGTTTCTCCAAAGAAAGATTGGCACCTGAGCGTACGAAGTTACGATATATCTTGTCGGTCAACCGTTTTTGCTCAATAGTAAGATGCTCTGCATCCTCATTCTCTCGTACTTTGTTTACCAATTTAAAAAGTTCCTGATTCAAATAGATATTATCATTATGTTCTGTCATCTTTGGATCCAATTTCATTGCCAGAGCAATCAAAGAATCATTAGAATCGGCATCAATCATATTATAATAAATAGGTGTAACCCGCGACAATATCGGAGAACTCTCATCAAAAACCCTAATGACATTATCAAATGTAGGCTTATCCTTATGTTTCACTATTGCCTCTATAATTTTATTCTGTTCGGCAATACCAGCAATAATAGCAGGTTCATAATGAGACAAACGAATCTTATCAAACGGAGGGACGCCATACTCTGTTTTAAACTTCGATAAAAACGGATTATCCTTTTTAGAAACGCATGAACAACTCATAGCAATAACGACTAATGTGAATAAAATTTTACTTGTTTTCATATTGATTATATAGGTTTATTGTTTTTTAGAAACATAGCACAAGATAGGATAGTGATCTGAATCCTTAATAGAATGGTCGACGAAGCAGTTATAAGTTTTCATTTTCCTGCTGACAAGAATATTGTCGATTCGGAAATAAAACTTGTGTTGATTATATGAAATACCCAAGCCGCAGCCCGAATGAGTAAAAGCATCTTTTAGGTGACGAGAAATAATCTGATGAGAATAGGAAAGCGGACTATCGTTAAAGTCACCGCATACAACCATATCGTTCTTCGATTTCGCGATGATATCAGCAATAATCCGAGCCTGTTCTGCCCGAATAATGGAAGCATCAGCAAACTTATGTACCAATGATCGCTTATCCATCTGCATCTTTCCCGATTTCAGCGAAGCCAATGCTTTTTCATAATCCTCCTTATCCTTCAGCGTTAGTTTGTTCGACTCCAGATGGTTATTAATCAGAGAAACGGTATCACCCTCGACAGAGAGTTCATAATACACCGACCCGTTATAATTACTCTTATAAGGAATACGATGCACTAAAAGGATGGGGAAACGAGAAAACAATGCCAACCTGTTATTGCTGTTCTTATTTCCGACAACAGAAACGTCACGATACGGATAACCCTTCATTACTTCATCGACATAACGTTGATTCAATTGCGATGAATCGGCAGAAACAGCATATTCCTGCAAACAAATGATGTCGGCATTACTTTTAGCAATATAACGAAGTATAGGATTCTCACCATCTACCATCTTCATATTGTCGAATGCCATCACATTATAAGAAAGCACCTTTACCCTTCCAGAAGGCAAGTCGTTTGAACGAAAATTAAAAGGAATATAAGTACGAATCTGAGGAAGGCAGATAAGCAAGACAATCAAAGACAGCAAAGCAAATTTATAATGAAAGATAAGCCAAAATACGAAGAAACAAACGATGATGAGCAAGAAGAAAGGAAATAATAATCCAAGACACGACAACAAAGGATATCTTACAGGAGAAATATAAGGGGAGTAAGCCACTACAATAAATAGTACTGCAAAAATAAAATTAAAAAATAATATTATTCCAGATATCATCCTTCCTAACCCTTTCATATCTATTACTTTTTGCTAGCGTCAAACAAAGATTTCTTCTCCTCAACAGTCAAGCTCTCATATCCTGATTTCTTTAACTTATCAAGAATCCTATCAATTTCGTCGTTCTGTCTTTTCTTCCGCAAATTATAATCCTCATCACTTTCATGTCTCGAAGTATTGTAACGAACCTTCATCTTCGGTTTCTTATGCCAAGTTCTACGTTGAAAGAGTCCGACAAAGAAATCGAGAATCTTATTTATCCATGCAGTAAGGTCTACACCTTTATTCAGTGCAATTGCAAATAATATTCCCGACAAGGCACCCCCTAGGTGAGCGATATGTCCGCCGGCATTCGATGAAGTAATGAACAGCAAATCGATAACAACAACCGCCAATGCCAAATACTTCAAACAAATATTCCCAAAGAAAAGGAGATTAATCTTATAATTCGGTTCTCTGAATGCGGCAGCAAAGATAATGGCCATCACTGATGCCGAGGCACCGACAATAACGGCATGGTCGACAACAGGAATAAAATAAGGGAAAACATTATAACTGATCATGAACAACAGTCCGCCGAAGATTCCACCCAAGATATACAGACCTCTTAAATGTTTGCTAGAGAAAAAAAGCAAGAATATTTTCCCGAACCAATACAAACAAAGCATATTGAACAAAATATGCCATATACCTGCATGCATAAACATATAAGTGATGATGGTCCATGGCTCGGAAACAAAATTTGAGAAAGAAGCCGGCAACGACAAAAAAGAAAAAGACAAATCCGTACCGACAGCAAACAATTTACCAAAGACAGCGGTAAGAGCTGTCACCAAGAATACGAATACATTCACACATATTAATTGGATGACTATATTCGAACGGGTGAATTTATCACGCAAATCAGTAATAGTAATTCCCATTGTTCTTGTCTTTATGGCGCCAATACAATATGAAAATCAGAGCGAAAAGCATACCTCCTAGATGTGCAAAGTGAGCTACATTATCATTCGGATTATTTGAAATAGCAGCAACAAGTTCGATGACAGCATAACCTAGTACGAACCATTTAGCTTTAATAGGGAAAGGAAGCGGAAACAAAAAGAGTTTCTCATTCGGATAAGTCATACCAAATGCCAGCAACACGGCATACACAGCTCCCGAAGCACCTATTGTTGTCATCATATTAAGAGCCATTGGAATGACACTTGTCCCGGTATTCACACCCGAGTAATTAGAAAGAACAGCAGCATATTGAATGTACTGGACAACCTCTTGCATTAATCCTGCACCGATACCGCAAAGAAGATAAAAGGTAAGGAACCTCTTAGGGCCCCATGTCTGCTCCAGCAGACGACCGAACATCCAAACGGCGAACATATTAAAGAAGATATGCGTAAATCCTCCGTGCATAAACATATAAGTCAGTAACTGATATGCTTTGAAGTCCTTTGCCAAGAAAAAATGCAATCCCAAGTAATCGGACAAATCAATACCACGACCGGCCAATACCAACGTAGCGATGAAGACCAATATATTGATGATTATTATATTCTTAGTAACAGGAGGAGTTGAAAATGCATTCATAAAAAAAACATTAAGTATTATAATCGCGGGCAAAAATACGAATAATATTGGTAAAATGAATTAAATCCTAGTGCAGTTTGTTCTTTTTCATCAAATTAGAACAATTTTCTTGACTTTTTATTTGTTTTTAGGATTTTGTTATTTATATTTGCCTTGTTAAACGGTTAATCCTTAATAATAATATATTTTATTTAATCGTTAGTATTTAGTATTATGAACAAAGCTGAACTTATTAGCGCAATTGCTACAGAATCAGGCTTAAGCAAAGTCGATTCAAAAAAAGCATTAGATGCTTTCATCTGCACAGTTTCCAAAACATTGAAAGCTGGTGACAAGATTTCACTAGTTGGTTTCGGTACATTCTCAGTAGCAAAGAGAAGTGCTAGAACAGGTATTAATCCTTCTACAAAAGCTGCCATCAAAATTCCAGCTAAGAAGGTTGCTAAATTTAAAGCCGGTATTGAATTGGCTAAGGCTGTAGAATAAACAGTTTTTCAGTAAGAAATTTAAGAGGGAGATGCTTGACATCTCCTTTTTTTATACCTTTGCACCAAGAAATAGCAAAGACAACCGATTTCCGACATCTTTCGGACAATCGGAAACATAAATTGTTTTTACTCCAAACATATTGAACATGAAGATAGAAGATAAAATCATTTTGTCGGTCATTACCGCATTGAAGACTCTCTACGGAGAGGACATTCCCGCTGCTAAGATACAATTGCAGAAAACGCGCAAAGAATTCGAAGGACATCTTTCTCTTGTCGTTTTCCCTTTTTTACGCCTATCACGGAAAAGCCCCGAACAGACAGCCACCGAAATCGGTGATTACTTAAAGACGAATGACCCTTGTATCTGCAATTTCAACGTCGTCAAGGGCTTCTTGAATCTTACCGTTGCCCCCTCCGCATGGATTGAACTGCTGAATGATATCCATGCCGACAAACACTACGGCATTACCGACGCTACAGCCGATTCTCCATTGGTGATGATTGAATTCTCCTCACCAAATACCAATAAACCTCTGCACCTGGGCCACATGCGCAATAATTTGCTCGGCAACGCACTCACTAACATAGTCAAGGCTAACGGTAATAAAGTAGTCAAGACAAACATTGTGAACGACCGTGGTATCCACATCTGCAAATCGATGTTGGCGTGGAAACGATGGGGTAACGGCGAGACTCCCGAATCGTCGGGTAAGAAAGGTGATCATCTGGTGGGCGACTATTACGTTGCTTTCGACCAGCACTTCAAAGCAGAAGTTAAGGATTTAATGAGCAAAGGTATGTCGCAAGAGGAAGCTGAAGCTGCATCCCCACTGATGAAAGAAGCTCATGCTATGCTGGTGAAATGGGAAGCAGGCGACCCTGAAGTAAGGAAGTTATGGAAAATGATGAACGACTGGGTGTATGCAGGGTTTAATGAAACATACCAAAGGATGGGCATCACTTTCGACAAGATATATTATGAATCGAACACATACCTGTCGGGTAAAGAGAAGGTGCTCGAGGGATTGGATAAAGGACTGTTCTTCAAAAAAGAGGACGGTTCGGTATGGGCCGACTTGACGAAAGAGGGGCTCGACCAGAAACTTCTTCTCCGTTCGGACGGCACATCAGTATATATGACGCAAGACATCGGCACTGCCGAACAACGTTTCAATGATTATCCTATCAACAAGATGATATATGTGGTAGGCAACGAACAGAACTACCACTTCCAGGTTCTTGCCATTCTGCTGGATAAACTGGGATTTAAATGGGGAAAGAGCTTGCTGCACTACTCGTACGGCATGGTCGAACTTCCTGAGGGTAAGATGAAATCACGTGAAGGTACCGTTGTGGATGCCGACGACCTGATTACGGAGATGATACGCACCGCTAAAGAAACATCACAAGAACTGGGCAAACTCGACGGACTGACAACTGATGAGGCCGACGACATCGCCCGCATTGTGGGACTCGGTGCTTTGAAATATTTCATTTTGAAAGTAGATGCACGCAAGAACATGACGTTCAACCCGAAAGAATCTATCGACTTCAACGGAAATACGGGTCCTTTCATTCAGTATACTTATGCTCGCATCCGTTCCGTATTGCGGAAGACACAGGAGATGAACATCGTCATCCCCGAAAAACTGTCTGAGGATATTCCACTGAACGAAAAAGAAGAAAGTTTGATTCAGTCGATAGCCGATTTCGAAGCTATCGTCAAACAAGCGGGAATCGACTATAGTCCTTCCACCATCGCCAACTATATATACGACTTGGTGAAAGAATATAATCAGTTCTATCACGACTACAGTATCCTGCACGAAGAAAATGAATCAGTACGTCTGTTCCGAATCGTACTCTCCGCCAACATCGCCAAAGTCATTTACCTTGGCATGGGACTGCTGGGTATTGAAGTTCCTGAAAGGATGTAAATACTTATTTATAACAACCACTAAAGGTTATTTTCCATAATAACCTTTAAATGGTTCGTACAACGGTCTTTTAACTGTGCCCACATTCACGAGCCTTCCTTCTTCAACCCATTGATGCAAGTGCCTCCAACAAGAGGTGCGGCTGGCATGACTTTCTAATTCCAAATCTTTCAACGTAAGGAACCTGTTGCCTACAAAGTGTTTCGTTACCAACTTCTCCCAACCATCCGGCGAGTAAATGTCGAAATGGCTGTCGCGACCCGAACATCTGAATTCTACCTGCCCCAATGAACTCAATAGCTTAGAGTCGGGACGATAGACTACATTCTTCAATTCCACCCGAATGTTACGGGCGTTCTTCTGAGTAATTACTTTCTTACATGATGCCGTCAGACTGAAATAACCGATTCCAGGGAAGTGTACTCTTTCCCCTTTTTGTAGCAGTTCACTAAGGATATTGCTCATTACTTCCATCGCTCCGACTACCGTTGCTTCTTTGAAAACAGAACGGTCGCTGATCATCTTCGCCACTTCCTCTATCTCCGCTGTATGAGTAGAAACGACACGCGGATAATAACTCTTTACCTTTTTTGTTGTCGCCAGCGCATCGGGACATGGGTATAATTCATAATTTACTGCCATAATATCGATTCTTTTATAAACATTTATTCATTCTTCTTTTCTAACAGTTACATTTGTTTCACTATAGTGGAATATATATTTCAGCATAGTGGAACAATCATTTCACTATAATGGAATGTTTGTTTCATTATAGTGGAATAAAACAATACTGGCGGCAAAGATAATGAATTCTTCTCTCTGATGCAATGAAACGAATAATAATAATGGATGAATGATGGGATAATGATGGCCATTTCGCCTTTGTATTATTAAAACTCCTTAAAGAATATGCCTCACTTCACAATTTATTTGTTACTTTGCACCAAATTTGGGTAGAGTGTGCAGTAATGAACAAAAATGCTACCTGTGATGATTTTAGTATGAACAAACTCAACATAACATCGTGTCCTTCTTGTAACGGGAATCACATCAAACCATTGATGACATGTACGGATTACTATGCTACAAAAGAAACATTTGAGTTATATCGCTGTGACGACTGCGGGTTCACCTTTACACAAAACTTCCCCGACGAATCGGAAATAGGCAGATATTATGCTTCTCCCGACTACATCTCTCATTCTGATACCCGAAAAGGGGCGATGAATACAATATATCATTGGATACGCAGTTATATGCTGAAACGGAAAGCCAAGTTGATAGAACGGGAATGTGGACGGGGAAACGGACATTTGCTGGATATCGGGACAGGTACGGGTTATTTTCCTCATACCATGCAACAAAGGGGTTGGGATGTTGATGCTACCGAGAAAAATGCTCCTGCCCGCGAATTCGCCGAGCAACACTTCGGACTAAAAGTTCGTGAAGATAGTGCATTTGCTCAGCTGACACCTGCTTCATACGACGCGATTACATTATGGCATGTCATGGAACATTTAGAGCATTTGGACGAAACGTGGAGCCAATTAGCGAAATTGTTGAAACCTGATGGCATCTTGGTGATTGCTGTCCCCAACTGTTCTTCTTACGACGCTCGCATTTATCAATCGGAATGGGCTGCATACGACGTACCCCGCCACTTGTGGCATTTCACTCCGGCAACAATAGTTCCTTTTGGTGAACGGCACGGATTCCGATTGGCTTCGCTTCACCCCATGCCCTTCGACGCTTACTACGTATCTATTCTGAGCGAAAAGCACCTGAATCATTCCGCTGCTTTCTTGAGAGGCATGTGGAAAGGATTTCAAGCGCAACTGCATACCTGCGGACATAAAGAATTAAGTAGTTCGATAATCTATATTTTCAGAAAGAAATAACGATGAAGAAAAACAAAGTTAAAAGCAAACCGTCCCGCTTCGACATGTCGTTTATCACGTCGAGTATCAGTACGACCATGGTATTGATATTACTCGGATTAGTTGTTACTATCATGTTAACTGCCAATAGTCTCTCTGTCTATGTGCGCGAAAACATCAATTTCTCTTTCTTACTGAGTGATGAAACAACACCGCAGCAGACGCTGGATTTGGTGAAGAAATTGAAATCGGAGCCTTTCGTCAAGGATATACAATATATATCTAAAGACCAAGCTCTCAAGGAGCAGACCGCTGCTATGGGCACCAATCCTTCCGATTTCCTTGGTTATAACCCCTTCACCGCTTCTATCGAAATAAAGCTTCATTCCGACTATGCCAATTCGGACAGCATAACAAAGATATCGAACATGATGAAGCAGAATACCAATGTTCGCGATGTTCTTTATCAACAAGACTTGCTCAATACGGTGAACAGCAATATCCGAAACATCAGTTTAATACTGCTGGCGTTGGCTTTTCTACTGACACTCATTTCGTTTGCTCTTATCAATAACACGATACGTCTTAGCATACATTCCAAACGATTCTTAATCCACACCATGAAGCTGGTGGGCGCGAGCTGGGGTTTTATTCGCAAACCGTTCCTGAAGAAGAGTGTTTGGAGCGGAGTTCTCGCAGCCCTTGTCGCGAACATCATCTTGTGTTGCGGAATTTATTGGCTCATCGATTTGGAACCGAGCTTAAGTGAGGTGCTCAACTGGAGGATGATGCTCATTGTAGTTCTCAGTGTACTGGTCTTCGGCATACTGATTACTTTCTTATGTGCTTACTTGTCTATCACAAAATATCTCAAAATGAAAGCTAGTGCTTTATATTATATTTAAAAGAACCCATTATGAAACAAGAATTAAAAGATAATACTGAAGAGAAAAAGAAGTTTGCATTCGATAAGACGAACTTTATAATGATTGCGATCGGTATGGCTATTGTCATCATAGGCTTCCTGCTAATGATAGGACCTTCGTCGAGTGAAACGCATTACGAACCCGACATCTTCAGCTTTCGCCGTATCAAAGTGGCTCCTGTAATCTGTTTCATTGGCTACATATCCATTATCTTTGCGATTCTGCGTAAACCTAAAGATAGCAACAAATAATGGGTGAGCTGACTTTTTTACAGACTATCATATTAGCAGTTGTTGAAGGTCTGACGGAATTCTTGCCTGTTTCATCGACGGGGCACTTGATTATTGCCCAGAATCTGATGGGCATCGAGAGCACTCCTTTTGTAAAAGCCTTTACTGTAATCATACAATTCGGCGCCATCTTGTCGGTAATCGTCTTGTATTATAAAAGGTTTTTCAAATTAAACCATACACCTGCTCCCGAAGGCGCCTCATCCTTACAGCGATTTCTACACAAGTGGGACTTCTATTGGAAACTACTTATCGCCTTCATCCCTGCGGCTGTCATCGGCCTTCTTGGGAACAATATCATCGACCAGCTATTGGGCAGCATCCGTGTTGTTGCGACGATGTTGGTTGTGGGCGGTATTTTCATGCTGTATTGTGACCGCATATTCAATAAGGGAGTTGAAGGAATTGAAATGACAAAGAAGAGAGCATTCTCTATCGGACTTTTTCAATGTATTTCTATGATACCAGGTGTATCGCGCTCCATGGCTACAATCGTCGGAGGAATGGCTCAACGTATGACAAGAAAAGCAGCTGCCGAGTTCTCTTTCTTCCTAGCTGTTCCTACTATGTTCGCCGCAACAGCTTGGGATGTTCTGAAACTATTCCGACATGGTGGGGCTGCTGTCGTAACAAACAATATGGGAACATTGCTGCTAGGTAGTCTTGTTGCTTTCATCGTTGCGTTATTTGCTATTAAAGGATTTATCGACTATCTTACGAAATATGGTTTCAAAGCTTTTGGTGTATACCGTATCATCGTAGGTGGATTCATCTTGTTCTGGCTACTAACTGGACATAATATGGTTATCGGCTGATGAAGTTCAGAGAAGGAGAAATACTTTATTTCGACAAACCGTATCGGTGGACTTCCTTCAAGGTGGTAGCATCGATTCGTAATCAGCTTTGCCATAAACTGAATATTAAGAAACTGAAAGTGGGACATGCAGGGACTTTAGATCCACTGGCTACCGGCGTACTGATTATTTGTACAGGACGAGCAACCAAGAGAATCGAGGAACTGCAGAGCCATACTAAAGAATATATCGCTTCGCTTAAACTGGGTGCTACTACTTCGTCGTATGATATGGAACATGAGGTTAACGCAACTTTCCCCACAGAACATATCACCCGAGAACTGATAGAACAGACGCTGCAGAATTTTGTCGGTGAGATTCAACAGATTCCTCCCTCATTTTCTGCTTGCAAGATAGACGGTCAACCGGCATATAAAATGGCTCGTAAAGGGCAGGATGTTCAATTGAAAGCAAAAACTCTAGTCATCGATGACATCAGTTTGCTGGAATGTAATATCCCGGACATAAAGATAAAGGTTGTCTGTAGCAAGGGGACTTATATTCGAGCCCTTGCACGTGATATTGGAGAAGCACTGAACAGTGGTGCATACCTGACTTCGTTGAGACGCACTCGAGTAGGAGATATTACAGTGGAAAACTGTATCAATCCGCTGGATTTCGGTGAATGGCTCGACAAGCAGGTAATAGAAGAGGAAGATATAATAGAATAAAATGTAACTTATAACAATAGACAATAAGAAAGGATTAATTATGAAACTGTCGCAATTCAAATTCAAACTGCCGGAGGATAAAATTGCTCAGCATCCGACTCACTATCGTGATGAAGCTCGCTTAATGGTTCTTCACCGTAAGACGGGAAAGATCGAACACAAAACATTTAAAGATATCTTGGATTATTTCGACGATAAAGATGTTTTTATATTTAATGACACGAAAGTATTTCCTGCCCGCCTTTATGGTAATAAAGAGAAAACAGGCGCTCGTATCGAAGTGTTCTTATTGCGCGAGTTAAATGAAAAACTTCGTTTGTGGGATGTTCTGGTCGATCCTGCCCGTAAAATACGTATCGGCAATAAACTGTATTTCGGTGAAGACGACTCTATGGTAGCTGAAGTTATCGACAATACCACTTCGCGTGGACGTACATTGAGATTCTTATACGACGGGCCACACGACGAATTCAAGAAGGCTCTGTATGCTTTGGGTGAGACTCCACTTCCTCATAGCATTATCAGACGACCTCTCGAACCTGAAGATGCCGAAAATTTCCAATGTATCTTCGCTAAAAACGAAGGGGCCGTAACAGCTCCAACTGCCGGATTACATTTCAGCCGTGAACTGATGAAACGTATGGAGATAAAGGGAATCCAATTTGCTTTTATCACTCTTCATGCCGGATTGGGTAATTTCCGCGAAATAGATGTCGAAGACTTAACGAAACATAAAACCGATTCTGAACAGATGATGGTATCAGAAGATGCCGTTAATACCGTGAATAGTGCTAAGGATCTTGGGAAGAGCGTTTGCGCAGTAGGAACGACTGTAATGCGCGCTATTGAAAGTACCGTAAATACAAACGGCAGACTGAAACCTTTTGACGGTTGGACCAACAAGTTTATCTTCCCTCCATACAACTTCACTGTAGCCAACAGCATGATTTCTAATTTCCACATGCCGCTGTCTACATTACTGATGATTCAGGCTGCATTCGGAGGTTACGATGAGGTAATGCACGCTTATGACGTCGCTCTAAAAGAAAATTACCGCTTCGGTACTTATGGTGATGCAATGCTTATCGTCGACTAACAATGGCGTCTGTAGTATATTTAGGACTGGGCACTAATTTAGGAAACAAAGAGAATAATATTCGCCAAGCTATACAGAAAATAAAAGAGCGGATGGGGGAAGTAATTGCCTCATCCGTTCTTCATGAATATGTGCCATGGGGATTCAAATCCATAAACAACTTTATTAATGCTGTCGTAGCCGTAGAGACAGACAAAACTCCGTTGGAGGTATTGTCGTTAACTCAAGAGATTGAAAGAGAACTGGGACGTACTAAGAAATCTGTCAATAATGATTATAAAGACAGAATTATCGATATCGACATATTATTATTCGGTGACATGCGAATCAATACGAAGGAACTTACAGTTCCTCATCCGCTGATGACAGAGCGAATTTTTGTGATGGAGCCATTATGTGAAATTGCTCCCGACTATGTTCATCCGGTACGACATAAGACCATTAAAGAATTGTTAATTTCTATACAACATAGAGTCAGTTAAGAAATTATATATATCTTTGCGCCCGAAATAACAGTGGAAAGATTTGAGTCGCTTGCAACCACAGGAAAAAATGCTAAAATACATTCATAAATCTGCAGTATCATGCAGACTTCACCTTCTCCTCTTTATTTCAAGTTTACTTATTATTAATTATTAATTCCAATTACAATGGGATATTTATTCACATCCGAATCGGTGTCTGAAGGACACCCCGACAAAGTGGCCGATCAAATATCGGACGCTATACTTGACAAACTGCTGGTCTATGACCCAAATTCTAAAGTAGCTTGCGAAACATTGGTAACTACTGGGCAAGTAGTTATCGCAGGAGAAGTGAAGACTAACGCGTACATCGACTTGCAAAGAGTAGCACGCGAAGTAATCAAAAAAATCGGTTACACGAAAGGCGAATACATGTTCGAGAGTAACTCTTGTGGTGTTCTTTCGGCAATCCACGAACAAAGCCCTGATATTAATCGAGGCGTAGAAAGAGAAGACCCGATGGATCAAGGAGCAGGCGACCAAGGCATGATGTTCGGTTATGCAACAAATGAAACCGAAAACTATATGCCTTTATCTCTTGACCTCGCTCATCGTATTCTTCGCGTTTTAGCTGACATACGTAAAGAAGGCAAACTTATGACTTATCTCCGCCCAGATGCAAAGAGCCAGGTAACTATCGAATATGATGACGACAACAGACCTGTACGTATCGACACAATCGTTGTTTCTACACAACATGATGAGTTTATCTTGCCAAAAGACAATTCTCGCGAAGCACAATTGAAAGCTGATGAAGAAATGTTGGCTACGATACGTAAAGATGTTATTGAGATCCTAATACCACGTGTATTATCCTCTATCACATTGGATAAAGTTCGTAAATTGTTTGATAGTAACATCAAGTACTTTGTGAATCCGACAGGCAAGTTCGTTATCGGCGGACCTCACGGTGATACAGGACTTACAGGACGTAAGATTATCGTGGATACTTACGGTGGAAAAGGTGCACATGGCGGTGGAGCATTCTCGGGCAAAGACCCTAGTAAAGTAGATCGCAGTGCCGCTTATGCCGCACGTCATATTGCAAAGAACTTAGTTGCTGCCGGTGTATGTGATGAAGCTCTTATTCAATTATCGTATGCCATCGGTATTGCAAAGCCTATCAACATCTACGTAAATACTTATGGCCATAGCCATGTAAAAATGAGCGATGGAGAAATTGCCAATAAAATCGGCGAGTTATTTGATTTACGTCCTCGGGCAATAGAAGAACGTTTGAAACTTCGCAATCCTATATATAGTGAAACCGCTGCTTACGGACATATGGGACGTGAACCGCAGATGGTTACCAAAACTTTCACTTCAAACTACCAAGAGACCAAAACAGTCACAGTTGAACTGTTTACTTGGGAGAAATTAGATTACGTAGACAAGATAAAAAAGGCATTTAACTTATAATAGTTATTCATGCACTAAAGACATCCACTCTTGGAACTCTGCTAAATCGCGAGCGATAAGAGTGGGTTTTTCTTTTGTCTGCCTGACAATATCCATTGTTGTCTCTCCAGAAAGGACCAATACTCCTACACTTTTTGCATTTAACGCAGCCTTTACATCTGTATATATTCTATCTCCTATCACAGCAACTTCATCGGCCTGGAAATTCATCTTCTCCATAATACCATATAACATTCGAGGGTCAGGCTTACCGATTACTACATCGGGCATCCTTCTAGTTGCATACTCAAGACAAGAAATAATTGAGCCGCAATCTACCAATATCGTCGGTTTATCGGTAGGACAAACCCGATCAGGATTTGTAGCTATATAAGGTAATCCTTTTGATATCCACCATGCAGCACGGCAAAGGCGAGGATAAACCAGCGACTTGTCGAAACTGACTAATACTCCATCTGGTACATCATCGGCACTTTCCGCGACAGACACATATCCGGCAGCTTCAAATTCATGAATCATACTTTCTGTCCCCAAAATAAATAACCGTTTAATCTTGGGACAATGAATCTTTAAATAATCGATGGTAGCTTGTGCAGAAGTATACATATCATCAATTTGTGCAGGGACTCCCATCTCTTGTAGATGACTTACATAATCATTTGCACTCTTCGTTGGATTGTTAGTTAAAAATGAATAGCTGATTCCCCACTCTTTTAACTTAGACAAAAATGCAATAGTAAAAGGGAAAAGAGTGCTACCATTATATATGGTACCATCCATGTCAAGAGCAATATGCTTAATCTTTTTTAGCACATCATTACGTTCTTCGACTGTTTGAATCACTTGTTCCTTAATCTTCATAACCATCTGCTTTTGCTTTCCACATAAGTAAGAATACAAACATGCCTATTAACGCAACGCCTATCATACCCATGAATACATAATCCCAACTTTTATTCGGATTTACTTTATTAATCATATCAACAAAAAATCCTACACCGACTCCAGAAACAAGACCGCTTGCATAACCAAACAAACCTGTTAAACCATTCGCAGTTGCTGCTGCCCGATTCGTAGCCTGGTTAGCCGCCGCAATCCCAATAAGAGCTTGAGGCCCGTATATAAAGAATCCAGCCATAGCCAATACTAATACCATTACCCAACTTGGAAGAGAAGACGGCAACAACAAGAAAATAGTCATGAATATGGTAACTCCTATCATACAGAAAACACAAGTTCGATGCGCTCTACCTTTAAGATACTTATCAGTTACCCATCCGGATATCAACATACCGATAATTCCGAATATTTCAAAGACTGCAACTGTCCAACCAGCATTCGACAACGACATTCCACGTGCCTCTTTAAGAAAAGTAGGCCCCCAATCTAATACGGCAAAACGTACTACATAGACAAAGAAATTTGCAATTCCTAAAATCCAGATCCATTTATTATGAAATACATGTTTACTTATAAATGCTTTATATTCTGCTGAAGACTCTTTCCCTTTTTTGTTTATCTTATGAAGTTCTGGAAGTCCTACAGAAGAAGGAGTATCACGTAGGAAAACAAACAAACCTATTGAACCGACAAAAGCAATAGCAGCTGGTATCCAAAAACACCAGCGCCAAGCACCAATATGAGAGGCTGAGTCGATTACACCTTTCATCTTATCGGCATCAAGCATATTAATATTCAGATTAGCTGCAATAGAAGATACAATTTCAGGATTGGCACTAAGGTTTGTTCCCAGTGTTCCCATAATATATCCACAAAGAATTGCAATCAAACTCCCTCCTATTGAATGGGAAGTATTCCAAATAGACATCTTTGTCGCCAATTCTTGTTGTGGTATCCAATGTGTGAGTAAACGGGCACATGGAGGAAACCCACTACCCTGAAAAAAGTTATTAACTATCAAAACAATACCGAAAAACAATACCATCGTATTAGTAAACATCGGGCCACTCGATTCACCGGTGATTAATGTACTAATATCAGCTCCAAAACCAAAAGCAAAATTAGCAAGTGCACAAAGCATCAAACCAATTGCCATGTGATAACGAGCATTGACACGATCGGCAACAAACCCGTTTAAAAAACGAGATACGCCATAAACAATTGTCACCAAAGTCATGATAATACCGAAACTGGTCTTCGTAATACCATATTCAGCACTTAATCCGGGTATTGAAAAAGAAAAGTTCTTGCGCACAAAATAGAACAGAGCATAGCCGACCATTGTTGCTATCAGAGTCCGCCATTGCCAGTATTTAAAGCTATGTGCTTTTTTTTGTTCCTCCATATTATAATATCTATTTAATCATTTTTGTTATTTCATTTGCCAATGTCCGCCTTGGCCGAAAAGAATATCAAGCCATTTCTTCTGCATATTCGTTCGTACAGATAAATCTAAAATGGTAAAACGCCTGCGAATATATTGGGCTCGTATATAACTGCGACGAAGATAATCACGTGTAACACCTATTTCCTCAAGTTCTACAGGTGCGCCAACTAACTTTAATCTAGACCTCATCTCCTCAAAAGGTATTAATTGCTGTACCAAACGTTCTTTCAAAACAGGCCATTTATCCTTCAATAATTGTAATTGTACAGCCAATTGCTCTCTCGTTACATACTTAGCTGTGGTTTCAATATCACCGATTTCTGGAAAATCAGTATCTTGAAACATCATTCTAGCTTCTTTCTTCAATTCTTCGGATTGAGGCCAAGCATCACAACATGCTTTAATATCAAGTTTATCCATCGGCGTTTTCAATGCAACTTCGTACAATGCCATCGATGACAATGTCCCTATTGAAACTTGGAAACCATGCGAAATGTGTTGTCCATGATTAGTATGATGTTCCATATTCCATAGATGACTGAACTGATGATCTGCGCCAGAAGCAGGGCGACTGCTACGATGTGCTTGCATTGCAAAACCGCTTAATACCAATCCTTCTATTAAATCACCTATTGCCTTCGGATCTTTATCATGTATTGCTTCAGGATTAGCAAGTGCTCTTGGCAAGCAATCCTGAACAATACTCCATACTTTCTTATCAATCGCCTCAACCCCTAATATATCAGACAAGATCCAATCGGCTCCTGCTGTAACTTTAGCAAAAAGGTCTGCATAACCTGCAGCTGTCATCTCTCTTGGAGCCTGACATATTATAGTTGTATCACCTAGCCAAGCTTGTGGTGCAGGACAACTAAAAGTCTGCTTAACTCCATTCTTTGTAATTGAAGCTCCGAAAGAAGTATAACCATCCATAGACGCTGCTGTTCCAACACACATATATCTTCTGCCAGTAAGATGAGAAGACAATTTTACCAAGTCGTTAATTGTACCTGAGCCAACAGCGATAGGAACAGCATCTGTTTGTTTTAAAATAGCAACTATCCTATCGACATAATTATACTCAGCATATAAATTATCATCTTCAAATATATATGCTTTATCTTGCCGCACGTTTCCACGGTCAAGGTATTCAGTAACTCTTCTCCCTGCTATATTATAAGTAACGGCATCGGCTATTACAATCGCGTTCTTACCAGGAAACTGTTCCTTGAACAAATCTGCCACTTGCAATAAAACACCGTCACCGATAAGTAATGCTTTAGTATCCGTGGAAGCATTCAATGCATCATCAATGTTAGCCATATTATTAAATGTTACAATAAGAAGCTATTTACTAATTTTATAGACTTTCATTTTAAATACTATATTATGCAAATATAAAATAAATAAATAAGTTAAACGACTAATAAAATGCCTTTTTTATCTTTTTAATTCTTTTCATTGCTAAATCATTTCGTTTTATTTCAAGTGATGATAAATAATAACTTTCGAAATTAAATTGAAGTTTTGTTTCAAAGATTTTTTTTTTTATATTTGCCGGTAATAAATATATAATAGAATGAAAAGCATCGCAGAAAGACATAAATACATTCTTGACACTTTGTCGAAAGAAGGTTTTGTAAGAGTTATAGATGCGGCCAAACATTTAGATGTGACGACTGTTACTATTCGGAAAGATCTAAAGATATTAGAAGAAAGAGGATTACTATATCGTACGCATGGCAGTGCTAGTCCAGTAAATCCTCATATGAAAGACAGGGCAGTTACTGAAAAAGAGAAGTTGTTCCCAGAAGAAAAGACACGCATCGCCATTGAAGCGGCCAAACTAATAGAAGACGACGACTACATCATCATTAACTCAGGTTCTACTATTTGTGCGTTTGCTGAACATTTACAGGCAAAAGGACGTCTGACAGTTGTATCTGCTTCAATTAAAGCGACACAATTATTAAGTTCAAAAGAGAATGTGAATGTCATTCAATTAGGTGGAACATTAAGAAAACGCTCTATGTCGGTTGTCGGTAATTTTGCTGAAACTATACTTGAAGACATAGCTTGCTCAAAACTATTTCTAGGTGTTGACGGAGTTGATCCAGAATTCGGCGTAACCAACTCCAATATTGAAGAAGCAGAATTGAATCGGGTGATGATGAACTCTGCACTAAAGACTATTGTACTATGTGATTCCTCCAAATTCGGACGCAAAGGTTTCGGCAAAGTATGTTCTCTTGATAAGATAGATGTGATTATTACAGATGCTTCTGTACCAGAAACTATCGCTAAAGATATTGAAGAATTAGGAGTTGAGATTATTATTGCAAAGTAATTATTCTAAAGCCATTGCAAACAATGTAATGGGATGAAGACACTTTTTAGAAGTAGACATCTCAATCTGCCATTTGCAAGTTTCACAATCCGTTACGACATAATCAAAGTTCCCCTCTTCTATTTCCTTAAAAAGAGGAGCACCTATCTTTTGCGAGTAGTCGTAATTCTCTTTCTTAAATCCGTACGTTCCTGCAATGCCACAGCAATTAGGTCTCAGAATCGTCAGTTCTATATTAGGAATACGTTTCAATAGCTCTATTGAATAATACTCCCAACCTAACTTCTCAAGATGGCAAGGAGTATGATAAGCAACTTTCCATTTCTTTTGATTAAACTTTAACTCAGAAAGGTCGAAATGATCATCCTCTATTAAACGATAAATGAAACGAGTAGCCAATTCTATATGCTCTTTAATATCTTTATTGTCCAGTTCTAAGAGATGAGGATATTCGTCACGCATAGTAAGAACACAAGTCGATGACGTTGCTATTGTCGAGATATTATTTTGCGCAGCTTTACGTATAGAGTTCAGATTGATACGTCCTTGTATCTTTGCCTGAGCAAAATAGCCATTAGATATCAGTGCCACTCCACAACATTTCTCTTTCTTAAGCAATTGTACTCCATATCCTAAAAGATTCATCACCTTCACCAGATCTTTTCCTAACGACGGATAATTGTAGTTGACATAACAACCATGAAAGTAACAAACTTGTTTCTTAAATCGTCTTTGCTCCTCTTCCTGTTTCTTCATCCATGAGACAAATTTCTCATGAGTATATGTTGGGAACAAACGACGATGGTCAATTTGCATAACATGTTCCAACAAATACTTTGTTGAATCAAGTTTCAATGAAGAGTTAATAATAGGAGCTACAGGAGTTGATATCGTTCCTACCAAATCAGTGTGCGAGAGAAAGAAATCTCTTACTGTAGGTTTATGACGACTATATTTTAGGCGAGCTTTCTGTATAATATCACCGATACGTACATTCGATGGACAAGCTACTTCGCATCGCTTACAATTCATACAAAACTTATTAGCCTCATCATAAAATGAAGGCATCTTCAAACGAAGACGTTCTTGGTCGGGGCCTCCATGTTTTGGACCTGGGAAATCAGGATTAACAGCCAACACGGGACAATAAACAGTGCATACCGTACACTTTATGCATTGCTCAAAATTATTATCGCTCTTATTGATCAAGTCCATTGTTATTTTCTTAAAATTTCTTCTGCAACATAGAGCGCAGTTAATAAAGAGACGCCACTACCACAACCTTCTTTCAGTGCATCAAATCCCCCCAATATGGCGCCACAAGCATGAAGGTTCCTCACTATTTTCTTATCTTTAATGGCTAAGAAATCATTATTCGTTTCAACCCCGAACGTCAGGTATCTTTGTTTATCATAAACATTCGCAGTATACCAATCCTGACGATTTGGCGAGTAATCGATATCGAGTCCGAAGATAGGATCAATGACCTTATCAGGCAATGCAACTAGTCCTTGACTGAAAAAACTGCCTGAACAGAGGATGTAATCATCTCCCACGATAGGAATATCTCCGTGATTCACTGTAAATATCTTGTTTATACTATTCTCCTTCATATCAACTCGGTTCACCGTATCTCCCAACATATACATACCCCCAAGCCGCATGAACTTCTGTTTCAACAGATATTGAGCTCTGATACCAGCAACAGACGGCGGGAAAGTAGCTACTACATAGACAGGTTTGCCGATGGCCTTACTCAGTTCAGAAATTACATTCGCATTTTCCAATCCGAGACAAGCAGGCAGAAGCACCACTTCATAATCAGCAGCTTTTTCTTCTAATATTCTAATTAGGTTTTTTCTCGCCTCTTCTTCATCAAATAAACGGGCAATATTTGTAGACCTCAGCTCACTCGGATTACGCCTCATCCTTTCAACAGACGATAAGTCGATGCTGAATTTCTGTGTTTTCACTCCCATGCGTTCAAATTTCTCAGAAAGATAATCGGGGTAAAAATCAAGGTAGCCGACAAAATTGAATAGAGCAAAGGACTTACAATTAAATGTCTTCGGATCATCAGTACTCAAAAAATCCATCATCGTCAGCCATGTAGACTTAACCATTGCCAGCGGAGTAATACGATAATGATTCTTTTTATACGATCCTTTAGTATGAATGCCGACTCCTTCGAGCAGTTGTTTAGACTCTTCTGCCAACGCAGCAAAACGCTCTTTACCCATTTTTACATAAGGATGAGTAGGATTCAACAATGATAAGTCGGACAATGATTCTAAAGGATTTGTGACCCTGGTTCCATCCGGCAACGAATTCAACAAATCGAAGGAGCCAGATGAAAAATGAAGAGCACTTTGTCCGGATGAGATAATAACACACTTCTTGCCTTCCTGTGCCAAACGAATGCCACAAGTTAAGCCAGACAATCCTCCACCAATGATAACAACATCAAATTTCATCATCTTTCGTTTTATTATTATCACCCAAGCCGCAGACACTCTGATATACCCAAGCAGAATATTGGCTCTCGCGCAAGCTATCTCCCCATGCAATCGGATAAATGCCTTTCCATCTCTCGTTCAAGAACAAAGACAAATCCTCTTTCGCCCTATAGGAACATTTCTTTTTGTATTTCCCCAACATCCCGGAGGCACGACAAGCACATAGTTCCCCTTGGCAAGTTCCCATTCCGATTCGTGTTCTTCTTCTCAAATCAATTAAGTTATTTACATCCATATGGTCGATGGCATATAGTACTTCACCTGCTGAAACTTCTTCACATTCGCATACCAGGCTATTATTTACACCATCTTCATTCGACATCTTCTCGGCGATGTCCCCATGCCGATAGATTAAAGATTCCTTTATCGAAATAGGCATCGAATAGATCTTCTTCAATATCGTCTCTTTATCCTCACGCGAGCCAGGAAGTTTCAATGATGACGTCTCACATTTCTTCTTGACATTCAATTTCTCACAAATCAGATCTGTGGCCTTTTCCGCCATCAAACGATAAGTCATCAACTTACCTCCGGTAATCGTGATAAAACCTTTTAGTCCGTCTCTCGACTCATGATCGAATAAAACAATGCCACGGCTCACACTTCTTCCCGTAGGATCATTATCCGATGCTACAAGAGGACGCACCCCGGCATAACAGCGTAGAATACGAGTCTTATCAAGAATCGGCGATAATTCACCGGCACCTTTACGCAATATCTCTACCTCTTCAGGTAAAACATGCATGTTATCAATCTGATCATAAGGCACCTTTGTCGAAGTCGTACCTATCAGACAAATGGTATCTCCAGGAACCAAAATATCAGCATCAGAAGGTTTACGGCATCTGTTCAGCACAATCTTATTCACACGATGACCATATATCAGCAATGCACCTTTTGCAGGAAACATAGACACTTTCAAATCTGCATATTCTGCTATATGCGAACCCCATATTCCGCCTGCGTTAACGATAATAGGTGCATAGAGTTTAAATTTTTCTCCCGTTTTCTTATCTAAGACTTCAACGCCAGTAATCGTGTCATTCTCCCTGATTAACCCGATGACTTCATGATAAGTCAATACTGTTCCGTGATGGCTCTTGGCATCTTGAATATTAGAAGCCGTCAGACGAAAAGGGTCAATCGAGCCGTCCGGCACTCTTACCGCACCAATAACAGAGGGGTTCATCGAAGGTTCAATAGCAAGAGCCTCTTTCGGATCGTAAACCTCCGCATCGATACCCGCCTTCAAACAAGATTCAACAAATTTTGTTTGGAAAGAAAGATCGTCACCAGGCAGACTGATAAAAAAGCCATCTGTCCCTTCCACGCAATGACTGGCAATTCTTCGTAATATCTTATTCTCTTTGATGCACTCACATGCCGATTCCTGGTCGGTAACAGCATAGCGTGCTCCACTATGAAGTAATCCATGATTCCTTCCTGTTGCACCGGTAGCAATATCGAAACGTTCCACAAGGATAGCCTTTAACCCCCGCAGACAACAGTCCCTCAAAACACCGGCACCGGTAGCTCCACCTCCGATAATAATTACTTCGTATTCATTCATTATTTTTCGAATTGTTTCTTAATGCAATCCATTCGCAAAGAAAAAAATAAAAAACAATAATTGCAAACAATCTAATAAGAAAAAACAACTAAAATAAAAAATAAAACTTAAAGGAGTAATAATTTCGAAATATAACGTAAAAATGAAGGAAGATATTATCAATCTATTCACTCACTAAGGTGAATTAGTTCGCTCACTTTGGTGCACTTATCCACTCACTATAGTGCATTAATCCACTCACCTTGGTGAATGAATAGATTCAATTGGATATAATGAAAAGAATCCCCTTATAAATATATCGTTATTTGAGGATGACGGGGACAAAAAGTAATTCAATAAGAAGCCGAAGCCTTTATATTCTCTTTTTCAATTAATGACACTATCCTGTCAAGTTCTTCATGCGAAGCTTTCAACAAATCGTGATCTGGAGTTTCTCTATCAATCGTATAAATCATCACCATGCTGGGAGCAATTTCTTTTACGACCTGCAGCCACGGCAACACAAACTTATCGGAAGTATTATTTACGTCGATACCATTAAAACGCCCCTTCATAAACATGGTCTGTATGATGCAATGCCCGTGAAAAGCTTTCATTTTCTCAATGATATCATTGAGCGAATATCTGCCCGTGGGACGATTGACCAGCTTGATATAATCAATATCCACCGTGTCCAGTTTCAATATATTATTATCTATCTTCATTAAAGCATCGAAGACTTCAGGTTTCTCGATGAATGTAGAATTGCTCAGAACGCTAACCTTTGCCTTAGGAAAATATTTGTTACGAAGAGAAAGGCTGTCTTCCATTATCTCTGCGAAATGGGGATGGGCCGTCGGTTCACCATTCCCGGCAAAAGTGAGGACGTCGGGACTTATGCCCGACTGCTTCATCTCTTTCAATTTCTCTTCAAGTGCACGGTAAACTTCTTCGCGTGTAGGACGTGACTTCTTCGCACGATAATCCGAATTAAAGCCGCACTCACAATAAATGCAATCGAACGTACATACTTTCCCATCGTCGGGCATCAGATTAATTCCCAATGAAACACCTAATCTGCGAGAGTGGATAGGACCAAATATAGGAGATGGATATATAACTGTCATATTTTTACCTTTTATATAACAAAGATAATCTAAAAATTCATACGCAGCTGTAATCTCAATTCTGTTTTTTTATTGCTGTCTATTTTATCGCTCCCCGAACCTATCGTTTGCTGGTTATAGAAGCGGGTGTGCGAACAATGGGTGATAAAAAGCCAATGTCTGTTTAATTTATATTGAATCCTCGCCGAACAATGCAAGCCGATTCCTTGATATGACGGTATATAATAACTGCTTAACATGCTCCTCTCGTAGATAAACATCCGGGTATCATAATTATCAGTATTGAAATAACTGCTTTGAACAACGATATCAAGAGGGTATAGACTCGATTTATATTCTATAAACTGAGTAAATTGATATCCTCTTGTCGTCTCCATATCCTTTTGTGTGAAAACCTTATAATCAGCTGTTGTCCGCATTATAAAGTTGTCGTGAACCTGATAATTCATCTTCCACCTGATGTCGTGCTGATAAATGGGACGGATATCATTGCCCTTCGAACCTGTAATATCTCGTTCTCTTCGGCGATATCGGTAGTTCATATCCATTTTTATCCTTTGATTCCACAAATAGGTACAACGAAACATTCCGTCGAACAAGGCAGATGGTTTGCTTACACGGTATTTCCACCAAGGGAATGATACCAAATCGATGGCGGCAAATAAAATTGTTTTTTTAACAGGATTGATATTAGCTGCTATATACCAACCGTTCTCATTCTGCACCATCGAGCCGTCGGCAAAAGAGTGTGCATAATATGCCCAATAGTCGTGAGTATAATACCGATGGCACATAAGTATATCATACCCTTGCGACGGCGAATACCGCAACTGATTGAGCGTTGCCATACCTCTTCTCCCCGCTGCTGTTTCTCCCGAAACCGACAGACGTTGATAGCGATAACAATAGTCAATACTAAAATTATAAAAGCTGGAACCTCTCAAATTATATTTATTGTATTCCCGATAGGCAGGCATATAAGGATGATTGAACATATAATATACGCCGGTAGCTCCCATTTGTAGTTTTCGATAGGAATAATTCAAATTGCTGCCGCAAAATAACATTCCGACAGTATTCCTGTCCGCTTCTTCTTTATCGGTACGATGTAGACCTGTCTCGTGTATTGAAGTAATTTCACCTTCTTTTATATTCCCGTCGTGTCGGCGATAAGATATAAAAGAAGACAACGACATTGCTTTATTGAGTGCCAGGGAAAGAGCCACCCCTCTGAAGAAATTAATTTCATCGGTTGATGAATGTTTGCTAATACTGTTATTTCGTCGGTTCAGTGTCGACATATACAAACTCTTCCCCATTAAGAAGTTATTGCTCACAACCAGCCCTTTCCCAAAACTCAATCTATAATCGCCAATCGCCAATGTTTTCAATATTCCCAAATCTTTTATTAACAGATAAGTGGAATACGAATCGTAACCTTTTCTGTTATATAAGGCAAACATAGGTTCTCCCCTATCCTTCTCTGCGGTCAGACCGAAATAAATCTGCTCTTTATAGCGGTATGAATACTTAATAGAATGGTAAGGAGGTGGGCCAAGATATTTATTCTTATAACCTTCATTCCTATAAAAAGGTATATCCAAACGTGTTATTAACTCATTCTTACCATATCTATAGCAGTCGTGCAACGAGGGAAAGGAGTTCTTTTTCTCAATCGGTTTGACACAAACAAAGGGAATAAGATAACGGATAGTCTGCCAATCCATCTCTTTCACCAGTTGCAGCTCGTAAATGGATTTCATTTCGCCATGCTGATACAAATAGGCTATGACATTTTCTATCTGTATATCTGATAAGAAAGGAAATTGCTGTAATTGCTCTTTATTAACAGCATTGATATTAACAGGGTCTGAAAACTTTTCCTTCAAATCGGAAATTTCATCATCATAATTATGAGAGTCCCTGTCATCCGTGAATTCCAATACTTCTTCTATCATATCTTCATCCTGATAAATAGTATCATTTTGAGCATAGACAGATGAAGTTATAAACAACATATTAACAAGTAATAGTTGATAAATATTACGTTTTTCCATAAAGTTAAGACAATAGTCTTTAAAGTTGATTCTTCTATTAATTTGCGAAGATAATTTAAATTTTATAAGAACTAAATAAAATATATCCCTTTTAATCAACAAACTTGTAATTTTGCAGCATGAAAATCGAGAAGAGTATTTTAATAGTGTTCGTAGTGTTCGGATTATTTTTCTTTTTGCCCTGTAAAGGACAAGTTAAGAAGACTCAACAAACCAACGAACCTGCTTCTAATGGTCAATTGCCATCAGGAAAAGGATATCGTGTCTCTTCTTATGTGTATCATGGAGATACTATTCCCAGTATATTATATCCAACAGTTTATATCTATCCTCCATTGACATTCAAAAACGACAACGAACGAATGGACTATGTAAAGTTGGTATATAACGTAAAGAAAGTCTTACCTATCGCTATAGAAATAAATAATCTCATACTCGAAACATACGAATATTTAGAGACATTGCCTAACGACAAAGCAAGAATTGAACATATCAACAGAGTAGAGAAAGGATTGAAAGATCAATACACTGCCCGGATGAAGAAACTGACGTATAAACAAGGCAAACTGTTGATAAAGCTTGTCGATCGCCAAAGCGGTCAGGCTTCGTACGATGTTATAAAAGCATTTATGGGGCCACTAAGGGCTAATCTTTATCAAGCTTTTGCTTGGTTTTATGGAGCCAGCCTAAAGAAAACTTATGATCCTAATGGAGAAGACAAATTAACGGAACGGGTAGTGACGATGGTTCTCCAAGGGCAGATATAAGATTATTGCCAGACAGGACGTAATCTCACGAACATTTCCCATATAACAATTCCTGCTGTTACAGAAACATTTAATGAATGTTTTGTACCATACTGCGGAAGTTCTAAACAACCGTCGCAACAGTCGACCACTTCCTGCTTCACTCCTTTCACTTCGTTGCCAAGAACAACGGCATATTTCTTATCTTTCGAAGGAACAAATGTATCGAACATGATACTTCCCTCAACTTGTTCTACAGAATAAACAGTATAACCTTCAGATTTGAGTTCATTCACTGCATCTACTGTCGACTTAAAATATTTCCAATCTACAGAGAATTCAGCACCTAATGCCGTTTTATGTATTTCGGCCGATGGCGGTACAGCAGTTATACCACATAGATAAATACAAGATACTCTAAAGGCATCAGAAGTACGAAATACAGAACCTACATTATATAAACTGCGAATATCATCCAATATTACTACCAGAGGGAGTTTTTCCACTTCCTTGAATTCATCTACATCTATACGGTTTAATTCATTAACTTTTAATTTCCTCATATCATGTATTACTGTTTTTATTAACAACTTGTTGATAACTGTAAAATAACCTATCGATAACTAATTTAAAAATACTCAATAAAAATGATTGCTTTATCAATATTGCCAATACTAAAGATAAAAATCTATATTCAAAGCAAGTTATTGATTATTTTCAAAGATCTTTTTTATGAGTTTTCCACTATTCTTCGGAAATGAACAAGACCTATTTTTATCAACAACTGAATTATCAACAATATTTATAAATTCTAATAATTAATTTATAGTAAATGATTTACTCTATCATATCTAGTTGATAACTAATAATAATGTGACAATAAATGTTCATAAGTAATTAGTCTCAAAACTTCAATTTAATTACTAACATTTTCAACAACACATAATCATTATCATAAATTTTTTATTCTAATCTATAAATAGAATATATAATTATATAATGTTGTTCATTTTATCCTCTATAAAGAAATAAGCTCTGATAAACTCATTCAATTTAGAAAGAGCGATAGCACGATGGCTCATTCCATTCTTTTCTTTGTCCGACATTTCTGCAAAAGTCATAGAAGAGTTTAAAGGACGGAAGATAGGATCATATCCAAACCCTGAATTACCTTGTTTTTCTTTTATTATTTCACCTTTTATTATTCCTTCGAAGGAATATTCTTTCCCGTCTAAGATAAGAGCTATAACAGTCCTAAATTGGGCACTGCGATCTTCTTTATTTTGCATTTTAAGAAGAACCTTTTTCATATTGTCTTCGGCATTTTTGTCACTGCCTGCATATCGAGCAGAATAAACCCCAGGTTCACCGTTTAATGCTTTTATCTCAAGTCCTGTATCATCAGAGAAACAATTTATATGAAACTTGTTATATATATATTTTGCTTTAAGTAATGCATTGCCTTCTAATGTAACAGCAGTTTCTGGAATATCATCAGAGCATTCAATATCTTTCAGACTCAATATATCTACTTTATCTTTTAATATTGCTCTAGCCTCTTTCAGTTTATTTTGATTATTTGTGGCAAATACTAATTTCATAGTTTATTTTACTTTTAATCTGTCAAATCCTTGACCAAATACGCCGGTAACAGCAGATTGAGTTATGAATGCATTTGGATCAATATCTTTAATTAATCTGAAAATATCAACAGATTGATTTTTATGAGCCATTACGATAAGCATTTTAACTTCGTTTTTACTGTACCAACCGGTTCCGGTAATAACAGTTACTCCTCTATGTGTTTGCGTTGTTATTTTGTCACTTATCTCTGCATATTTTTTAGAGAAGATAAAAAATTGAACTGATCTTCTTGTAGAATTAATTACATAATCAAGCATATAGCTAATAATAATTAATGTGACAAAACCAAATATTACTCTTCTCCAATCATGAAATACAAAATAACAAGAAGAAATGATAATAATATCACAGTACATAATCATTCGTCCTAAAGTAACATCACGATATTTATGAACTACTGCTGCTATAATATCTGTTCCTCCTGTACTGCCGTTATTGCTAAAGACAATACCTAAACCTATACCACAAAGAATAGAGCCTATTACACATGCCATTGAATCTTGATTTGGTCCTAATAATTGAAGTGGATGCCCTGCAGCGTCAACTATAACTAATTGAAAGAACCAGAACAAGAAAGTCATCATAAATATAGCATAGGTAGTCTTAATACTAAATTTTGGACCTAATATCTTAGCAGCAAAGGCAAGTAATACGATATTAACTAAGAAATATGTCCATTGCATAGGAAAACCTGTAGCATAAAAGATAATTGCACCTATACCTGCTAATCCACCTGTTGTTATTTTATAAGGTAACAAAAAAGCAGACCATCCAAAAGTATAAGATATAAGACCTAAAGTTATAAATGAATAATCTCTAATTTCTCTGGAAAAATGAAGATTAGATATTTTATTCTCTTCCATTATATTATTTAATAACTATATTAACTATTTTCTTAGGTACTATAATAATTTTAAAAGGTGTTTTTCCTTCTAACCATCTTAGTGAACGTTCATCAGTAAGAACGGCATGTTCTATCATTTCTTTATCTGCATCAATAGGGAACTCTGTATTATAACGTACTTTACCATTGAATGAAATGCTATAATTAATAGTATTCTCTTTCAGGTACTCTTCATTATAAGCTGGCCATTGAGCATCACAGACAGAAGTAGTATTTCCCATGATTTCCCAAAGTTCTTCACTGATATGAGGAGCAAAAGGAGATAATACAATAACAAATTTTTCTAATATTTCTTTCTTACTGCATTTTAATGAAATAAGTTCATTAGTACATATCATGAAGGCACTGATAGAAGTATTATAAGAGAAATGTTCGATGTCATAAGTTACTTTCTTAATAAGTTTATGGATACTCTTTAATTCTTCTTTAGATGCAGGTTCATCTTTTACCAAGTATTCGTCATTACGATTGAAGAATAACGTCCAAAATTTACGAATGAAACGATGAACGCCATCGATGCCATTTGTATCCCAAGGTTTAGATTGTTCGATAGGTCCTAGGAACATCTCGTACATTCGTAATGTATCGGCACCGTAGCGTTCAACTATCATATCTGGATTAACGACATTATACATAGACTTGCTCATTTTTTCGACGGCCCATCCACAGATATATTTTTCGTTCTCGAGAATAAATTCGGCGTCTTTGTATTCAGGACTCCAGTTTTTGAATGCTTCTATGTCTAGAATATCATTGGATACAATGTTAACATCGACATGAATAGGTGTAACATCATATTTATCTTTTAGATTCAGTGATACGAAAGTATTTGTATTCTTAATACGATATACAAAGTTACTTCTTCCTTGAATCATACCCTGATTGATTAACTTCTTAAAAGGTTCTTCAACGATAGAGATATTAATATCATGCAAAAACTTATTCCAGAAGCGAGAATAAATAAGATGTCCCGTTGCATGTTCAGTACCTCCTATATATAAGTCAACGTTTTGCCAGTAAGCATCTTTTTCTTTATCCACTAAAGCCTGATGATTATGTGGATCCATATATCTCAAATAATAAGCTGATGACCCAGCAAAACCAGGCATAGTACAAAGTTCAATAGGGAATACCTTTATATTATCAATCTTACTATTTTCTACTACGCATTTATTATATGTATCCCAAGCCCATTTTGTTGCATGGCCCAAAGGAGGTTGTCCAGATTCAGTAGGTAAAAACTTATCAACTTCAGGGAGTAACAAAGGAAGTTTATCTTCATCTATAGGATAAGGAACGTCGTTTTTATAATATATAGGGAATGGTTCGCCCCAATAGCGTTGGCGTGAGAAGATAGCATCACGTAAACGATAATTAACCTTTATTCTGCCAATGCCTGTTTGTTTTACATACTCCTTCGTTTTAGCAATAGCTTCCTTAATGCTTAAACCATTTAGAATTAAATCGCTATTCATGCCTTCTTTCGGAGAGTTCATCATAATGCCTTCTTTTGCGTCGAAACTTTCTTCACTGACATCACAACCAACGACAAGCGGGCGTATCTCGAGATTAAAGTGTTTAGCAAATGCATAGTCACGACTATCATGAGCAGGTACTGCCATGATGGCACCGGTACCATACCCTGCCAATACATAATCGCTTATCCAAATAGGAATTTCTTCTTTAGTGAAAGGATTGATTGCATAACTTCCGGAGAAGACACCGCTGACACTTCTGTCGGAGATACGTTCCCGTTCAGTACGCTTTTTAGTTCTTTCCAAGTAAGCATTTACTTCCGACTTTTGTTTTTCTGTAGTAAGTGAAGTAACATATTCACTTTCGGGAGCTAATACCATAAATGTTACACCAAATATCGTATCAGCTCTTGTCGTAAAGATAGTAAACGACAAATCAGAACCTTTGACATTGAAGTTTATTTCAGTACCTTCCGAGCGTCCGATCCAATTCCGCTGAGTCTCTTTCAATGATTCTGTCCAGTCAATAGTTTCTAGTCCGTCCAGTAATCTTTGAGCATAGGCTGAAACGCGAAGACACCATTGACGCATTCTCTTTTGAACGACAGGATAACCGCCACGAACCGATAATCCATCCACCACTTCATCATTAGCCAATACAGTTCCCAACTTAGGACACCAGTTTACCATCGTTTCGCCTTGGTAAGCGATACGATAGTTCATCAATGTCTCCTGCTTTTCTTTTTCCGTCTTTGCCTTCCACTCATCAGCAGAAAAACTTATTTCTTCGCTGCAAGCAATATTTAAGTTCGCTGTCCCTTCCTTTTCGAAATGTAGGATTAGTTCATCTATAGGACAAGCTTTCTCTTTATCGTAGTTATAGTAGCTCTTGAACATTCTCAAAAATGCCCATTGTGTCCACTGATAATAATTAGGATCGCAAGTATGAACTTCACGGTTCCAGTCGAATGAAAATCCTATTTTATCTAGTTGTTCACGATATCTATTAATGTTGTTTACAGTAGTAACCGATGGATGTTGTCCTGTTTTAATGGCATATTGTTCGGCAGGAAGACCATAAGCATCATAGCCCATAGGATTCAGAACATTAAAACCTTGCAGTCTCTTATAACGAGCATAAATATCTGATGCTATATAGCCCAATGGATGTCCAACATGAAGTCCTGCTCCCGATGGATAAGGGAACATATTCAGAACATAATATTTCTTTTTGTTTTTATCTTCCGCAACTTGATATGTTTTATTATCTATCCATTTCTGTTGCCATTTCTTTTCAATTTCTTTGAAATTGTAGTCCATATATATTATATCTTTAATAAAAATTATTTTCAAGGTGCAAATTTACGCCATTATTTTCAGATAACCACAGAGTTAAGTAAAAAACGCCATTTATTATTTTCGATAAATAGATTTATTCTTTACCTTTGCACTAACATTTTGAAATTAATATGAGTATTTCTTCGTTTTGGATTTTTATGGCTGTCCTTGCATTTTTTGGACTCATACAGATCATACAAAAGAATTCATTAAAAGATAAAACGAATTCTGAATCATCTTCTCCCAAAAGCCAACCTTTGCCTGAAGCATGGAAGGATATTATATCTACTGAAGAAACAAAAGTACGACCAACCCCTCATCATCATATTGAGATAAGAAAGAAAACAGAATCCACTATCTTCATAGAAGACGCAAAAGAAGAAGGTAAGTCGGCTGTTGCGTCAGCGCCTTTTTCTGCAGATAAGGAAGAAGCGAATTCCGAAGATTATTCTTTCAATAGCATTGATGATGTTCGTAAAGCTATTATTTGGTCTGAAATAATAAAAAGGAAATATTAATCAACAAGTTAATCTATTTATACTATCATGGCAATTAAATTTATTTCGGCAGCAGAAGCTGCCAATCTAGTCAACAATGGTGATAACGTTGCTTTAAGTGGTTTTACTCCTGCCGGAACTGCGAAGGCAGTTACGAAGGCTATCGCCGAACGTGCAGAAGCTGAACATGCGAAAGGTAATCCATTTAAGATTGGTGTTTTTACAGGAGCTTCTACCGGTGATGCAACAGATGGTGTATTATCACGTGCACAGGCAATTCGTTATCGTGCTCCTTACACCACATTACCAGAGTTTCGTAAACATGTAAATAACGGAGAAATTTCTTATAGTGACATGCATCTTTCGCAGATGGCACAAGAATTGCGTCACGGTTTCTTAGGAAAAGTAAAACTAGCAGTTATCGAGGCTTGCGACATGACCGAAGATGGAAAAGTTTATCTTACTGCTGCTGGTGGAATATCACCTTCTATTGCCCATATAGCTGAAAATGTTGTTATAGAACTTAACGAAGCACAGAGTAAGAACTTGAAATATTTACAAGATGTTTACGAACCGCTCGATCCTCCTTATCGCCGTGAGATACCAATTTATAAACCGAGCGACCGTATCGGTAAACCATATCTTCAGATTGATCCGAAAAGGATTACGGGCGTTGTAAAGACGAATTGGCCGGATGAAGCACGCCACTTTTCTGCTCCTGATGCACTAACCGAGAAGATTGGTCAGAATGTTGCTGAGTTTTTGGTTGAAGATATGAAGCGTGGATATATTCCGAAGACATTCCTTCCAATACAATCGGGAGTTGGCAATATTGCCAATGCTGTGTTGGGCGGACTAGGTCGCGATACCATTGTACCGCCATTTGAGATGTACACTGAAGTTATCCAGAATTCTGTCATCGGACTGATGAAAGAAGGTCGTATCAAGTTTGGCAGTTGCTGTTCACTTACCGTTACTAACGACTGTCTAGATGAGATTACCAACAATATTGATTTCTTCAAGGATAAGATAGTCATCCGTCCTTCCGAGATTTCTAACAACCCAGGTATTATCCGTCGTTTAGGTGTTATCTCTATCAACACAGCTATCGAAGCTGATATCTATGGCAATGTGAACTCAACTCATATTAGCGGCGTGAAGATGATGAACGGTATTGGCGGTTCTTGCGACTTCACTCGTAATGCTTATATCTCCATCTTCACTTGTCCTTCAGTAGCTAAAGACGGTCTCATCAGTTCTATTGTTCCTATGGTAACGCATGTCGACAGTACAGAACACGATGTAAAGGTTATCGTCACAGAACAAGGTGTTGCCGATTTACGTGGCAAAGGACCTAAAGAACGTGCTGAACTGATCATCGAGAATTGTGTTCACCCTGATTATAAACCTATCCTTCGTGATTATCTGAAGTTGACAGACCAGAGAATGCAGACTCCGCAGAACTTACAAGCTGCCTTTGGCATGCATGTAACGTTCAATAAGACCGGTGATATGCACAATACGAACTGGAGTGATTTCGTAAAATAAGTCGTACACACATTATTTAAACATAAAGGAGTGTTGCTATCATGCAGCACTCCTTTTTTGTTTAGAAATTGAACGACACGTTCAAAGTAATGTTGCGCGGGCGGATATGATAAGCTTCGTACACGTCCATCGTGCCATTGTACATCCGGTACGAATACTGTTTCCTGTTGAATACATTCTGTGCCGACAAGTCCAGTTCCCATCCTTTTTTGAACCGATAAGTGATATCGGCATCAGCGAGCAGACAGTTCTTCGTCATATCCTTCATGATTTCATTGCGATAATACTCCCATCCCAGTTGAATATATAGATGTTGTAAAGGAGCGATATTGCATTGCAATGTTTGCGACAGGTTGTTTAGGTGAGTGTTGCTGCCCGTCATCTTCAATATATTCCGACTATATTCCAACGTGTAGTTTATATTCAGCCACTGCGTAAAACGCTCTACCCATTTTGTTGTCACATCCCATTCAGAAGAAGTATAATTAGTCTTGATGCTGTTCTGATAGATGGATGTCTTATTGGTTTGATACGAAGCGTTGAGTGACACCGTACTGTTGGCGGCATCGATACCCTTGCTGATTTCTCCGTCGAGATACCAGAAGCGCAAAAAATTGTTTTGCGGCAAATAGGAGTACACAATGTAATCACCTAAAAAGGAACGATTGGTAGAGTGAGCACCCTTTACCCACGATATATTCGATTGCAGATATGCAAATATAGCACTCAGCGGATTGCGATAATTAAGATTGAGACCGACAGTTTCTTTATTGCCCGTGCTGTAGTCCACGATTCCTTGCCGGATATGCTGGTAATCGCTCAAAATATAACCTTCGAAGAACGACTGTTCGTCGATGTTGTTTCGTTGGATACTGGCCGTTGTAGTAAGAGCAAGATGCGGACTGAAGATATATCGCAAATAAAGAGAGGGAGAGAGTATTAATAATTCTTTGTTTGCAACGCGGTCCGCTATCTTGTTCTTATAATGATAGGGATTGTATGTAATAGGAATGTTCAGTATAGCTTCCATAAAAGGAGTGCTCAGTGATAACGTTGGGATGACATACAGGCGAAGATAGTCGAGCGACAAATGATTCTTCACAACGCCGATAGTGTCGTTGATGCCTGTAAGATTGCTAGTAAAAGAACGAAATAAACCTTCCAGCCCAATTTTTGTTGCCAACGTGAAGGGATAGAACTTTCGTCTCAGCTGTGTATAGGTGTCGGTAGAGAAGGCTGACGACTTGATATCTTGGTGTTGTATCAAACTGTCGCGCTTGATTGTCAGGTGTTGTGGTTTCTGCTGCCAACTATTCGATGAGCACAGTTCAAAAGCACTGTCCCCCTTTCGTTTTATCCAATCGAATGAATCCGTAATCTTTCGTGAGGGAAGTTCGCTATGCTGCCGGTTGGGGTAAGTACCTTCTGTTCCCATATCGGTATTGTTCCACTGCAAATCCATATTCAATTTGTTTTGCAGATAATATTTGTCCGTATTAGCTTTCAGAATAATATCCGCATTCAGTCGGTTTTGTCGGGTCAGAGCATGCTCGTCTTCCTTGGTAATGTTCGTCTTGCCATTATCCAGATAATAGGTCGTTTCCGAATAACTGTCCGAATGCAGCCGATTATTCAAGTACGAAATGGAAGAAGTAAGGTCGTAATCTTTTCCCAGTCCCCATAGATTATTGGTGCTGAACATGTGCGTTTTGTTAAAACGTGAGCGGCGGCTATCCAGTTGTTCCAATTGTCGTGCACTTACGTCGATGATTGACTGCAGATTATAATCATGGAAATTCTCCGTTAGTGAGAAGTTACTCATATCTTTCCAAATATCTGTTCCTATATTGTTCGTTTTGTACACGTTCAATATCTGTTGGGTTTTCGTGAATCTCATGGCGAAAAGTTCCGCATTCCATAGTGCAGGATCGACTCCACCTCCTATTTTCAACGTTCCTGCCCAACGGGAACGAGCCTTGTCCTTCAGTCGGATGTTGATGGCTGGGTCGTCGGAAAAAGCCAGCTTGCCGAGTGCCTTGATGGGCTGATGATTGTCCATAACGTCTACGGCACCTATATCTTTTTGGTGGATGTTATTGGTCGCCATTCCATAACGTCCGTCCAGCAAGTCTTTACCTTCGATATAAAATTTGTTGATTGGCTTGCCGTTGAACTTGATTGACCCATTGTCGGCCACTTCTATCCCAGGCAATTTCTTCAGTACATCAGCCAGTGTCTTGTCTTGTTCACTGGCATATTTCGAAACATTGTACGAGATAGTGTCTCCTTTTACACCGATACCGCGTGCTTTGACGACTACCTCTTTCAGGTTAGTAGCTTGTTCGGTGAGTTGGGCATTGTAATGTGTCTGCCCTGTTTTCAGTGGCAACGACAAACGGGCATAACCCATCATGGAAAAGTTCAAGATACCTTGTGTGGGGCGATCGGCTAATGTCATCACAAAGATTCCTTCAGCATTCGTCTGTGCGAACTTCAGCACCTTGCTGCTGCTGTTCGTACTCAGCGTGACAATAACGCCAGGTAGCGGTTTGTTTGTAGTTTGTTCCGTTACTTTTCCCGTCAGTTGGATGTTCTGTGCCGATAAGGGGAGAGAGAACAACACGACGAATAAGATAAAACATTGTATTAATCGAATCATTTTATTTTTATGTTTTTGTTTCCGCACAGCCGTGCGAATTATTTCGCACAGCTGTGAGAGATATTCCGCACGGCTGTGCGAAATAATTTGCACACTTGTGCGACGATGAAATGAAAAGAACGAATTCATTTAATTAAAAGATTACCAATCCATTTCTATATATCCGAATTTCAACTTTTTCGGTTTCATCGCCTCCGTATCGGGACTGCCGTCTGGCTTTACGATATTCATATTGATATTCGATACAGAAGACATATATCCGACAGGGTTGCAGTCGAACTTATATCTCAGCTTATAATATTTCATACGGGTCGTATCGAAAAACTTCAGCTGTGGCAGGTTGATGTCGCGATGTCCTTTAGGCGCGATGCCTGTCATGGTGAAGGAATACTGTCCTCTACTGTCAGTAACCTCCATAATCATACCAGGCAGTCCGCCGAACTTCCAGGGACCGTTGCTGACAGGTATTTCCGTGGTGTACCAAGCAGTGTAATGTCGTCCGCGGAAGTTACATTCGGCACGCTGACAGGTATAGCCCAAAATGACCTTGCTCCCGTCAACAAGATTCCAGTCGAACGTGGGGATGTCTTCCTCAAATCGATACCAGTCTGTCGATACTTGGTCGAGGCAGGTCATCTTCCCTCTCGAGAAGTTTTTGTACACCGAGAGAGGTACTCCTCCGTGATACTTATTGACGTTGTTCATTATCTCATTGTGACTTTTGACACAAAGGAGGGAGTCTATGCGCAGATTGGTGAAACTCCAATATTTCGAAAGCGAGTCGCCTATCTGCAGTATCATCTGGTCCTTCACTGCCGACTTGGAATCAATCGTGTCGCATAGATAAGTGAAGTCGTAGAAAAACTCCATCTTTTCTTTTTCCAAGCATTGCTGTTTGGTTGGTGCTACGTGGATGGCGCTCCAATTCCCACCATCGTTAAAGAGCATATAGGCATTTTCGTTCTGTGCCGATAATAAAATGGCAAAACAACTTGCCAAGGAGAGTAAAATAATCTTTTTCATCTTCGTTTTATTTTTCTGCGAAGATACCGCAAGTACCCTTATCGGGCCAAGAATAATTATTACCGTAACCTTACACGCATATTACTAAATTATTACTGTAAAGAAGAAAGCCGTCTCTTGTCGTTTGCTTTCTGCTTCGTTTTCATAACTTTGCAGACAAAGTATAGAAGTATGGAGAAACGTATTAAGATGTTATATGCCATTACGATTGTGTCGTTGGTGCTGCTGATAATTATACAGGGCTATTGGTTGGTAAGCCAGTATGATTATGCTTTGCAGAAATACGAAGACGAACTCTACGATAAGACAAAGAAGGCTTTCGATGCTGACCTTAACCTTCGTAATTCCATTCGGACAAAAAAGACAACGGCCTATTTCATCCTTTCTAGATATTATCTGAATATTGGCAAGATGAAATGTTCGTCACGCTGGGTCATCGATATTATGGCGAACCACGGAAAACCTTTCACTAAACAAGATTCAGTAAAGTCAATGTACTGGAATTCTCAAACTCTGTCACAGCGGAATATCAAACGTTATACTTTTAGCGTAAATACCGTATCGAGTGAGTTCAATATCAACGAGGCCGAAAATATGTTCATCACCAATAATAGCTGTCCTTTTACAGTGGCGCGGTTCGACTCGATATTGAAGAGAGAACAATTGTCAGCTCACTTGGTAAATATAGAAAAAGCGAAAGAGTTAATCTGGACTTCTCGCCGCATCAATCATTCTTCGTTATTGCAGCCGACATTCCAGATAACAATACCGTTTGATATCTTGTCGCATCTGCAAGTAAGAGTAGTATATGAAATGAAAATGCTACCGGTGATGGGCAAGATGGTCGGTGTCTTGATATTCTCTTTCTTCTTCATATTCTTGCTTGTCTTCTGTCTCGTTTACCAGTTGTGTACGATTCGGCGTCAGCAACGTGTCGATGAACTGCGACGAAGCTTTATCCAGACGATGGTGCACGAACTGAAACGACCTATTTCTACGTTGAAGATGAGTATTTCGTTTATGAAAAACGAGAAGATGGTACAGGATAAACAGATGAAAGATGATATCCTCAATTCGGCACAGCATGAAGTGGATAACCTGTCGTCGTATTTCTCTAAGTTGCGCGACCTTACTTATGGCGACTTAGAAGAGGTTCCGCTGAATCTGTCGTCGTTCGATTTGAAGAAGACGGTAAAGGAATGTATCTCGCAATTGAACTTGCCTTCTAATCGCATTATCCATATTACCGATGAATACGACAGTGATTCTTTGCCGATAAAGGCCGACAGGATGCATATCGCGAATATCATCAGCAATCTGCTCGAGAATGCGGTGAAGTATTCGGAAGGGGAAACGACAATACATATTTCTTGCTCACGGAAAGAGAGCAATTATCTGATAGAGATATCTGACAACGGCATCGGGATGAGCGAGGAGGATTGTAAACATGTGTTCGATAAGTTTTATCGAAGCAAAGATATTACCGAGAAAGAAATTCCAGGCATCGGTCTCGGATTAAACTATGTGCTTATGTTGGTGAAAGCACATCACGGGTCGATAACGTTGACATCGCAGCTCGGTAAAGGGAGTACATTTGCCATCATTATTCCACAACAGCAATGAAGAAAAGGAAGATACTGCTGGTAGATGACGATGTTAAGAACTCGATGTTCTTGAAACGTTTTATTGAAGAGGCTTCGTATGAGGTAACTTACGCCAACAACGGACAGATTGGATGGGAGTTGTACCAGTCTGAGAAGCCTGACTTGATTCTGCTTGATGTGAACATGCCCGTGATGAACGGTTTCGAATTGGCGAAGAAGATTCGGGAACAGAATAGCAAGGTGCTTATCTTTTTCCTTACCGACCGTACCGAAAAGGATGACCGGTTGAAGGGATTCAGTTTGAAAGGAAACGACTATATTCCGAAACCTTTCTATCCCGAAGAATTGATCGCGAAGATGGAAGAACGTTTGAAAGGTGAGGATGTAGAAGAGCAAACAGTTTTTACTTTTGGCAAGACTTCCTTCAATTATGCTCAATGCTCGTTGTCGTGCGGTGGGGAAAAGCAGTCGCTTTCGGTTCGTCAGGCAGATATCTTGAAAATGTTGGCAAGCCGCATGAACGAGATAGTGGAGAGGGACGAAATACTGACTGAAGTATGGGGCAATGACAGTTATGCTAACTCGCTTGCCTTGAATGTGCAGATTACCTATCTCCGTAGGCTGCTTGCCTGTGATAGTTCATTATCCATCGTATCGCTCAAGAAGAAGGGGTACGAACTGAAGGTGGAGTAATTCCTTTAGTGCATGAAAGATGCTGCGAAAGAGTCGTTAAATGGTGCACGACATTATTTGCAAAGCAGTTTGCAGATGCTGTCTTGAAATTCGTGAGCCTTTTGTTCTGAGAAGATATTCTGATTCATGATGGAAAATGCAAATGTTTCTCCGGAAGTGTTAGTGACATAACCGGCTAATGCATTATATCCGGTGAATGATCCCGTTTTGGCATGGACGTTATAGCCTTTCATCCTTCCGCGTATGGTACCGTCAACACCGGCAATAGGTAACGAAGGGAATACCATTTTATAAATGTCGGGATGCGTATAAGTATATTTCAAGAAAGCAACTTCCAGTTCAGGTGTTAAACAATCATACCGAGAGAGTCCGCTGCCGTCCATGATGCGATAGTCGTCGGGCTGCAATCCTAAATTTGTAATCTGCTTACGTAAAGCTTGTATGGCAACGTCGGCAGTGGCAGGATGACTGCCGTTTATGCTTGCTAACCTATAAAACATTGTTTCAGCATTCAGGTTGTCGCTTGCCTTAAGCATTTGCGTCACTACTGCTTGACAATCGGTACTCCAAGTTGCGATGAGATGCATATCGTCATAGTCAATAGGATTATGAGTAGATACATAGGGTCCTATGATTATCTTCTCTCCTACCGTCTTCAATCTTTGAACGAAAGTCTGAAGGAAATATTGCGGAACATCCGAAATGGTAATATCGGCAGAAGCTTTTTTGGTAACGTTTCCTTCGACATATATATGGTTTGATTGATGAACGTAGTCACGTCTGACATTGAATGATCCTGCTTGCGAACTGTTGTAAACGCAGTTATTATGGATCGTATAGTAGTCGGACTGCGGCTTGGCTGTTACTGAAATTGTTTGCTGAACACTGTCGGGCATCGCTGTAATAGTGACCAGCCCTTTGTGGAACATCAGCGGTGATAATTGCGGCTGATAATCGTAAGGAGCATCATCCCACATCCATCCGTAACCCCAATATAGTGAATCTTTCAGGGAGACATCACCGATAATCTGCCCATTGATCACTTTAAAAGGCTGCGACTTAATCTGAGCAATCAAACTGTTCATTGCATCATCGTCGAATTCCGGGTCCATACTTCCTTTGATATAGATATTGCCTTGTAGGGTATCGCGTGAGATATTTCCGGAATACCACACTTGTGTAGTGAAAGGTAAACGACCTTCGGGATATGAGAGTGCGGTGATGGTGGTCAGAAGCTTCATCGTTGAGGCTGGGCATGATAATTTATGTTCCTTGTACGTATAGACCTGTTTATCTTTTGTAAGGTTGTAGATGGAGATGCCTACATCGGAACCTTTCGGCAACGCCAGGATGAGCGAATCGATATATCGCACTTGTTTGGATGTAAGATCCGACTGTTGTTCTAAGGATATAATCTTTTCGGCAACGGTCGTTGCGTTGTTCCCTGTCTTACATCCTGTGAGTGAAGCGATAGAAACGACAAGTATGCAGATAATCAGTAGGTGTGATACTTGTTTCATAATGCTTCTTTAAATATTTCGCTAACTGTAGGATGTGGAAATACAGTCTTTTTCCATTGTTCGGCCGTCAGGTTCATCTCGATTGCCATGCCTGCCAACGTGATGATCTCGGAAGCAGGATTACCAAGAATATGTGCACCAAGAATTGTTTTGTCTTCTGATAAGAGCAATTTGCAGACACCATTCACTCCTTCATTCTCGGCAACAAATCTGCCTGAAAAAGCCATTGGTATTTTGACGACACTATATTCAATGTTATTTTTCTGCAACGATTCTTCTGTTTGTCCTACCCCTGCTATTTCAGGATTAGTATATACTACTCCCGGAATGGCGCGATAGCTCATTTTATCTCCTTGAGAAAGTTTGCCGAGTTTATGGAGAATGGAATGTACAGCTACTTCAGCTTCACGCGAAGCTGTATGGGCCAACATCGAAAATCCGGTAAGATCACCGCAGACATATACGTTCGAAAGCGAAGTTTCCATTTCATCATTAACGATAATGCTGCCGCGTTCTGTTTTGTTGATATCGAGATTTTCTAAACCGAAGCCTTTATTTACCGGACGACGACCTACACTCATCAGCAGTTTCTCGGCAGTGACGCAGCCACTCTCCTCTCCTTTTTCCCAGCTGACATGAAATCCTTCTTCGTCGTTGTTTACAGCGATAACCTTTGCTCCTAATAGGAAATCGATGCCACGTTTGGTATATTCCGCACGAAGCATGGCAGACAATTCTTTGTCCATTCCGCCCAAAATTTCGTCGAGCATCTCAACTATGGTGACTTTTACTCCAAGGCTATTGAAAAAAGAAGCAAACTCCATACCGATAACACCACCGCCAATGATGGCGAGTGATGCGGGAACTTCTTTGTTGTCTAATGCTTCTCGATGAGTCCAGTAAGGTACATCCTTGATTCCTGTAATAGGAGGAATGAATGTATCCGAACCGGTACATATAATGAGGTAGTCGCCTTCATAAATTTCATCATTGCATTTCACAGAATGGCTGTCGATAATTTCTGCTGCTCCTGTAACAATTGTCACTTGGTTGGTAGTAAGTTTAGCTTTTACACCCAGTACCAATTTGCGGACAACCTTCGATTTACGGGCGATAATTCTAGGTAAATCGAAAGATACTTCGGGTACGTTGACAGCATATTTCGATGCATGGCGAGCGTTATCGTAAGTCTTTGCCGAGTAGAGCAAAGTCTTTGTAGGGATACAACCTTCGTTGAGGCATACTCCACCTAAGTTTTGTTTCTCAAACAACACTACGTCTAAACCCGCTTTTCCTGCGGTTTCTGCTGCTGTATATCCGGCAGGTCCGCCACCTATAATCAATACTTGATGTTTCATATCATTAGACAATCTATAATGTGAATAAATATTGGGACGAAATTAATAAAAATATATCAGTATTATTGTTTATATCGCAAAAAAGAAGTTGCGCCTTGTGACGCAACTTCTCTATAAAATGAATTAATAACGTTGATTAATAATTTGTTTTCTTCAGTTCGAAATATGCTTTCGGATGTAAACATGCAGGGCATTTCTCCGGAGCATTCTTTCCTACATAAATGTAGCCGCAGTTACGGCACTGCCAAACAACTTCACCTTCTTTAGCAAATACGGAAGCCGTCTCAATGTTCTTTACGAATGCGCGATAACGTTCCTCGTGTCCTTTCTCGGCAACACTGATGTTACGATACATTGCTGCTATTTCAAGGAAGCCTTCTTCTTGTGCTACATCAGCGAAGTGAGGATACATTTCCGACCATTCTTCGTGTTCGCCGGCAGCTGCTGCCTGTAGGTTCTCTAATGTTGTACCGATGACACCTGCAGGATAACTTGCGGTAATCTCAACACTTCCACCTTCTAAATATTTGAACATACGTTTTGCATGTTCTTTTTCTTGATCAGCTGTTTCAGTGAAAATGGCTGATATTTGTTCGAAACCTTCTTTTTTAGCAGCACTTGCAAAATAAGTATAGCGCATACGTGCTTGGGACTCACCTGCAAAAGATGTTAGCAGGTTCTTTTCAGTTTGTGTTCCTTTTAGACTTTTGTTCATGATAAGCTTTATAATTAGTGATTGGTTCTATTTATTTGAAATAGACAGATAGCAGGAAGAACCTTTCTCCTGTTCTCTTGTCGTACAAATATAATACAAACCGACTATTTTAATGGCTCTGATTTAATTTTTTTATTAACTTTGCCTATTACAAAAGATACATTAACAAAGATTAAGTACAGTGTATAACGATATAGAACAGACTCCTATGATGAAACAGTTCCTTTCGCTGAAGGATAAATATCCTGACGCGATAATGCTGTTCAGATGTGGAGATTTTTATGAAACGTATTCTACCGATGCTGTAGTTGCATCGGATATATTAGGCATTACGTTGACGAAGCGTGCCAATGGAAAAGGCAAGACTGTTGAGATGGCTGGCTTCCCTTATCATGCACTGGATACTTATCTCCCAAAATTGATTCGCTCTGGTAAAAGAGTCGCAATATGTGATCAGCTGGAAGATCCTAAAACTACAAAGAAGTTAGTTAAAAGGGGTATTACTGAACTCGTGACTCCAGGTATATCTATTAACAGCAATATATTAAACTATAAGGAAAATAACTTCCTTGCTGCGGTGCATTTTGGTAAAGCTGCTTGTGGAGTTGCTTTCCTGGATATTTCTACCGGTGAATTCCTAACGGCAGAAGGGACTTATGATTATGTAGATAAACTATTGAACAATTTTGCTCCTAAAGAGATTGTTTACGAGAGAGGAAAGAAAGAACTTTTCCAGCAAAACTTTGGGACGAAGTTCTTTACTTATGAGTTAGATGATTGGGTATTTACTGAGAATAGTGCTCGTGAGAAATTGCTGAAGCATTTTGAAACGAAAAATCTAAAAGGTTTTGGCGTTGAGCATCTACGCAATGGCATCGTTGCTTCGGGAGCTATCTTAGAGTATCTCAAGATGACGCAGCATACTCAGATTAATCATATTGTTTCTTTATCAAGGATAGAAGAAGAGAAATATGTCCGTCTCGATAAATTTACAGTTCGTAGTCTGGAGCTAATTGCTCCGATGAATGAAGAAGGAAAGAGTTTACTTGATGTCATCGACTATACAATATCACCTATGGGTGCTCGCTTATTGAAGCGGTGGATTGTCTTCCCTTTAAAGGATAAGACTCCGATAAATGCTCGCTTAGATGTGGTGGAGTACTTTTTTCGTCATCCTGATTTCCGTACTATTATCGAGGAAAATCTTCATGCTATAGGAGATTTGGAACGTATTATCTCTAAGGTTGCAGTTGAACGTGTTTCTCCTCGTGAAGTGGTGCAATTGAAAGTGGCGCTCTATGCTATTGAACCTATAAAAAGGGCATGCCAGGAAGCTGATGATGCAACCCTTAATCGAATCGGCGAACAACTGAACCTCTGTACAACCATTCGTGATAGAATAGAAAAAGAAATTAATAACGATCCTCCTTTGTTGGTCAATAAGGGAGATATTATTAAGAGCGGTGTCAATAGCGAATTAGATGAACTACGGGAATTATCGTCATCAGGGAAAGAATATTTGTTGAAGATTCAGCAGAGAGAAAGTGAGGCTACTGGAATACCTAGCCTGAAAGTTGCCTATAACAATGTATTTGGTTATTATATCGAAGTACGGAACGTGCACAAAGAAAAAGTTCCTCCCGAATGGATCAGGAAACAGACTTTGGTGAATGCAGAACGCTACATCACGCAAGAATTAAAAGAATACGAAGAGAAGATATTGGGTGCTGAAGACAAGATCTTGATTATTGAAACAGAGCTGTTCACAAATCTTGTGCGTTCGCTGATGGAATACATCTCTTCTATTCAGGTAAACGCAAGTCAACTTGCCCAGCTCGACTGTTTGCTAGCTTTTGCTATTGCTGCAAAGGAGAATAGTTATATTCGTCCAGTAATTGCGGATGATGATATACTTGATATCAAACAAGGACGTCATCCGGTAATCGAGAAACAAATGCCTATCGGTGAGAAGTATATAGCTAACGATGTAAAGCTCGACACCGATACACAACAGATACTTATCATCACGGGGCCGAACATGGCAGGTAAATCTGCTTTGTTACGGCAAACAGCACTTATTACTTTGTTGGCGCAGATCGGATCATTTGTTCCTGCCGAGAGTGCTCATATCGGATTAGTAGATAAAATCTTCACTCGTGTTGGGGCTAGCGATAATATTTCGGTAGGTGAGTCTACTTTTATGGTGGAAATGAATGAGGCTGCCAATATCATGAATAATCTTTCTCCTCATAGCTTAGTGTTGTTTGACGAGTTAGGACGCGGAACATCAACTTACGATGGAATTTCCATTGCTTGGGCTATTGTGGAATATATTCATGAAAATCCTCGTGCGAAAGCACGTACTCTTTTTGCTACACATTATCATGAACTGAACGAAATGGAGAAAAGTTTCTCACGCATTCGGAATTATAATGTATCGGTGAAGGAAGTAGATAATAAAGTTATCTTTCTGCGCAAACTAGTTCGTGGCGGTTGTGAACATTCATTTGGTATACATGTGGCGAAGATGTCGGGCATGCCAAAGAGTATTGTGAAACGTGCTGATGATATCCTTCATGAATTGGAAAAGGATAATCAGGGAATCTCCGCTAAACCTATTAGTGAAGTAAGCGGCAGCAGGGAAGGTATGCAACTTAGCTTCTTCCAGTTGGAAGATCCTGTCCTTTGCCAAATCCGAGATGAAATACTGAATCTAAATATCGACAGCCTTACTCCTATCGAGGCACTCAATAAACTAAACGACATCAAAAAGATTGTAAAAGGAAAATAGAGTTATTGTTTCAGAAAATACATCCGACCTTAAAGATAATATTGGGACCGAAAAGGAAGTCATCGTAACCATCAATACCAAAAGATAGGCCGGGATTAAATTCTAGATACCAATTCTTACTGTTAACACGTCGCAACCCCCATGATGGTGTAAGCAGTACGATATGTTCCGTATCCATGTTATGTGAAATGATACCTGGTGTGTAGTATTGTAGTCCAATAGCCCAGAAATTGGCAGAATTCTTATAAGTGCTTTTCCCTTTCTCGGCTCTTTTATTTAGATTATAGTAATATCGGTACTGTGCTCCCACTGTCGCACGGAGTGAGTAATACCATTCGTCATCGTTCTCTGTTTCATCTCCAAAGGTATACGAGGAGAAGCTAAATCCCATTTCACTTGCCAAACCTCCATGATAAACTATAGTCGATAACTTTCCTATAGGCTTTTCAATATTGTATTCAGCTCCTAATAGATTAAAAGATACGCTTTGGTTTTTTACAACCCTTGATTGTGCGAACGAAGGAGCGAAATAAACAGAAAGCAAAGTGAGAGTAAATATAATTTGCTTCATTCTGTAAGAAAGGTTAGTAGTTTGATATTTTGTTATGTAATAAATAGCTATAGCTATAATACGATTATTGTACTCCGACTTTCTTTTTCCTGTTGTATAAGAATATGAAATATAACCCTATCAAGATAAAGGGGATACTTAGTAACTGTCCCATATTCAATGGCATTCCATTCTCAAAAGCGACTTGGTCTTCTTTGATAAATTCTACGAAGAAACGGAAGGTGAATATAAGACTTAAACAAAGACCGAAATAAAATCCGCGATGTAGTCTGTCTTTATAATGATGATAAATGATCATCATTACGATAAAGAAGACAAAATAGGCTATTGCTTCATATAATTGTGCTGGATGGCGCGGAGCCAATGGATTAATGATAGAAGGATCATGCGATAATCTGACAAAGATAAATGCCCATGGTGCATCGGTAATTTTTCCAACAATCTCCGAATTCATCAGGTTCGCTAAACGTATACAGCAGGCACAAATTGGAGTAGCAACGGCAATCATGTCCAATACGTCCATATAATGCATTTTCTTCTTACGGCAGTACATCCATAAAGCAATAATCAAACCAATAGTTCCTCCATGACTAGCAAGACCCATATATCCTGTCAGTTTCCAACTTCCTCCAGGATAAATTTCAATTGGAAGAATCATTTCAATGATACCCTTCATACTAGTCAGAAATCTTTCAGGTTCATAGAAACAACAATGCCCTAAACGTGCACCGATTAGGATACCGAAGAAGCAATAGAAAAATAATGGTTCAAAAGTCTTTTCATCTATTTTTCGATCGTGGAATTGTTTGTGGACAAGTAAATACGATAAAAAGATACCGATCACCCACAATAATCCATAGTATCTGATTGGATAACCTAGAAAATGGAAGAATACCGGATCGGGATTCCATCTGATGACTAATAGTAGAAAATTCATAAATAATTCTATTTAATAGTGATATAGGTTCAGACGTTGAATCGGAAATGCATGATATCCCCGTCTTGTACTATATAATCTTTACCTTCAATATTCAGTTTCCCAGCTTCGCGTACAGCAGCTTCGGAGCCATATTCCAAATAATCCTGGTATTTTATAACCTCGGCACGTATAAAGCCTTTTTCAAAATCAGTATGAATAACGCCAGCACATTGTGGAGCCTTCCAACCTTTATGGTAAGTCCAAGCCTTTACTTCCATCGGCCCGGCTGTAATGAATGTCTCTAGATTGAGTAGTTTGTAGGCAGATTTGATTAAGCGAGAAACGCCGGATTCTTCAAGACCTAACTCTTGAAGGAATATTTGACGGTCTTCATAAGTCTCTAACTCTGCAATATCAGCTTCTGTTTTTGCTGCTACTACCAGGATTTCTGCATGTTCATCTTTTACTGCTTCTCTAACGGCATCGACATATTTATTTCCATTGATAACGCTAGCATCGTCAACATTGCAAACATACATAATAGGTTTGTTGGTCAATAAAAATAGATCGCGGGCAATTGCCTGCTCATCTTTTGAGTCAAAGGTAACGGTACGTGCAGACTTTCCTTGGTACAAGACATCACGATATTTTGATAGCACATCATAAGTGAGCTTAGCATTTTTATCTCCTCCCGATTGAGCCTGTTTTTCAACTTTATTAATCCGGCTTTCAATAGTTTCGAGGTCTTTTAATTGAAGTTCTGCATCTACATCTTCTTTATCTCGTACAGGATCGATGCTGCCGCTGACATGTGTAACATTCTCATCTTCGAAACAACGTAATACATGAATGATAGCATCTGTTTCCCGAATATTAGCTAAAAATTTGTTACCTAGTCCTTCGCCTTTACTAGCACCTTTTATCAATCCCGCGATATCAACAATCTCTACGGTGGTAGGGACTATTCTGCCAGGGTGTACTAATTCTGCCAACTTAGTAAGGCGTTCATCGGGAACAGTAATAACGCCCACATTAGGTTCGATGGTGCAAAAAGGAAAATTGGCTGCCTGTGCTTTAGCATTGGATAAACAGTTGAAGAGTGTTGATTTACCAACATTTGGAAGACCGACAATACCACATTGTAAACTCATATCTAATATTATATCTTTAAAACAATTGAATATTCATGTTGCAAAGATAACATTCTTTTGGTTAGTAAGGAGAATAAAAAAAATAAAGTTGTAGAATTCACATTCTACAACTTCATTTAATCTAAAGATAATAATCAATTATTTCGTTATATCTTGTGCATCTTTAATTACTTTACGTGAGTTCTTCAGCACTTTGTTCGTCTTTTTAACAGCTTTGCAAGTATTTCTGCATGCTTTGCTCTTTGCACATGCTGCTTCTTTGCATGCTTTAGCGTTGGCTTTTACAGCAGCTTTTGTGGTAGCATCAACATTGTTTGCAGCAGCATTTACTGTCTTGTTATATGCGGCTTTGCAATTCTTTGCTGCTTTATTAATATCCTTTGTTTGTTTGTTTACAGCAGCAGTGGCTTTTGCTTGAGCAGCAACACCTCTTGCGGCAACTTTTTGTTTTGCATATGCAGCAGTTGCTTTCGCATCCTGTTTAACAGCGCTCTTAAGACTCTGAGCATTGGCACTCATACAAAATGCCATGACTAGTGCACCTAAAAATAATAATTTTTTCATGTTTTTACAATTTTATATTAACGATATGTCTTTCTCTCATTTATTGGCTTCAAATATACTTGTTTTTCAAATATGTTATTCTCTTTACTTTTTATTTTTTAAATAAGGTCACCTTTAGTGCATTGGTGACCTTATCGTAATACAAAGAAATGGACTTGTTATAATAAAAGTAGTTCTTTTCTGCAAAGATAGGTTGTTTATAGTCTGCAGAGTATTATAAATCTCTTATAAAAGAATTAGAATTTTATTAGATTTGCAAACAATGATGATATAGAACAATAATATTTAATTTTTTGTCTTATTTTTGCCTCTATGGAAACAAAAGTTATGAAAGTATCCATCTTAGTTATTGAAGATGATGCTAGAATGGCTGAACTTATCAGTCGTGGATTGAATGAATATGGTTATACGGTAACACTTGCCGACGATGGAACAAGGGGACTGCGTATGGCTTTGGACAATCATTTCGATTTGGTCGTCACAGATATCATATTGCCTGGAATGAACGGACTGGAAGTTTGTAAACGATTAAAAGTGGCAGATGAAAGATATCCTATTATCATGCTTACTGCCTTAGGAACTACAAACGACAAGGTCGACGGTTTTGATGCCGGGGCCGACGATTATATGGTAAAGCCATTTGAAATTCGTGAATTAAATGCACGGATACATGCTTTGTTGAAACGGAGCGCTTCTCTGCCTAAGAGTGATGTCCTGCATTTCGCTGATTTGGAATTGAACCGTCTGACGAAGGTAGTAAAACGAGGCGAAGTTGAGCTGAATCTTACTCCCAAAGAGTTTAACTTACTAGAATATATGATGCTTAATAGCAATCGTGTACTTCCTAAAAGCGAGATTGCTGAAAAAGTTTGGGATACAACTTTTGATACGGGCACTAACTTTATAGATGTTTATATCAGTTATCTCCGCCGTAAAGTAGACAAGGAGTTCGACCGTAAATTAATTCATACTAAACCCGGTATGGGTTTCATATTAAAAGAAGAAAATGAAAATTCAAAATAAACTGAGTATCATCTTCTCTGGTATCTTCGGCTTAATATTGTTACTTTTTATAGTTGTCGTGTATCGTTATTATTGTGTCAAGGTCCATGATGATTATTTCGAACGTTTGCATTTGCAGGCAGCTCTTAAAGTAGACTTGATAGATGGCAGGACAATAGATACCGACATCTTGCATGTAATTTATGAAAATACTCCTCCCCTATTGGAACCATGGGTTACTATCTACACATTTGACGGGAAACTGATATATCGGGATAAAGAGGCAGTATTGCCCGTCAATAAGCAAAAGTTATTGTTCAATTCGATAAAGAAGGATGGACAGTTTCAAACTTGGTATGGCAATCATCAAATATTCGGAATGGTGATTCAGGGTATGCGAGGTTATTATATAGCCTCAGCTATGGGTCGTGATATGCGAGGTACATCTCAGTTGAATTCTTTACGTAACCTTTTGACTATAGCATATTTAGTGGCGATACTATTTATTATTCTAGCCGTTAGGCTTTTCACTAAGCAAGCATTTACTCCTGTTGCCAAGATGACGAACAAGGTAAGTGAAATAACAGATTCGCATCTGTTGGATATCCGACTTGATGAAGGTAACAGGAAAGATGAACTGGCACATTTGGCCATAACCTTCAATAATATTTTTGCTCAGTTAAAGTCTGCTTTTGATGCGCAAAAACAATTGGTATATAACATTTCACACGAATTGAGGACTCCCCTGTCGGCAATTGTTACTGAACTCGAATTAGTTCGTGAAAGTGCTCATTCGAAAGAAGAATATATTCAAGCTGTAGATAAAGTGCTGAACGATTCTCACAGGTTGGTGAAATTGTCGAATGATTTGCTGGATATGGCGAAAGCAAACTATGGTTTGTCGGAGATTGCAACGCATATCGTTCGTTTAGACGAGATTCTTTTGGAGGCTTGTCGTACTGTACAGAAGAAGGATGCGGGCTACAAAGTGCAAATCGTTTTCGATAATGAAGATATTTACGACGACCGATTATTGTCACTGCACGGAAATGAATATCTTTTGGGTGTAGCATTCAGTAATCTTATTGATAACGGTTGCAAATTTTCTCCGGATAAGAAGAGTGAAGTTCATATCTCTTATGAAAAGTCTAATGTCATTGTACGTGTAGAAGACCATGGTATCGGCATTAAACCAGAAGAACAACAGGCTATTTTCAATCCTTTCTATCGCGGAGAAAACAAATCTTTCGCTGACGGAAACGGAATAGGACTGTCGTTGACTAAAAGGATTATCGAAATACATGGCGGTTCTATCTCTGTTACATCTGAACCGGGACATACGATTTTTACAGTCAGACTAAACAATCTTATGGAAGTGTAGAGCTGTTTTACGACAAAGTTGTTGCTTTTTAGGGTTTATCTTCTAAAAAACAACTATTTTTGTAGCTGATTATAATATGTAAGGAATGAATCAGATACATACTATTTGTGTTTATTGTGCTTCGAGTACTAAAATCGATCGTAAATATGTTCTGGCTGCCGAACGTTTGGGTGAGTTGTTAGCTGAAAGGCATATCAGTTTGATGAACGGTGGAGGGAAGTTCGGACTGATGTCGGCAATGACTGATGTTGTAGTAAATCACGGAGGAGAAGCAATAGGTGTAATCCCCCAGTTTATGGTCGATCATGGCTGGGATTATAATAAAATGTCGAAGACAATCGTCGTCAAAGATATGCACGAACGGAAACAACTGATGGCTGATAAGAGCGATGCCATTATCGCATTGCCGGGAGGTTGCGGAACTTTGGACGAATTGCTCGAAATCATCACCTGGAAACAATTGGGACTATACGAGAATCCCATTATTATTCTGAATATTGACGGTTATTATGATCCTTTGCTGGAGATGTTCGATAAAGCGATCCACAATAATTTTATGGGAGTACTTCATGCGAATTTATGGAATGTTGCGCAGACTCCTGAAGAAGCAATAGAACTTATTTACAATACTCCATTATGGGATAAGAGTTACAGTAAGTTTGCAGCGATATGACAAATACAGTTACCGATACATTATCTTTGGATTCAACAACGGTTCACCAATCAGCCGCTTCTGATACTATCCAGTATTTAGGAGTGTTGCCTGATGTGTTTCCTGAACCTAAGGAGATGGTGTCGGATACTCTTCCACAGATTCAACAAACCTTTTTCGTGTCGCAAGATACAATATCTTTGACACGTTATCATTCTATGCGGGAATTTGCTCCTGGAATGGAAGGGAATGTCTTGGTACAAGACCCGTGTGGAAGTGATGCAATGATTTCCATTGTGCTGGTTTGTACTTTTGTTATTTTATATATACTGTCGCATTCCAGGAAATACATCCATCAGCGTTTTCATGATTTCTTTGCATTGCATGAGTCGGGACGAAAGTTTATTTTTAAGACAGAAGGCGATGCTCATAGCATGGGGGTTTTAATTCTTCAAACGATAATATTCTGTGGAATTTTCTGTTTCGGATATTTTATTCATTCCAATAAGGCGCTTTCACATAGTGTACCGCCTCTCATGTTATTGTCTCTTTACATAATTTCTTCTTTTCTCTATTATTTATTCAAGACGGGGCTGTACTCTTTCTTGGGCTGGGTATTTTTTGATAAACGAGTAACAGATACATATTTGGAGTCTTATTCCACGTTGATAATTTTGATGGGATTTCTTATTTTTCCTTTTGTGTTGTTGATTGTTTTTTCATACATTTCATACCAAAGTCTAGTTATTATAAGTTTATTATTGATTATATTTGCTAAAATTCTGATATTATATAAGTGGATAAAACTTTTTTCGCATAACTTTTTTCGTCATTTCCTTTTAATTTTGTACTTTTGTGCCCTTGAAATCATACCTTGTTTTTTGTTCTATGAAAGTATGATTCAAATGAATTACATGTTGATTAAAAATTTTTAGGATGTTGAAAATAAAGAAAATTCTTGTGTCGCAGCCTAAGCCTGCCTCAGAAAAATCTCCCTATTATGAAATCGCTACCAAATATGGTATCGAAATTGTATTTCGCCCTTTTATCAAAGTCGAAAGTTTTACAGCTAAGGAGTTCCGTCAGCAGAAGATATCTATCCTGGATCATACTGCTATTGTGTTTACTTCGCGCCATGCTATTGATTACTTCTTCAATCTGTGCACCGATTTAAGAGTAACGATTCCAGAAACAATGAAATACTTCTGCGTTACGGAGTCGATATCATTGTACATTCAGAAGTACGTTCAATACCGTAAAAGAAAAATGTTTTTTGGATCAACGGGTAAGATAGACGATTTGCTCCCCTTGATGTTGAAGCACAAGACTGAGAAATTTTTAATACCGATGTCTGATGTCCACAATGACGACATCAAGAACATGCTTGACAAGAATAAGCTGCAACACACCGAAGCGGTAATGTATCGTACGGTTAGCAACAGTATTGACAAGGAAGAGATTCTAAAATTTGACATGCTAGTCTTCTTTAGTCCTGCAGGTGTCTCTTCTTTGCTGAAGAATATTCCTGACTTCCAACAAGGAGATGTCAAAATTGGTACATTTGGAACCACAACTGCACAAGCTGTTCGCGATGCAGGATTAAGATTAGATCTTTCGGCTCCTACTATTGAGGCACCTTCTATGACCGCTGCTCTTGATATTTTTATCAAGAAAGTTAATCAAGGGAAATAAGTTTCCGATGTATACGTTTAGCAAGGCCGAAAGGCTGTATAAACGGTCGTTGATTGAGAAGTTGTTTTCCAATGAGAACTGTTCTTTTGTGTCTTACCCTTTACGTGTGATTTATATGCCTATGGAGGAAGCGGATTCCCCTACCGGGATATTGATAAGCGTATCGAAGCGTAAGTTTAAGTTTGCGGTGAGAAGGAATCGGGTGAAAAGACAAATACGCGAAGCATATCGTCTGAACAAGTCTTTATTGAATACGGACAAGCATTGGCTCATCGCCTTCGTCTATCTGTCGGATGCTTTAGTTCCTTCAACTACAATAGTAAATAGTGTTCAATACGCGCTTAAACGCATAGCAGAAAACGAATAATATGCGGAATATCTTATCTGAAATATTGCTCCTCCCTATCTTTTTTTATCAGAAGTGTATCTCTCCGATGCTCCCGCCTACGTGCAGGTTTACTCCGTCGTGTTCGCAATATGCCGTCGAAGCAATCAAGAAGCACGGCCCATTCAAAGGATTGTTGTTGGCTATTTGGAGAATCCTTCGTTGCAATCCATGGGGTGGTCACGGCTATGACCCGGTTCCGTAATGACGCTGGCTATGGATATTCTCGATATTCACACGCATCACGATTCTCCTCATCCTCTTGAGGCCATCCTCAATATATCTCCCGAAAAATTGCAAAGCCGGTTGGAAAAGCACTGCTATTCGGTAGGCATTCATCCTTGGGATATTCATGCTGACGTATTAGAACGGCAATGGAACGAAATCGTTTCGGCGGCGTCGGATGCAAATATTCTTGCTCTGGGCGAAACAGGTTTAGATAAATGCTGTAGCACTCCTCTTGAGATTCAGCAGCAAGTCTTCGAACGGCATATCCTATTGTCGGAACAAATTCAGAAGCCTCTCATCATTCATTGTGTACACTCTAACGCAGAATTGATAAAGTTGAAGCAGCAGTTTCACCCTACCGTTCCTTGGATTATCCACGGCTTTCGAGGGAAACAAGAACTGGCAAAAGAATTCCTCCGCCATCATTTCTATTTATCGTTCGGCGAACATTATCAGAATTCCGCAGCTTGTGCTGTTCCTGCATCATCTCTTTTCATTGAAACAGACGAGAGTTTGGTAGATATCCACACGCTGTATGAGCAGATGTCCGACGTAAGGAAAGTTCCTGTCGCAGAACTTGTAAAAGATATCCGGCAGAACATAGAATCGGTATTCGAAAATCATAACTATGTTACCAAATTTTCATAGTTATGTTGTCGTAACATTATAACTATGTTCTCAAGTTTTCATAACTATGTTGTCGCAAGAACATAACTATGTCGCGAGCATAACATAACTATGAAAAAAGGGTAGGGGAAAGGTCCTAGGTGTTCACAAAAATAGATACTTATAAAAATTGAAGACGGAAGAGTTTGCATCTTCGGAGAAAGAGTAGTACTTTTGTCTTATAATTAAAATATACTGATCATTCGATGAATTTTGTAGATGAATTAACATGGCGTGGCATGCTTCATGATATCATGCCGGGAACGAAAGAATTATTTGATAAGGAACAAGTGACAGCTTATGTAGGCATCGATCCTACTGCTGATTCGTTGCATATCGGTCACCTTTGCGGCATCATGATGCTTCGGCATCTTCAGCGCTCGGGTAACAAACCATTAGCTTTAATTGGAGGCGCTACCGGAATGATTGGCGATCCTTCTGGGAAGTCACAGGAACGTAATCTGTTGGATGAGGCTACATTGAGCCATAATGTTGCGTGTATACGAAAACAATTGGATAAGTTCCTCGATTTTGAATCGGATATTCCCAATAAGGCCGAATTGGTGAACAATTACGACTGGATGAAGAACTTCACCTTCTTGGATTTTGCTCGCGATATAGGTAAGCATATTACGGTGAATTATATGATGGCGAAAGATTCTGTTCAGAAACGTTTGAATGGTGAAGCTCGCGACGGTTTGTCGTTTACTGAATTTACATACCAGTTATTGCAGGGCTACGACTTCTTATATCTCTACGAACATAAAGGTTGTAAACTGCAGATGGGCGGTTCCGACCAATGGGGGAACATCACAACGGGAACAGAACTTATCCGCCGTACCAATGGGGGAGAGGCTTTTGCCTTAACTTGTCCGTTGATAACGAAAGCTGATGGCGGCAAGTTCGGCAAGACTGAGAGTGGTAATATCTGGCTGGATCCTCGTTATACTTCTCCTTATAAGTTCTATCAGTTCTGGCTCAATGTGAGCGATGAAGATGCTGAACGTTATATCAAAATCTTCACCATGTTAGGACAAGAGGAAATCAATACGCTGATTGCCGAGCATAAACAGGCTCCTCATCTGCGTTTATTGCAGAAGAAACTGGCCGAAGAGGTAACCGTGATGGTACATTCACGTGAGGAATATGAAGCTGCAGTCGATGCATCAAACATTTTATTTGGCAATGCTACATCCGAAGTACTGAAGAAAATAGATGAAAATACGTTGTTAAGCGTCTTCGAAGGTGTTCCTACGTTCGAAGTTTCACGCGATGAGCTCTCTGCAGGAGTAAAAGCAGTAGATTTGTTTGTAGAGAAAGCTGCTGTATTTGCTTCTAAAGGCGAAATGCGCAAGTTGGTGCAGGGTGGGGGAGTCTCTCTCAATAAAGAGAAACTCAATGCTTTCGACCAAGTGATTACTGATGCCGATTTAATCGATGAGAAGTATCTTATCGTACAACGAGGGAAAAAGAACTATTTCTTGCTGATTGCGAAATAGCAATAAGATTTCTGTGAAATAAAAATAGTGAAATATTTGGAGATTTATCTACTTATCTCTACTTTTGTAGCCGAAATAGATGAAAGTCTATGTGCTTGTCCTTTGGTGTAATGGTAGCACAACAGTTTTTGGTTCTGTTTGAAGAAGTTCGAGTCTTCTAAGGACAACACAAAAAGAGACTGTGTCAATTGTTAATTGATACGGTCTCTTTTTTATATTATATTATTCCCTCGAGAAAGAGTCTCTATCATTTTTATGTTTGATAACATAAATCTAATATTTTTTATCTCTTCATCTTTGGACTTTTGCTGATTATTTTTGAATTTATCTGTCATTTTGATATTTTTTAATCGGCTACAAATGCTCAGAAGTGCTATATTGAAATAAATTTAGATATTTAAAAATAGGACTGTTTGTCCTCAATTCTTTGCGGTTTAATTTTGTTTTAATAAAGAATTGTTTACTTTTGCAAAAAGGTATTATTTTCTGTTGCCATAATTCTACAAAAATTATTATAAAGTGTTGTTTATGAAAAGAAAATTGACGCTATTTCTTGCCTTCCTGTTAATCAGTATAGGCTTTGTGAATGCTCAAACTAGAACCGTTACTGGTGTTGTGATATCCTCGGAAGATAACCAACCCATAGTTGGAGCATCTGTGTTAGTTAAAGGTACTAAATTAGGGCATATTACCGATATTGACGGTAAGTTTGTTATAAACAATGTACCAAGTTCTTATAAAGTTCTCCAAGTTAGTTACATTGGTATGCAAACTCAAGAGGTTGCTATCAAGAGTGGCACAATGAAAATTGTTTTAATTTCTGATTCTAAGGTACTACAAGAGGTTGTTGTAACCGGTATGCAGAAAATGGATAAACGATTGTTCACCGGTGCTACTGATAAACTTTCTGCTGATGCTGTCAAATTGGACGGTTTAGCTGATATCAGCCGTGGTTTGGAAGGACGTTCTGCTGGTGTATCTGTACAAAATGTATCAGGTACTTTCGGTACCGCTCCAAAGATCCGTGTCCGTGGTGCAACTTCTATTTATGGTAGTTCTAAACCATTGTGGGTTGTCGACGGTGTAATCATGGAGGATGTTGTTGAGGTTAGTGCTGACGAATTGTCTTCTGGTGATGCAAATACGTTGATCAGCTCTGCAATCGCCGGATTAAATGCTGATGATATTGAAAGTTTCCAAATCTTAAAGGATGGTTCTGCTACTTCTATCTATGGTGCCCGCGCTATGGCCGGTGTCATTGTTGTTACAACAAAAAGAGGTAAGGCAGGAACGAGCCATATTAATTATACGGGTGAGTATACCATGCGTTTGAAACCTAGTTACTCTACGTTCAATATCATGAACTCTCAAGACCAGATGGCTGTCTATCAAGAGATGCAGCAAAAAGGATTCTTGAATTATGCTGAAACAGCTAATGCTAGTAACAGCGGTGTATATGGTAAGATGTATCAGATGCTGAGCGAATACGATGAAACAACAGGCCAGTTTGCTTTAGCTAATACTGATGAGGCAAAAGCAGCTTACTTGCGTGCTGCAGAGTATCGTAATACTGATTGGTTTGGCAGATTATTCAATTCTTCACTCATGCATAATCATTCTGTAAGTTTTACTTCAGGTAATGATAAAGCTACTTATTATGCATCATTGAGTGCTATGTACGATCCGGGATGGTCGAAGACCAGCTCTGTACAACGTTATACCGCCAACTTAAACAGTACTTATAAGATATTCGATAACCTTCAGTTAAATATGATAAGCAATGCTTCTTATCGTAAACAGAAAGCTCCTGGAACATTGAGTAGTGAGACCGATGCTGTAAATGGTGAAGTAAAGCGTTCATTTGATATCAACCCGTATTCTTACGCTTTGAATACTTCTCGTACTTTGGATGCCGACACTTATTACACTCGTAACTACGCTCCTTTCAATATTCTTCATGAGTTGCAGAATAACTACATTGATTTGAACGTTATCGATATGCGTTTCCAAGCTGAGTTGAAATATAAGCCTATCACTACTTTGGAATTAAGTGTATTGGGCGCTTATAAGTATTCTTCAACTTCTCAGGAACACTACATCTTGGATAATTCAAACCAGGCTGAAGCTTATCGTGCTATGGGTACGTCTACTATTCGTAATTCGAACAGTTACTTATATACTGACCCCGACAATATTTATGCTTTGCCTATTTCAGTATTGCCGAATGGTGGTATCTTTGAAAGAAGAAGTAATTCAATGAATGGTTACGACTTCCGTGCAACAGCAAGTTATAATAATGTTTTCAACCAAGATCATATCGTTAATCTGTACGGTGGTTTGGAGGTTAACAGTAACGACCGTCATGAGACATGGTTCCGTGGTTGGGGCATGCAGTACAGTATGGGCGAAATTCCTTTCTATGCATATCAGGTATTCAAAAAAGGTTCAGAACAAAATACCGACTATTATACTTTAGGTAATTCACATGGTCGTAGTGCTGCTTTCTTTGGTAATGCTACTTATTCTTATAAAGGTATTTATACAATCAATGGTACAGTTCGTTATGAAGGTACCAACAAGTTGGGTAAATCTCGTTCTGCTCGTTGGTTGCCTACATGGAACATATCGGGTGCATGGAATGCACATGAGGAGAAATGGTTCGAAAATTTGAAACCTACTATGTCGCACTTGACATTGAAAGCTTCTTATAGCTTAACAGCCGACCGTGGTCCTGCTAATGTAACGAACTCTTATGTTGTAATTGCAAGTAATAATCCTTGGCGTCCTTTCACATCTGTAAAGGAGAGTGGCTTATACATCTCTAGTTTGGAGAATTCAGAGTTAACTTATGAAAAGAAACATGAGTTGAACCTTGGTTTGGATGCAGGTTTCTTGGATAATCGTATTAATGTAAGTGTCGACTGGTACAAACGTAATAACTACGATTTGATTGGTATTTGTAATACTGAAGGACTCGGTGGTGAAGTAGAGAAATATGGTAATATCGCTTCTATGAAATCCAATGGTCTTGAGTTTACTTTGTCGACGAAAAATATTACGACCAAAGACTTTACTTGGACTTCTGACTTCATCTATTCGCATACACACAATAAAGTTACCAAGTTAAAAACTACGAAACGAGTAATCGATTTAGTTTCTGGTACCGGTTTTGCTCAAGAAGGTCACGCAGTACGTAGTATATTCTCTATACCATTTAAGGGCTTAAATGACGAAGGTCTGCCAACATTCTTGGATCAAGATGGTAATACAAGCGTAAGTGGTGTATACTTCCAGGAAAGTCAAGCTTTAAGTTTCTTGAAATATTCTGGTTGCGCCGATCCAACTGATATCGGTAGTTTAGGCAATATCTTTACTTATAAAGGATTTAAATTGAATGTCTTCATGACTTATTCTTTCGGAAATGTTATTCGTCTCGACCCGGTATTTAGATCATCTTATACCGATTTGACATCAATGCCGAAGGAATTTAAGAATCGTTGGGAAGTTCCGGGTGACGAAAAATATACAAACGTTCCCGTTATTGCTAGTAGACGCCAGCTTAAGAATAATACAAACTTAGGTGTTGCTTATAATTCATATAATTATTCTGATGCTCGTATAGCAAAAGGTGATTTCATTCGTATGAAGGAAGTATCGATATCTTACGATTTTCCAAAGACATGGATTAAAGCTATGTCATTGAATAATCTCTCTTTGAAGTTACAAGCTACAAACTTGTTCCTGCTTTATGCTGATAAGAAATTGAACGGACAGGATCCTGAGTTCTTCAATACTGGTGGTGTTGCAGTACCTGTTCCTAAGCAATTCACACTTACATTAAGATTAGGAATCTAAAAAATTGAAAGTTATGAAAAAGAAAAATATATTATTAAACTCATTCGCAGCATTATTGTTGATGATAGTACCTACATCCTGCGACAGTTTCTTGGATAAGATGCCTGATAATCGTGCGGAGGTTGATTCTGAAACTAAAATTGAAGAATTGCTGGTCTCTGCTTATCCTTCTAATGATTACATGCTGTTTACAGAGTTAATGTCGGATAACTGTGATGATTATGGGGAAAACAATCCTAATACAAGCCGTTTTTATGATCAGTGTTATGCTTGGAATGATGTTACTGAATCGAATAATGAATCTCCTGAAAATGTATGGGGTGCTTTATATAGTGCAATTGCTGCAGCCAATCAAGCATTACAGGGTATTCAAGATGTGGGCGGTGCAACTACTACTGCTTTAAAAGAATGCAAAGGTGAAGCTTTAATGGCTCGTGCTTACGCACACTTTATGCTGGTAAATATCTTCTGTTTGAATTATAATTCTTCTACGAGCAGTAAAGACTTAGGTGTTCCTTATATGACAGCTCCTGAGACAACGCTCAATCCGAAGTATGAACGCGGAACTGTAGCGGAAGATTATGAAAAGATTGCAGCAGATATTGAAGAAGGTCTTCCTTTGGTAGGCGATTCTTATTATACTGTTCCAAAATATCATTTCAATAAGAAAGCTGCTTATGCTTTTGCTTCTCGCTTCTATCTCTATTATGAGAAATGGCAGAAAGCTGCCGACTATGCAACGCGTTGTTTAGGCAGTAATCCTTCTACAGTATTGAGGGATTGGCAGAATGTAAGCAAGATGACACAGACTTTCACTGCTATCGGACAACATTATGTAAGTGCCGATTTGAATTGTAATCTGTTGTTGATGACAGCTTATTCGGTGATGGGACTTGTTGAGGGCCCGTATTATACTGCTTCAAAATATGCTCACGGTTCTTATCTGGCAAGTACCGAAGATTGTTCTGCAGCCAACATTTGGGGAACAAACGGTTATTGGTCGAATCCAAAGGTTTATAAAGGAACGAACCTTGATAAAACCATATTCTGGAAATTACCTTATATGTTCGAATATACCGATGCTGTAGCTGGTATTGGTTATAACCGTACTGTTTATCCTGCTCTGACTACAGACGAATGTCTTCTCAATCGCGCTGAGGCTTACATTATGTTGAAGAAATACGATGAAGCAGCAACCGACCTTACATCTTGGGAAAAGAACATTATTAAAGCGGGAGTTAATTTAACTCCAGAGAGTATTACTACATTTTATAAGGCAATCAACTACAGTGAACCTTTACAATCAACTATTAAGAAGAGGCTGAATCCTGCCTTTGCCATTGATGCCGAAGGAAGCGAACAAGAATGTATGTTGCAATGCGTACTTGGTTTCCGCCGTATCGAAACATTAGGATGTGGTTTACGTTGGTTTGATGTTAAGCGTTACGGAATTGAAATCGTTCGCCGTGTGATGAGTGCAGCTGGTGTTCCTGATCATCAGACTGATGTATTGAAGAAAGATGATCCTCGTAGAGCAATCCAGTTACCGCAAAAGGTTCTTGATGCTGGTATGACTCCTAATCCACGCAGTTAATGTATAACGATTAAAAATGATTTTGAATATGAAAAAGTTTATTATATTTTCGATGATGTTGACTGCGATTGCTTTTCTTGGCGTCTCTTGTTCGAGTGACGACCTTGATAGTGAAAGCATCATTACAGTCAATGAAGTCCAGAAAAACCAATTTGATAAATGGTTGAATCAAAACTATGTGATTCCGTACAATATCGCCTTCAAATATAGAATGGAGGATATCGAAGCGGATATGAACTATACTTTGGTTCCTGCACAATACGAGCTCTCTGTAGCTATGGCTCATATGGTTAAATATCTTTGCTTGGAGTCTTACGATGAAATTGCCGGTATTAATTTTACTCGTAAGTATTTTCCTAAACTGATACATTTGGTAGGTTCTCCAGAGTATCGTAATAATGGTACTGTTGTGTTAGGTACAGCTGAGGGTGGAAAGAAAATCACACTGTTCAATATTAATAACTTAGGCAATATTATTACTAGTGCAGCGTCTTTGAACAGTCAGTATTTTAAGACAATCCATCATGAATTTACCCATATCTTGAATCAGACGAAGAGTTATCCTACCGAGTTTCAAGAGATATCCGGTGCTGATTATGTTTCCGACAGCTGGAGTACTGCTCCTTATGAGACTGAGTATGCTTATCGTGGCTTCGTCAGTGATTATGCACAGGATTCCGCCGGTGAGGATTTCGCTGAGACTCTTTCTATCTTTGTTACACACAGCGCAACACAATGGGCTAATTTATTGGCAAGTGCTGTAGAATATACAACTGATTCTAATGGGAAAACAGTGGTTAGTAGAGACGGTCGTCCGAATATCATTGCTAAATTTGAGATTGTCTATAATTATATGAAAGACTCTTTTGGTATTGATTTATATAAATTACGCGATGCTGTACAACGCCGTCAGGCTGATGTTGTAAGTGGAAAGCTTGATTTAGAAGATGTATCAATCGATAATGCTAAATAAAATGGAAAAGATTATGAAAAGAAATATTTTATTACTTATACTATTTGCATTACCAGTATTTATGCTTCAGTCTTGCTTGAAAGACCAATCGGATACTTTCAACGAATCGGCTGCTGTGCGTATGCAAAATGCTATTAAATCCTATCGGGCTGCTTTAACTGATGCCTCCAGCGGTTGGTCGCTTGATTATTGGCCTGAAGGAAATCAGAAATATGGTGGTTATAACTATACCATCAAGTTTGACGGTCAGAATGCTGATGTCGCATGGGAACAGAATCCCACAGCTGTAACGAGCCTTTATGATATTATAAGTGACGATGGTCCAGTATTGACATTCAACACTTATAATGATAATATGCATGCTTTCTCTACTCCTTGGGGAAGTTCAGGCGGATATCAGGCTTATCAAGGTGATTATGAGTTCGTCATCATGGGAATACAAGATGATGGAAGTATTAAACTGAAAGGTAAGAAATCAGGTAATATTATGTACTTGCGTAAATTGTCTGAGACATCTGATGCGTATTTGGCTAATATCAAGAAAATGTCTGCTCAGTTCAATGCTGTTCCTATGGCAGGATTAAAGTCGAAGATTGGAGGTACTGATGTCCTGATCGATTATGATTTAGACAATCAGCAACTGTATTTCACTTATCCTGATGCTTCTAGCAATAGTTCGACGGAAGTTACTGCTTCTTATAGATTTACTGAGACGGGTCTTTCTTTCTATAAACCCGTAACTATCGCAGGTAAGACATTTCAGAACTTCAAACTTTCATCGACTTCTACAGTTAATACTTTGACATGTACAGACGCAAACGCTACGGATGTTGTCCTTGCAAGTTATTTGCCTGATGATTATTTGTATTATAATGATTACATAGGTACTTACAAGTTACTATTCTATAAGGAATTGGAGAAGAAGAATCCTGTTTATGTGACAGTTACTTTGTCGGAGGGTGAATACAATAAGACTTTACTCTTGAAGGGATTGAATTCGAATATCACTTTAACATTGAATTATAGCGTAGGTAAAGGCAGCTTGACACTTAACTCTCAGTCAATCGGTAAGAACGGTTCAAATGTTATTTGGCTCTGTGCTTGGCATTGTGGCGGTACTCTGACTTGGGATACTGCTGCTGGTATGATTTCTTCTTGGAATAAGGATAAAGATAACTTTGTTCTTACGTGGAAAGATAATGCAATGACTACATATAATATAGATTCTTATATTCTCTGGCAGTTGAATGCTTCTGGTAGCAGTATGGGTGCGTATACTAACTCTGCTTGGAATATCGTTGGCACTACTGAAACGAGATTGAGAATGTTTACATCTATGACAAAGATTAAATAATAGACAGTTATGAAAAAGATAATTAATTTTATAGTATTGTCACTATGTATTTTAAGCCTTGCTTCTTGTAAGGATGATAATTCTGGTACGTACAATTACGATACTACATCTAATGTCAAAATTGTTAGTTCTGATATTACATTTACGGCAGCAGGTGGTAATGGAACTATCCAAGTAGAAGCTCCTGGTGCTATTACAGCATCAGCTGACCAAGCTTGGTGTACCGTTGCAGTATCTGGTTCAACAGTGAACGTTACTGTCCCCGAATTGGATAAATTGGAAGGGCGTTCATCATTGATTACTATCAAATCTGGTAGTGAAAGTACTTCTGTTACGGCATCTCAGGCTGGTTTTATTTTCGATTTAAGTGCCGGTTCTTCTATTATGGGAGATGATACGCAACATACATTGACCTATTCATTGAGACATACGCTACCTATCACCATCAAACAAAACAAGGACTGGTACAAGGCAACCTTAGAGGGTGATAGTTTGAAAATCAGTTATACTGAAAATGCTACAGGACATCCACGTTTCGATTATTTGTATTATAAATGCGGAACGGTAAACGATTCGATACGTGTTGGACAGTATGAGTTTAATAAGGATATCGCCGGTGATTATGCTTTCTACGGATATAGCATATCAAGTCGTAAGGACAGCTACTTAAATGCTACATTAAGCATGGATAAAACTGGAGCTGTAACTATTAACTTCACTGATTTCAACTGGTCGTTACCTGTAACTTTCGACTATAATAAGGCATCACTTTCTATATTTGGCGGTGTTGGCATGGGTACGTTTACTTCTGGTTCAACTTCCTATAACGTCTCCACTTGTTTTTGGGATGGTGATAAGGGATATCTTACTTGGAGTTCTGAAGTCTCTTACACAGCTACATTTGATTATGATGAAGGGGAGTCTACAACTTATGCACCGTTTATGGACAATGGTTCATGGTCGGGTTATAACATTAATATTCTCCGTTTTGAATATTATCTAGGCACTTCTAGAAAAGGTTATTTGTTAGCATACATGAATCCTACTCTTATACATTTTTAATGGTGTATTGAAAAATATCATATAGAAAAAGAGGCTGCACTTTTATGCAGCCTCTTTTTATTGGCAATGATACTGTTTGATACGAGAATATGGTTCGGCTATATTGTTCTAATAGTCTAATTTTATAGCTAATTTATTAATTGTAAGAAAACGTTGTAGTATTGATCAAGTTATAATATTCATGTTTTACGAGGATGAGCAGCATGTTTCACCTACGTGAGCAGCATCGTTCACCCTCGTGAAACATGAAATGCCTCGTTATTAGTTGTATATTAATAGGTTATCATCAGCATAAATAGAGAGAATAATTCCGGCATTTAATAGCAGCGTCAGCCATTCGTCTAAAAGGATAAAACCTTACATCGTCTTTCTTCCCAATGCATTTTATCACTATAGTGGGCCTCTGTAATTTATTGTAAAACATCATACTTACAGTGACAGTTGAGAGGTCCAACTTTTTTATTGAAATTTTTTCTAGGCGATGAAATACATTGTTGACACAATATAGCATTACCAATAAAACAGATTATGATCTGCATTGATAATCCACCTCTGTGTGTCAATGGAGTGGAAGATATTATTTTCTGTGATAGCGAACAGCGCGAATATTTCTCATGAGTCCTTGGTATTTGGCCCTTTTTATCGCACTTTTAGAGAATAATTGTTTGTATTGTTCCTCCGTCAGCGTTTCCCAATCTGCCCGCCGCATTCCTAACAAATTTTCATTTGGTTGAAGTTCTGGCATGGTATTGCCTTTGGCATGTCTATTCCATGGGCAGACTTCTTGGCATTTGTTGCAGCCATAGATGGTATTATGTAAAGACGACGCCATTTGAGGCGAAATTTCGCCTTTATTTTCTATAGTAATATAATTAATGCATCTGTTAGCGTTAAGTTCGTACTGAGCCTCCAACGCTTTTGTAGGGCAATTATCCAGGCATAATGAACAATCTCCGCAACGCTCTGGTAGTGGAGTACCATATTTATCTGACTTCAGATTGATAATGAGTTCTCCAAGAAAAAGGCAAGAACCGAAATGGGGAATGATTAATAAGGTGTTTTTACCAATCCATCCTAACCCTGCCTTCCATGCCCAATATCTTTCCAATATAGGTGCTGTATCGCAGAAAGCACGGCCTGCTAGAGTAGGGTAGTGTTTTTGAAGTTGTTCAAGCAATAGCAGCAGTTTGTTCTTTACAATTTCATGGTAATCTTTTCCGTAAGCATACCAGGCTATTTGGTATTCTGTTGAGGGAATAAAACGGGAAGGGTAATAATTGAGGGCGACAGATATAACGGTTTGTGCCCCATCGACAAGTGTTAGCGGATTGCACCTTTTCTCGAAATGGTTGCAAAGATAGGTCATTTCGGCTTGATTCCCTTTATCTAACCATCTTTTGAGATAGCATGTGACAGAAGTATCTACAGGCTCAGCAACTGCCAATCCGCAGACATCAAAGCCGAGACTCAGTGCCTCGGCTTTAATTTCTTCACTAGCTATAATTGTTTCCATTACAATGTCTTAAAAGTATATCCTTGCTCTATGAGATATTCGAGAGAACGTGGTAGTGCGTATGGTAAATTCCCATTGTTCCATGACTTCAGGGAATCGTGGAATGTGATAATAGAACCGTTGCGCACGTACTTCTTCACATTGTCGAACACTTGCTGGCCATTCAACTTTTTACTGTAATCACGCGTCACCAAGTCCCACATTATTATCTTGTAATACTTTTTTAGTTCCCAATATTGAGCTACTCTCATGTGTCCGTGAGGAGGGCGGAACAGATCGGTTTTGATGAGTTCATTTGCTTCTTCCGTATTAAAGAGATAATTCTTTCTGGTGAATTCAAATCCTTTGATATGGTTGAATGTATGATTCCCGATACGGTGACCGGCATCCACAACCATTTTGTATGTGTCGGGATGCTTATGAACATTATCTCCCACCATAAAGAAAGTAGCTTTAATTTGGTATTTATCTAGCTGCTCTAAAACCCAGGGTGTCACTTCCGGAATAGGGCCGTCATCAAAGGTGAGATAAATCTCTTTTTTGTTGGCGTCCATCCGGAAGATTGCCGAAGGATATAAGGCTCGAAATAATTTTGGTGGTTGTTCAATAATCATTACTGTTGTACTTTCATACGTTGTGCATACTGACCGTAGAAGATATTCAGCACCGTTTCATAATGCTTGCTTATACCAGCATCATATTTCTTCATTAGTTTCACTTCCTCGTTCAGCATCAAGAGGTGGAATTGTATATCTTCCGAAGAAACGACGACTTGTTGGTCACCCATCGACAGATACCATCTGAGATACTGTATCGACTTCTCTGCTACTGCTTTTATTATATGTTCAGCTTGTGCCTTTTGTCCTAACTGGTAAAAAGCTTCTGCCATTTGAGGTGCACCGTTCTGATAATCGTAAGGTACATTGTATTCCGGAATTACTTTCTCGCAATAGTTCAATGCGGCTAAGGCTTCTTTTTTCTTGCCTTCAACAAGTAATTGGCTGATGAGTTGAGTGAAAATACGACGGTGTGTATAGCACATACGCATTACATTATCGTCCAAATATATTCCCGGTTTATCGATACCACCAAATTTGAATTTATGCATGACGTTATCATACATCTTTTGTGAATCGATAGTACGTCCTGTCTTGCCTGTATCGAACGGTGTAAAACGATATGCTAAACCTTCTTGTACGAAATGATTGCTCATTCCCAACTGATTCTCTGGCCCTACGGTGATAGCTAAATACAATGGACGTGTCCAATTCGTGTTGGCGAGTAGTTCGAGCATCATTATTTCACTCTTATAGAGAACCCGTTTTCCTTTCAGAGAAATATGCATGTAGTCGGGGATAGAATCTCCTGGGACATACATACCTGAACGGCGAACAGCATCTTTGTCAACCTTGAAAACAATACTGTCTGTCGGGATTACTCTAAGCTGTTCTTTAGGATTGTGCATCCAGTATTTGATGATGTTCTTCAACTCATAAGGATTATCGCCTAATAGTTGTTGGACTTCTTTCAAATCTTCAGGGTTATTCGACTTCTTCTTCTCATCGTATAGCGCGTTGATTTGTTTCATATATTCCGGCTCAATAGGGATATATTCGTTTGTTCCAGATACATACTCAATACGTTTCCAATTAATTGGCAATGAAGGAGAAGTATATGCGGGACGTTTCATCTGGTCGATATACCAATCGGTTTGCAGATAGCTTAAATTACATACACGTGCATCAGTTCGAACACCCTCAGTATCCATGTTGTACCAAAGTGGGAAGGTATCGTTATCACCGTTTGTAAAGATAATAGGATTACCTTTATCTTGCAGTGTCATCAGGTAGTTTCTGCCAAAATCCCGACAGACATATCTGCCCGAACGGTCGTGATCGTCCCACGTCTGTCCTACCATCTGTATTGGAATAAGCAGACAAGCAATTCCTGCAATAATAGCAGCAGGCAACTCTTTTAATTTTACTTTCTCTGTTAAGAAACGAACAATACCTGCTACTCCCATACCAATCCAAATCGAAAAGGCATAGAATGAGCCTGCATAAGCATAGTCGCGCTCTCGAGGTTGTGCCGGAGTTTGATTCAAGTATAGTACAATGGCAATACCTGTCATAAAGAATAAGAAGAATACAACCCAGAATTGCTGCACGCCCTTACGGCCGCGATAAGCCTGCCATAATAGGCCGATTATACCCAATATTAAAGGCAAGCCGTAAAAGACATTATGTCCTTTGTTAGCTTTTAAGTCGTCGGGAACGTATTCTTGGTTTCCTGCAAGATGTTTGTCAATAAACTTGAATCCCGTTATCCAGTTGCCATGTTCGATTTCTCCACTGCTTGGAATATCATTTTGGCGTCCTACAAAGTTCCACATAAAGTAGCGCCAATACATGAAGTTAAGTTGATAAGAGAAGAAGAATTTAAGATTTTCCCATTGTGTCGGGATGTTCACCATCTGTGTCTCTCCTGTCTGCGGATCGAGATAAGGAACATCATGTCCTTTAATATTGACCCATTGTTTATAGCCGTTCACGTGGTCCTGTTGACTGCTCCACATACGTGGGAAAAGCATATTTTGAGCATATTGGTAGCTCGTTTCGCCAGGGACAGCAATGTATGAGTCTTTTTCATTGGCGGAAGTCTTTTCTTTTCTAATCCATTTCTTCTCAGTTTTGTTTTCAACAGGTACACTATAATCACCTTTACTCTCAAATTTAATCTTCGAAGCGAAAGTTTGGCCGTAGAACAATGGCCATGATCCGTATTGGTCACGACTCATATATTCTCCTAAAGTGAAGATATCCTCAGGGGAGTTCTGGTCCATCGGAGGATTTGCAACTGAACGGATGACAATTAATGCATAAGATGAATAACCTATCATCAACATCATCGAGCATAACATTGCTGTATTTAATGTTCTTGCAGATACTCGCCAGCTTTTCTTTAATTTGTCCTGCATTTTCGGTGCAAGATAGATAAGCAATAAGAAGATAATGATAATGCCAATCAGAATTGAACTGGCGCCATGTCCATAGAACGGGATACCTAGCAATGCTATAGTCAGTATAAATGAGTAACGCATTCGATTGCGATTCGTATCTAGATACGTTTCCCTAATTGCCCATATCAGGGCTGCTGCAAGAATGGCAATATAGATGATAACTCCCGTGTTGAAAGGACAACCTAACGAATTGACGAACAGAAGTTCGAACCATCCTCCTACCTTTACAACGCCAGGAACGATGCCGTACAATACAATTGCAACCAATACCATAGACCCTAACAATGCAAGAATTGAACCTTTCAAGTCTGCATCCGGGTGCTTCTTGTAATAATATACCAAGACAATGGCAGGGAGGCAGAGTAAGTTAAGCAGATGGACACCGATACTTAAGCCCGTAAGATAAGTGATTAAAATCAAATAACGGTCGGAATGTGCACCATCAGATACGTCTTCCCACTTCAATATCAACCAGAATACGATGGCAGTGAACATAGAGGAGAAAGCATAAACCTCACCCTCGACAGCACTGAACCAGAATGTATCGCTGAATGTGTAGGCAAGTGCGCCGACTACACCCGACGCCATTACTGTAACAATCTGTGATATAGTGATATTGTTTTCGTCTTTAATGACAAGTTTCCTTACTAGATGGGTGATACTCCAAAAGAGGAACAGAATGGTAGCCCCACTCATAAGTGCACTCATATAGTTTACCATCTTGGCTACAGTTGCTGTACTACTGGCAAAATGAGTAAAGAAATTTGCGGTCAACATAAAGAAAGGGGCTCCAGGTGGGTGGCCGATTTCTTGTTTAAACGCTGTAGTAATAAACTCGGGACAGTCCCAAAAACTGGCTGTCGGCTCTATTGTCATGCAATAGACTGCTGCCGCTATGGCAAAAATAATCCAACCTACGAGGTTATTGATATTCTTGTATTGTTTCATTAAACTTTTTGTTTATGGAATTACAATTTGGCGCAAAGATAGTGAAAAGATAGAATTTGTCGTGTTTTAACTCATTTGTTATAATAATAATTAATAAATAAGTGTCATTTTCCACCAAATCCACTTCTTTTCTTATAAATAATTCCTCTTTAGGTTAATGTGCTTCTAGCCAATTATTACCCCATCCGCAATCGGCCTTCAAAGGAACTTTCATTTTGTAAGCATTCTCCATGGCTTCGATAACGATTTTTTCAACCATTTCTTTCTCATCAGGATAAACACTGAAGTTCAACTCATCATGGACTTGAAGTAACATCTTCGACTGAATTCCTTTTGCTTGAAACTGTTCGTAAATCTTTGTCATAGCTACTTTTATTATATCTGCAGCACTTCCTTGTATAGGTGCATTGATGGCATTGCGTTCTGCATATCCTCTTACAATAGCATTGTGCGATATTATATCGGGAAGATAGCGTTTTCTATGGAAGATTGTTTCCACATAGCCCTTCTCTCTTGCCGTTTCAATACTCTTCTCCATGTATGCTTTTACCTGAGGAAATGTAACAAAATAGTTATCTATTAACTCCTTTGCTTCTTTCCTGTCGATTCCTAGTCGGTTAGCTAAACCAAATGCGGAAATACCGTAGATGATACCGAAGTTCGCTGTTTTAGCTTTTCTCCTCATATCTGTATTTACTTCCTCTATAGGGATTTTGTATATTTTTGATGCTGTAGCTGCATGAATATCCAAGTCATGATTGAATGCATCAATCATGTTAGGGTCTCCACTTAGGTGTGCCATGATTCGTAGTTCTATCTGCGAGTAATCTGCAGAAAAATAATCGCAGCCCTTATCTGGTATGAAAGCCTTTCTTATCTCTTTACCATCTTCGTCGCGCACTGGGATATTTTGTAAGTTCGGATTACTGGAACTTAATCTTCCTGTCGATGTCACGGTTTGATTGAAAGAGGTATGTATTCTTCCCGTCTTAGGATTAATCAGCAATGGGAGAGCATCTATATAAGTACTTAACAGTTTCTTCAATCCCCTATACTCAAGAATTTTTTCTATTACAGGGTGCTTGTAGCGGAGGTTCTCTAATACTTCTTCGGAAGTAACGTATTGTCCGCTTTTTGTTTTCTTGGCTTTCTCGACTACTTTCAGTTTGTCAAATAATACTTCTCCTACTTGTTTCGGTGACGAGATATTGAATTCCATTCCAGCACTTTGGTAAATCTCCTTTTGTTTGTCGTCCATTCGTTTGCTCAACTCATTAGACAATTGCTTTAGTGTATTCTGGTCTACCAGTACACCATTATTTTCAAGATTTGCCAATACAGGAACTAATGGCATCTCTATTCCGTAGAATAGATCGGCAACATTGTTTTCTAATAATTTTTTCTCTAGTATATTTTTAAGTTTCAAAGTAACATCCGCATCTTCACATGCATACTTATAGATATCTGCTGCTTGAAGATCCTGCATGTTTTTCTGGTTTTTCCCTTTTTCTCCTAATAGCTCTTCGATATGTATGGTTTGATAATTCAGGTAGATTTCTGCGAGGTAGTCCATGTTATGATGTAATTCCGGTTGAAGTACATAATGGGCAACCATCGTATCGAATATTTTTCCTTTTAGTGAAATCCCGTAGTTTTTCAACACTAACATATCGTACTTGATATTCTGTCCTATTTTCAAAATTTCTTCTTTTTCGTAGAGAACTTTAAATTCGTTCACTACTTTTTCAGCTTCTTCTCTTTTTTTTGGTATCGGAACATAAAAGGCTTCATTTTCTTTGCAACTGAAACTTAATCCCACTAGTTCTGCCGATATCGGGTTGACATTAGTAGTCTCTGTATCTAGGCTGACGAAATCGGATGTTAATAAATATTGTATTAATTTTGTTTTATCACTTTCATTTTCAACTAGATGGTAATCGTAAGGGATGTCTTCTAACCTTTTTAATTTCGATTTTTTTTGTTCTTCCTCATCCTTGGTCGTTATTTCTCCGAACAGAGAGCCTTGAATTTCGACTTTTCTTTCATCAAAAAGATTTGCTTCTTTCGTTTTTAAAATTTCAGTTTTGTCGTCGTTAAAAATTCTTTTCGACAAAGAATGAAATTCTAGCTCATCAAAAATTTTTCTCAGCTCCTCTTCGTTTATTTTTTCTCTTTTCAGATTTTCCATATTGAGTTCGATAGGAACATCCAATTTTATTGTCGCAAGATATTTCGATAGTTTTATCTTTTCCTTGTTGTTCTCGACTTTCTCTTTTATTGCTCCTTTCAGTGTGCCAGATTTTTCTAATAGATTTTCCACACTTCCATATTCTTCAATCAGCTTTTGTGCTGTTTTCTCTCCAACTCCTGAACATCCGGGTATGTTGTCGGCGCTATCACCCATTAGTCCTAACAAATCGATTACCTGTTCAGGACTTTTAATTTGATATTTCTTTTTGACTTCTTCAACTCCCAGTATCTCAAAATCTTTTTCTCCCGTCTTTGGTTTATACATGTACACATTGTCTTTCACTAATTGTGCATAGTCTTTATCGGGAGTCATCATGTAGGTGGTGATTCCTTGTTTTGAGGCTTGGTTCGACAATGTTCCTATCACGTCATCTGCTTCGTATCCATTTACTTCGAGTATCGGTATTCGATAAGCATCGATTATTTTTTTGATAATGGGTACTGATTCTCTTATTGCCTCAGGAGTTTCTTCTCTTTGAGCTTTATACTCTTTATATATTTCGTGTCTGAATGTCGGGGCCGATGGGTCGAATGCAATTCCGATATGAGTTGGATTCTCTTTTTTGATGATTTCTTCTAATGTATTTACGAAGCCGAGAATGGCTGATGTATTTTGTCCTTTCGAATTAATTCTTGGATTTCTTATCAAGGCATAGTATGCTCTAAATATTAAAGCGTACGCGTCAAGCAAGAAAAGTTTATTATTTGTTTCCATATTTAATTTTTTTCGAGGTAAAAATACGAAAAAATATGCTATTAACAGTTTTATTACTAATTTTGTATTATAATTGTTAGGTTATGGATACACTTACAAATGTGAAAGTACCGATTGAACACGACTTGCTTTTATTTAATCGTATGTTTGAAGATTCGATTTCTTCGAATCCCAATCCACTTCTCACTCAAATTTCTTCTCATATCCTTGATAGGAGAGGGAAGATGATGCGTCCTATCCTTATCATATTGATGGCGCGACTTCATGGAGCCATTTCTGAATCAACACTTTATACTGCCGTTTCTCTTGAGTTGTTGCATACAGCAAGTCTTATACACGACGATGTCGTCGATGAGAGTGATAAACGTCGTGGGCAGAAATCAGTCAATGCTATTTACGACAATAGAATTGCTGTCCTTGCCGGCGATTATCTCTTGGCAACTAGTTTGTATTATGCTTCTAAAACAAAGAACAATCGGATTATTGATGTGGTTTCACAATTAGGACGTGATCTTTCGGACGGTGAGTTGCTTCAGCTTTCCAACATTAATGTCCCTACCTTTTCCGAGGATAATTACTTTAGCGTCATTAAGAAGAAAACTGCTGCTCTCTTTTCTGCTTGCGCTATCACAGGTTCTTTATCTGTTTCTGATGATTTGAAATTTGCTGAATTCTGTCGCCAGATAGGAGAATATATGGGAATTTGCTTTCAGATTCGTGATGATATTTTCGATTATTTCAGTGATAAATCTATTGGCAAACCGACTCACAATGACATGAACGAGGGTAAATTGACACTTCCTGCACTTTATGTACTGAATTCGACAAAAGAGAGTTGGCCTCGTGAATTTGCTGTAAAAATCAAGAATGGTGATGCTACTTCCGAAGAGATTGAACGTCTTTCCTCTTTTGTACTTTCATCTGGAGGTATCGAGTATGCCATGAATAAGATGAATGATTTCTTAAACAAAGGTTTAACGATGCTTCATTCTTTGCCCGACTCTGATATTAAGACTTCCCTTATTTCTTATTTCAACTATATCGTTTCTCGTGATATTTAGTTGTGTCTTTTAATCGTTTTTGTTCCCTTTATTAATTCTGGTTTTCGTAGTTATGTTGACGTAATTTCATAGTTATGAAAAGTTGAGAATATAACTATGAACTTTAAGAAACATAGTTATGTCGCGAGCACAACATAACTATGATATTTTTTATTTCTAAATGATTTTAGAAGTACTTTATTTCTTCACCTTCAATTTCTGACAACAGTAAATTAGCAAGCCTACTTGTACCTAATCTGAAGAGTTCGTTGTTCAACCAGTCCTCTCCTAGTATCTCTTTGACGATGGTATAATAAACTAGTGCGTCGTGAACGGTATTGATTCCTCCTGCTGGTTTGAATCCTATCTTTCTTCCTGTCTTTTCGAAATATTCTTTAATAGCCTGACACATTACATATGCTGCCTCTGGTGTTGCTGCTGGCTGTTGTTTTCCTGTTGATGTTTTTATGAAATCTGCTCCTGCATACATTGCAAGTATGGAAGCTTTCTTAATATTTGATGCTGTCTTCAATGCGCCTGTCTCGAGTATTACCTTTAGTATGTGTTCTTTGCAGACTTCTTTAATTTCACTTATATCATCACTTAAACCTTCATAATCTTTGGCGAAGAATTTTCCTACAGGCAAAACGATATCTATTTCATCGGCACCGCCGTGCAAAGCTAGTCCGACTTCTGCTATTTTTATTTCAATGAATGTCTGAGATGACGGGAAACTACCTGCTACGCATGTAATGTCAACATTCTCAACATCTAATGTATTTTTCACCACATCAGAGAAATTAGGATAAACACATATGGATGCTACATTCTTGATATGAGGATAATCGTTATCAAACTTATTTACCTTTTCGGTGAATTTCATTACGCTTTTATCGTTATCTTCACATTTCAACGTTGTGAGGTCGATACAATGAAATAGCAATTCCTTTACCTTTTTGGTATTATTGGCTTCTACTTTCGTTTGGATTAAATTATCCACTTTTTTTGCTATCTCTTCGTCGCTTATTTTTGTATTATACTTTGCTAGAGCATCATCGTATTTGCTCCTCGTGACTGTATTTTCTTCCATCTTATTTTAATTTACTGTTGTTAATATGTCTTTGTTTATCACGTTCAGTTTTCTTCTCAATACTTTTCTCCAACGCTTTTGTCAGGTTAACTCCTGTTTGATTTGCCAAGCAGATGACTACCCATAGAACATCAGCCAATTCTTCGTCCAAGTTATCTTTTTCACCTTCCTTAAACGATTGTTCTCCATATTTACGTGCGATGACTCTGGCTAATTCACCCACCTCTTCTGTGAGGACTGCCATATTTGTCAATTCGTTGAAATAACGAACTCCATACTCCTTAATCCATTTATCTACAGATTCTTGCGCTTCTTCAATGGTCATTATTCCTTATTTTTTGTATCCATTAATATAGTTACTGGGCCGTCGTTCAGTAATTCTACTTTCATATCGGCTCCAAATATACCTGTCTTTACTTCTTTCCCTAATTCCTCACTCAATTTCGTGCAGAACTTCTCATATAAAGGTTTTGAGATCTCCCCTTTAGCCGCCTTGATATACGATGGTCTGTTCCCTTTTTTAGTCGATGCATGTAACGTGAACTGACTGATTGCCAATATATCACCTTTGGTTGTTAGTATTGATTCATTCATCACGCCGTTTTCGTCGTCGAAGATTCTCAAGTTGACGATCTTTTTGCATAACCAATCGATGTCTTCTTCATTATCGGCTTCTTCTATGCCGACTAATATAAGCATGCCATCTTTTATTTCGGCTTTAATCCTTTTCTCTATTTCTACTGATGCATGACTTACTCGTTGTATGACAACTCTCATTTTCTTTCGGAATTTGTTTGGCAAAGTTACTGATTTATATCAGTTCACACTCTGTTTGCTTTGAGCTATTTTCAAATATTCTTTCAGCATCTTTGCTTTCGACTGTCCTATGATGCTGCTGAGTTCTTCTTCACTCGCTTCAGATATTCTCTTGGCGCTTTTATATTTTTTCAGCAATGTCTCTTCGGTTTTCTTCCCAATGCCTTTCATGTTATCAAATACAGATTGTGTCTGTCGTTTGCTCCTTTTGTCTCGATGAAAGGTAATTGCAAACCGATGGACTTCATCTTGTATTCTTTCCATCAATTTGAACAAAGCGCTATTTTGTTTTAATCCTATTTCTTTTGCAGGGAAACCGAAGAGCAACCTCGATGTCCTGTGTCTGTTATCTTTTGCTAATCCGCATATAGGGATACTGAGTTTCAATTCGTCTTCTACTACTTGCCTTACAACGTTCATTTGTCCTATACCGCCATCGGTAATGATTAAATCGGGTAGGGGAGTTTCTTCTTCGATGATTCTCTTGTATCTTCTTCTCACCACTTCCTCCATCGATGCATAATCATCAGGGCCTATCACTGTTTTGATATTGTATTTCCTATAATCTTTTTTCGATGGCTTTAATTTTTCAAAAACGATACAGGCGGCTACTGCATCGGATCCTTGAATATTCGAATTATCGAAACTCTCGATTCTCATTGGTAGCTTCTCTAAATGGAGCTGTTCTTTTATCTCTTTCATCAAACGTACCGTCCTTTGTTCCGGGTTCAGTTTTTCAGCTTGTTTCAGTCTGTCGAATTTGTATTGCTTGACATTCAACAAAGATAGTTCTAGCAATTTCTTTTTATCTCCCTTTTGTGGTATCGTAAATGTCACATCTTTCATTTCAACTTCTACAGGGAATGGCACGATGATTTCTTTGGCCTGGCTTCTGTATCTTTCTCTCATCTCAATGATACCTAAGCCCAATAGCTCTTCTTTTGTCTCATTCAGCTTCTTTTTGTATTCGAAGGTGAAGGCCTGATTTATGGCACCATTTGTGATATGCAGGTAGTTAATATATGCAGACTTATTGCCGTCTTCTTCGATTGAAAACACATCTATGTTGTGTATGACGTTGCTAACTACTTCCGACTTAGAACGATAATTTTCTAATAATAGGTACTTTTGCTTCATTGTCTCGGCCTCTTCGAACTTCAGTTCTTTAGCCAATTCCTGCATTTTATCGTATAGTCTTTTAGATATATCTTTTGTCTCTCCGTTCAGTATCTTTTTAATTTCTTGAATGTTCTCACAATATTCCTCATACGCCTGTTTGCCGACACATGGAGCCGTACAGTTATGAATATGATATTCTAGGCAAACTTTGAACTTCTCATTCTTAATATCCTCTTGATTTAGTTTTAATCTGCAAGTCCTTAGTTTGTATAGCTGTTTTATTAAGTCGAGTAATGCATACAATGTAGGTACGTGGCTGTATGGCCCAAAGTAAGTTGAACCATTCTTAACTATATGTCTCGTCTTGATTACCCTTGGGTATTCCTCGTTTGTGACGCATAAAGAGGGGTAGGTCTTGTCGTCTTTGAGCAATACGTTATAGTGAGGCTTGTATTTTTTGATTAGGTTATTCTCTAGAAGTAGAGCATCTTCTTCTGTGTTTACTACGATGTACTTGATGTCGGCTATTTTAGTTACTAACAGTTTTGTCTTATTATTATCGTGCTCTTTACTGAAGTAGGAGTACACGCGTCGTTTTAAGTTCTTAGCCTTCCCTACATAAATGATTGTTCCCTTATCGTTCAAGTATTGATATATACCTGGACATTCAGGAAGATTCATTACGATTCCTCGAATGTACTCCTCTTTCTTGATATTGTTCTCCCGTACCAACTTTATACTTTTAGTATAGAACATACTTCGATATCACTATCGAACATTTTTCTTCCTTTAAGTTCGTCTAGCTCTATTATGAAGTTTACATAGATTTTCTTAGGATGTAATTTCTTTATTAAATCGCATGCCGCTTTCATTGTTCCTCCCGTTGCCAGCAAATCATCATGAATCAATACGACATCTTCCTTTTCTATAGCATCTTTATGTATTTGTATAGAGTCCTTGCCGTACTCTTTATCGTAGCTTTCCTCTATTGTTTCAGCTGGTAATTTCCCTGGCTTTCTTATTGGAACAAAACCGGCTTTTAATCTTGTTGCCATGATGGGCCCCATAATGAATCCTCGCGATTCTATTCCAACGACTTTTGTAATTCCCTTATCTTTGTATAAGTTTACCATTTCATCCGCCAGATATCCCAGACAATCTGCTTTCTTAAATAAGGTTGTTACATCATAAAACAAGATTCCTTCTATGGGAAAATTTGGTACTTTTCGGATACTTTTAATTAAATCTTCTTTATTCATTTTCAATAGTTTATTTATATATTTATGTTTTCTTGTTTCACGTGAAACTCGTCCTCATTATTGTTGTGATAAAACTAAAAGAACATTTATATCACTCGGAGAGACGCCAGGGATTCTACTAGCTTGAGCTATGGTTTCCGGATCTATATGTTCTAGCTTTTGTCTAGCTTCGGTAGATAAAGAAAGTAAAGAGGAGTAATCGAATTTGCCTTTTATCTTGATATTTTCTAAACGAGCCATCTTATTTGCAATCAATCTCTCTCTTTGAATATATCCTTTATATTTGATTTTAATTTCAGCGGCTTCTACTGTTTCTTCTTTTCTGTCGGAAATAGATGATAGTAACTCGTTGAAATCTGGAATTAGTGTCGCAATATTATTTAGACTAACTTGTGGGCGATTGATTAAATCTATAAGTTTACATCCTCTCGATAATGGTGTCGTTCCTATTTGCTCCAACCAACCGTTTATGACACTTGGCTTAATGGAATAGTTATTAGAAAATTCAATGATTTTATCGATGTTTTCACTCTTTTCCTTCATCAATTGATAGCGCTCGTTATGAACTAATCCTATTTGATATCCTTTTGGAGTCAATCGCATATCGGCATCATCCATTCGTAGCAAAATACGATATTCGGCTCTTGAAGTAAACATCCTATAAGGTTCATCAACACCTTTTGTTACCAAATCATCGATTAAAACGCCAATATATGCTTCATCCCTGGCTAATACAAAAGGCTCTCCTCCGTGACAATTTATATGTGCATTGATACCGGCAATGGTGCCTTGCCCACCAGCTTCTTCGTATCCGGTTGTACCATTTACTTGTCCTGCGAAGAATAAGTTCTTAATTATTTTTGATTCCAACGAATGTTTCAGCTGTGTCGGGTCAAAGTAATCGTATTCGATAGCATATCCTGATCGATATACGATTAAATCGCGGAATGCTGGTATCTCTTTCAACGCATTTATCTGAATATCCATCGGCAACGACGATGAAAATCCATTTAGGTATAACTCATGAGTTGTCGTTCCTTCAGGTTCAAGAAACAGTTGATGTTTATCTTTATCCGGGAAGGTAAACAACTTTGTTTCTATGCTTGGGCAGTATCGTGGTCCGATGCTTTTAATCTGTCCGTTGAATAATGGCGAGTCGTTTAGTCCCGATCTTAGTATTTCATGTACTTTTTCGTTTGTAAAGCACGTCCAGCAGGGGAGTTGCCTTAATGTCCTATGTTCGCCAGGAAGAAATGAAAACTGATGAAAATCATTTTCTCCTTCTTGTGTGTCCATCTCTTCAAAGTGTACGCTTTTTCCGTCTATTCTAACAGGAGTTCCGGTTTTCATCCTATCGGATTTTATGCCGAATGAAGTGATAGATTCAGTTAAATGATACGAAGCTGGCTCTGCAGCTCTACCGCCTGGCAATTTGTTCCTGCCAATATGCATCAGGCCATTTAAGAATGTGCCTGCAGTAAGTATCACACATTTCGCATGAAAGTTTACTCCCCAATAAGTTATGACACCAGTAATGGCACCATCTTTCACAATGATTTCCTTTACTGTGTCTTGCCAAATATTTAGGTTTGGTGTGTTTTCTAATACTTCTCTCCATGCCCAAATGAACTTGTTCCTATCGCACTGGGCGCGTGGACTCCACATGGCCGGTCCTTTTGAACGGTTAAGAACACGAAATTGTATAGCGGTTCTATCGGTTACTAACCCCATATTACCACCCAATGCATCTATTTCGCGAACGATTTGTCCTTTAGCGATTCCACCGACAGCGGGGTTGCAACTCATTTGGCCAACCTTGTTCATATCCATTGTGATAAGACAAGTCTTTGAACCTAGGTTTGCAGCTGCAGTTGCTGCCTCACAACCTGCATGTCCACCGCCGATGACGATTACATCATAATTAAAGACCATTAACTCAAATGTTTATTTTTGATTCAACTGCAAAGTTATGAAAAACAAATAAATCATTGACTGCTTTCATTATAAATTCTGTCTATTATATCCAATGATTTGGCAGTACGTTATATCCTATTATATCGGCTATACGTATCTACTGTGCTGTTTGCTGTCTTGTTGTTAAAGTTATATATATTTTTGTCCTTCTGTTGTTCTTTAGGATGCATAATATTAATTTTGTAACCATTAGAATCTTAAAATATAATATTATGCGCAATAATTTTATTAAAAGAAAAAGCTATTTCTTTATTTTGTTTTTACTGAGTTGTACTGTTGCTTTTGCACAAGGAAATGAATGGAAAGATCCGCAGATTAACAGTTTTAATCGTTTGACTACGCATACTACGTTCTTTGCATTCGAATCACAAAGCGCAGCCTTGGCAAATAATAAATTTAGTTCTTCCAACTTTCTTCCTCTCAATGGACAATGGAAGTTCAAGTGGGTTCAAAATGCCGATCAACGTCCTACAGATTTCTATAAATCTGATTACGATGATGCAGACTGGAAAGATTTTCCTGTTCCTGGCATTTGGGAAGTAAATGGATATGGAGATCCGTTGTATGTCAATACTACTTATGCATGGTACGGACATTACACGAATAATCCGCCGCTTGTACCAATAGAGCAGAATCATGTCGGTTCTTATCGAAAGACAATAGATATTCCTGCTGATTGGAAAGGAAAACAAATCATTGCACATTTTGGATCGGTTACATCGAACATCTATTTATGGGTGAACGGCGTATATGCTGGCTATAGTGAAGACAGTAAAGTAGAAGCAGAATTTGATATTACCAGGTTCCTTAAACCAGGTAAGAATCTCATTGCGTTTCAGGTATTTCGCTGGTGCGATGGTACATATTTGGAATGTCAGGATTTTTGGCGTCTAAGCGGTGTCGCTCGTGATTGTTATTTATTTGCCCGTAATACAAAACATGTAGACGATATTCGCGTCACTCCAAATTTGGATGAAGATTATCAAAATGGGACACTCGACATCAGCGTCAAAACGTTGAAACCAAGTCAAATCGAATTCAGTTTGTTGGATGCTCAACAGAACATTGTAGCTTCTTCATCTGCCATGAGCAATCAGCCAGTTTCAATGAAGGTTAACAACCCCAATAAATGGTCGGCCGAGACCCCATATCTGTATACTTTGATAGCGAATCTGAAAGATAAAGGGAAGGTGCTTGAATCAATACCTGTAAAGGTAGGATTTAGAAGAGTCGAGATAAAGAATGCACAGCTATTGGTAAATGGTAAACCTGTTTTGATTAAGGGTGTCAATCGGCATGAAATGGATCCTGATGGAGCATACAATGTATCGCGAGAAAGAATGATTCAAGACCTGACAATCATGAAAAAGTTCAATATCAATGCTGTCCGTACTTGTCATTATCCCGACGATAGTCAGTGGTATGATTTATGCGATGAATACGGCATTTATATGATTGCCGAAGCCAATGTTGAATCTCACGGAATGGGTTATGGCGATGAAACTTTGGCAAGGAATCCTTCTTATTTGAAAGCCCATTTAGAACGTAACGAACATAATGTAAACCGTAACTATAATCATCCAGCAGTTATTATCTGGTCGTTAGGTAACGAAGCCGGTGCAGGACCCAATTTCGAAGCATGTTATAAATGGGTGAAGACTCAAGATAATATTCGTCCTGTTCAGTACGAATGTATGGACAACACCGACTTCTCCGATATCTTCTGTCCGATGTACATGCGCTATTGGGATTGCGAGAAATATGCAAAGAGTGACAAACAAAAGCCGTTAATACTATGTGAGTATGCTCATGCCATGGGAAACTCTGAGGGCGGTTTCAAGGAATATTGGGATTTAGTTCGTAAATATCCTAAGTATCAAGGAGGATTCATTTGGGATTTTGTTGACCAGAGTTTACATGCTAAACGCGATGGAGTACAGTTCTATGGTTATGGTGGTGATTACAATGCATATGATCCATCGGATAAAAACTTCCTCGATAACGGATTGATTGGTCCCGACCGTATTCCGAATCCTCATGCTTATGAAGTACAGCACTTTTATCAAAATATCTGGACACAGCGCGTCGATAATTCTGCTAACAACGGTATAACTTTAGAAGTCTACAACGAGAATTTCTTCCACGATTTAAGTGCTTATTGTATGAAATGGTCATTAGTTTGCGACGGTGACAATGTTCAGGAAGGAACAATCGAAGATTTGGCAGTATCTCCTCAAGAGAAGAAGAATTTCAATCTCCCGGTAGATATGCAAAAGATCTCCAATGACAAGGAATGCTTCCTTAATGTTTCTTATCAATTGAAGAACGACGAAGGGTTGCTTACAGCCAATACGACTGTTGCTCGCCAGCAGATTGCTTTAACAAATTATCTATGGGATAAGAATATCGTCAAAGCAACTGAGAAAAACACGTTGAAACTGGATAAGAAAGATAAAGAGAATCTTTCATTTGCATCTAAACAAGGAGTAAATATCTCCTTTAATAAGAAAGATGGTTTCTTGTGCCGTTATCAAGTGATGGGTACATCATGGCTTGCTGATGGTACTGAGCTGACACCTAACTTCTGGCGTGCCGGTACCGATAATGATTATGGAGCTAATCTGCAGAACAAATACAGAGTGTGGATGAAACCTGCTATGAATCTGGAGACACTGACACAGAAAACTTACAAAGATAGTATTGTTGTCAATGCATCTTATGACATGCCCGATGTGAAAGGGAAGTTGTATCTGACCTATGTATTATACGAACAAGGCACGATGACTGTCCGCCAGAGATTAGTAGCTGATAAAACAGCAAAAGTTCCGAACATGTTCCGCTTCGGCATGAGGATGCAATTGCCTGGTTCTGCTGATTTGAGCGAATATTACGGACGCGGCCCGATAGAAAATTATATTGACCGTAACAACTGTACATTTGTCGGCAAATATGTTCAGACGGCAGATGAGCAATTTTATTCTTATATCCGTCCTCAGGAGAATGGTAATAAAACAGATATTCGTTGGTGGTCACAAATAGATAAGCAACAAGGTAAATGTCTCAATATCTTTGCAATTAACCCGTTGTCTATGTCTGCACTTTCGTATTCCCAGGAAGAATTGAGTGATGGCATTCAGAAAGGACAGCGCCACTCTCAGTTCCTGAAGAAGAATGGCAATATCAATATGTGCATCGACGGTGTACAGATGGGATTAGGTTGTATGGACTCTTGGGGAGCACTGCCATTAGAGAAGTATCAGTTGAAGTATATGGATAGAGAGTTTAGCTTTACACTTCAGCCTGGAGCATATAAGAGTAAATAGCTAGGGTTCTCTTGTGCTGAATAGGCAATAAGAGATAGTCCGATTTTCATGGTTATGTTGCGTTCAGATCATAACTATGATTCCAAAAGTTCATAACTATGTTCTCGCAACAACATAACTATGAACTTTTGGTAACATAACTATGAAAATTTATAAACATAACTACGATTTTTTGCCTTCAATTTGAAGGTCGCTGACAAGGTTAAGTTAATCATTAATTTAGTTCGTTATTTTCTTTCCGCAATAGTAATATCAACGCGAAGGGACACCGCAAGCTAAGACGAGATGATAAGACTGCCAATGCATTTTATCACTATACCACACCTTTGTAACTTACTGTAAATCATAATACTTACAGAGATAGTTGAGAGGTCTAACTTATTAATTGGTAGTGTTTGAATAGTGAAAGTGTTGAAATTGAAGTAGTTATTGATAAGTTACGACAAGGTCATCCTAAACTAGAATTATCAAGAAGTTTGTTGATTTCGATAAAAAGGCAATGAAAGTCATGATAAGATATTCGTATGATGGCGATAGCAGAAAGATTGAGACTTCGTGCTGTCTACTTTTCGTTTAATAATGCTAATGCTTTGTTCTCGGCTCTTTCCATGATTTCTCGTTCTCCAGGCCCTTTGTCGTTAATGCCGCAAAGGTGCAATATGCCATGGATGATGGTGCGGTGTAATTCTTCATCGTAAGTGGTATGAAAAGTTTCCGAATTGCTCTTTACAGTGTCTAAACTGATGAAGATATCACCCGATAAGCGATTACCCGTACAATAGTCGAAAGTAATAATGTCGGTAAAGTAATCATGGTGTAAATACTGGTTGTTCATCTCTAATATTTTTCTATCAGAACAGAAGATGTATGCGACTTCACCGATATATTTCCCATAGCTATCGGCGACTTTCTTAATCCATATATTAGTTTCAGATTGGTTGATTTCGGGAAGTTCGATGTCTTCCGATTGATAAGTGATATTCATGATTAATTAAAAGAAGAATATGTAACTAAAGAATATGGCTGCAATAATACCTGCAAGGTCGGCTAATAATCCGCAAGTTACAGCATTTCTTGTCTTTGCAATACCTACACTTCCAAAGTATACGGCTAAGATATAGAAGGTAGTATCTGATGCTCCGCGCATTACGCAACTTGCACGACCTACAAATGAATCGGCACCGGCTTGTTTCATCGTATCAATCATCAGACCGTTAGCGCCACTTCCACTTAATGATTTCATCAAGCCTGTCGGTAGTGCACCAACAAAGCTCGTATCCAGTCCGCAGAGTTGTACCACATATTTTATGCCTTGAATAAGATAGTCCATAGCTCCTGATGTCCTGAATATAGCTATGCCCACCAAGAAGGCGACAAGGTAAGGAATGATTCGAACAGCAGTGGTGAAACCATCTTTTGCACCTTCTACAAAAGCATTGTATACATTGATCTTTTTTCGGAATCCATTAGCAATAAATAAGATGATGACAGAGAATAGGATAATATTTGCAATCAATGTAGAATAAGTTTGCATATTGTCGCGTGAGACAGTCAGCGAAAGATAGATCAGTCCGCTGAAAAGCAGAATGAGAACACCTGCTAATGTCATGATCGCTTTGTTGAAGAGATTGATATGTTGGGATATGCTTACAATAATGGTGCCAACTATGGTAGAAACAGCAGTACTCAGTAGAATTGGTATAAAGACATCCGTTGGCTGTGCTGCCCCTAATTGTGCACGATAAACCATAATGCTTATTGGAATTAACGTCAGTCCCGATGTGTTCAGTACGAGAAACATGATCATCGGATTGGAGGCAGTATCTTTTTTGGGGTTAAGCTCCTGAAGTTCCTTCATCGCCTTTAAGCCCATAGGAGTAGCTGCATTATCGAGACCTAGCATGTTGGCTGCAATATTCATAAATAAAGATCCCATGACGGGATGACCTTTTGGAATATCGGGAAATAAACGACAGAAAACTGGACTCAGCCAACGGGAGAGCGCATTAATAAGTCCGCTGTTTTCACCTATCTTCATAATACCTAGCCATAATGCCAGTACGCCGGTTAAACCTAACGATACTTCGAAAGCGGTCTTTGAAGAAGTAAAGGTCGAGTTAATAATATCGGTGAATATTTGTGTATCTCCGAAAAACAATAGCCTAATCAATGCAACTATAAAACCGATAACAAAGAAAGCTATCCAAATGTAGTTTAGAACCATAAGTTGCTGTTATATTTCTGCAAAAGTAGGAATATGTTTTCATTAATGATAGGTTTTTTTGCTATTTTTGTAAGATAAAATAGAATTAGAACAATTTTGATGAGTACTACGAACCAATCTGATTATATCCTGCATGAGTTAGAATCACTTTCGGATAGCGAGAAAAAAATATTCCTGCCTCATTTCTTTAAGACGGGCAAGGGCGAGTATGGTGAAGGTGATAAGTTCCTTGGAGTGGTAGTACCTAAGATTAGGGAAGTCGCCAAGCGCCATAAAGATGTTTCTTTTGATATTATCGCGGAGCTGTTATCTTCAGAATGGCACGAAGTGCGAATGTGTGCGTTGCTGATATTGGTAATGCGTTTTAATAAAGCTGATGAGAATACTCGTAATGAAATATATCGTTTTTATTTATTGCATACGTCCTCTATCAATAATTGGGATTTAGTAGATTTATCTGCTCCAGGAATAGTAGGAGCGAACCTTTCTGCCAAAGGGGCCGACGAACGGCAAGAATTGTATCGATTGGCTGAGAGTTCTAACTTATGGGAACAGCGTATTGCTATCGTCTCAACAATTACCTTTATTCGTAATGGTGAATTTGATGACACACTTCAATTAGCAAAGATAATGATGCATCATCCGCACGACTTGATGCATAAAGCTATCGGTTGGATGCTTCGTGAAGTGGGGAAAAGGGATAAGGCTGTGCTGACTTCTTTCTTGAATGATTATTCTCTTGAGATGCCTCGTACGATGTTGCGTTATGCTATTGAGAAATTCGATGAGGAAGAACGGCAGTATTACCTTAAAAAGAAGTGATTGATAAAATGTTTTATAAATTTAATTTGGTAATTCTGCAATATCTATGTTGAATTGAGTATATTTGCCGCCCGAAGATATTTGTAAATGGAAGGAAGTTTTGATATAAGGAACAACACTCTCTCAAATACCGAAAAGGATTTTGAGAATGCGCTACGCCCTCTAAGATTTGAAGATTTTAGCGGTCAGGAGAAGGTTGTCGATAATCTTCGCATTTTTGTGAAGGCAGCGAAACTTCGTGGAGAAGCACTCGACCATACACTTCTACATGGTCCTCCCGGATTGGGAAAAACTACTTTATCTAATATTATAGCAAACGAATTGGGTGTAGGTTTCAAACTGACTTCGGGTCCTGTATTGGATAAGCCGGGCGATTTGGCAGGTATTCTGACAAGCTTAGAAACTAACGATGTGCTTTTTATCGATGAAATCCATCGTCTTTCTCCTGTTGTGGAAGAATATCTCTATTCTGCAATGGAGGATTATCGTATCGATATAATGATTGATAAAGGACCGTCGGCCCGCAGCATTCAAATAGATTTGAATCCTTTCACGTTGGTTGGTGCCACTACACGTAGTGGTTTGCTTACAGCTCCACTTAGAGCAAGGTTCGGCATTAATCTGCATTTGGAATATTATGATGATACTGTCTTGGCACATATTGTAAAGCGTTCGGCAGGAATACTTGATATACCAATATCTGACCAGGCCGCTGCTGAAATAGCATCTCGTAGCCGTGGCACTCCTCGTGTTGCAAATGCATTATTGCGTAGAGTACGTGACTTTGCACAAGTAAAAGGTTCAGGGTCTATTAATATGGAAATCGCGCAATATGCTCTTGAGGCATTGAACATAGATAGATATGGTCTCGATGAAATCGACAATAAAATATTATGTACCATTATTGATAAATTCAAAGGAGGTCCCGTTGGAATCTCTACTATTGCTACTGCACTTGGTGAAGATCCAGGGACGATAGAGGAGGTATATGAACCTTTCTTGATAAAAGAGGGTTTCTTGAAGCGTACTCCTCGCGGTCGTGAAGTGACAGAATTAGCCTATAAACATTTGGGGCGGAGTTTATATAATAGAGACCAGCAAACGGCATTGTTTTAATCATGGCAGCAAACTTAAAGTCATTGGCAAAAGATACTGCAATTTATGGACTCAGCAGTATCATCGGACGGTTTTTGAATTATCTGTTAGTCCCGTTGTATACCATCAAAATCTCTGCTGCATCTGGAGGCTATGGCATTATTACAAATGTTTATGCCTATGTAGCTCTTCTGATGGTTATCCTGACTTATGGCATGGAAACAACATTTTTCAGATATGCTAATAAGACTGATGAAAATCCCAATAAGGTCTATACTACGACATTAATATCGGTAGGATTTACTTCTCTTCTTTTCATTTTGCTTGTATTAGGCTTTTTGCCAACTGTGGCTGGATTGATGGGCTATGCTCAACATCCTGATTACATCGGCGTAATGGCCGTTTGTGTCGCTATTGATGCTTTCACTGCCATCCCTTTTGCTTACTTAAGATATAAGAGACGTCCTGTTAAGTTTGCAAGTCTGAAGATACTGAACATTTTAATGCTTATTGGGCTGAACTTGGTATATTATATTTTATTGCCATCTCTTTATGCTAAATATCCAGATACAATAGGAGCTATCTATGACCCTTCGGTAGGTGCAGGTTATGTGTTTTATATTAATCTTTTCTGTTCTGCCTTCATGATATTTGCTTTATATCGTGAGTTGTTTGGGTTTAAGTACAAATTTGATTGGAGCTTGTTAAAGCGGATGTTGAGTTATAGTTGGCCGATTTTGGTGTTGGGTATTGCGGGTATTTTGAATCAGACTGCAGATAAGATACTTTTCCGTTTTGTCTATAAGAGACCGGATGTAGATACTCAATTAGGTATTTATGGGGCAGCAAGCAAGATTGCCATGATTATGGCCATGATTACACAAGCCTTCCGTTATGCTTATGAACCTTTTGTATTCGGTAAGAGCCAAGATAAGGATAATCGTGCCACTTATGCTAAGGCAATGAAGTTCTTTGTAATCTTTACCTTATTCGCCTTTTTGGCGGTAATGGCGTATATGGATATCCTGAAACATATTATTGGTCGCGATTATTGGGAAGGTTTGAAGGTTGTTCCTATTGTTATGGCGGCTGAAATAATGATGGGTATTTATTTTAATTTGTCATTTTGGTATAAGTTGATTGATAAAACAATATGGGGCGCTTATTTCTCGGGTATTGGATGTTTTGTTCTGATATGCGTGAACATTATTTTTGTGCCTTATTTTGGTTATATGGCATGTGCTTGGGCTGGATTTATCGGTTATGCTACTGCGATGCTGTTTTCTTATTTTGTAGGTCAGAGACAGTATCCGATAAATTATCCGTTGAAAAGTATATTTGTCTATATTATTTTAGCCGGAATTTTATTTGCAGCCGGTCAGTTGACGCCCATCCATAATGTTTGGTTGAGATTAATTTATCGGACTGTTTTATTAGCTATATTTGTGGCTTATATGGTAAGACATGATATCCCTTTAAGAGAGATACCTGTAATTAACCGTTGCTTTAAAAAGTAATTATTATGAAAGATTCTCGGAGAAATTTGTTCACACTTCGTGCTTTCCTGCGTGAGTATCTCAATTTGCAGAAAGGGAGAGAAAACCAATCGGAGGTAGTTGAATATATCAGTGACAGTATCGAATATAAAGGTTCGCAGTTATGGATTCTTATATTTGCTATTTTAATAGCTTCTTTGGGATTGAACGTAAATTCGATTTATGCTATCGTGGGCGCAATGTTGATTGCCCCGATGATGGGGCCTATCATGGGTGTGGGCATGTCGTTAGGAATGAATGATTTTGATTTGATGAAACGATCGCTAAAGAGTTATCTAATAACAACGCTTTTTTGTGTAGGTACATCTACTATTTACTTCCTAATTTCGCCGATTACAGTCGCTCCTTCTGATTTTATTTTTCAAACTTCGCCGACTATCTATAATGTGATGATCGCTTTATTTGGTGGCTTAGCTGGTTTCATCGCTCTATCTACATCGAAGAAAGGTACGGTATTAGTTGGTGTAGCTATCGTCACAGCGTTGATTCCACCATTATGTACAGCTGGTTATGGGTTGTCTTCGGGTAATTTCGTTATCTTCCTCGGAGCTTTATATCTCTATTTTATCGATTCAATTTGCATTTGCTTTGCAACGTTCTTAGGAGTTCGTATGCTACATTATCCTAAAAAGGAGTTTGTTAATAAAAAGCAAGAGTGGAAGGTACGTAAGTATATGTTTCTTGTTGTCATCCTTTCTTTGATTCCTACTCTTTATCTGACTGTCGGCATTATTCGAACAGCAATTTTTAATGCTAGAGCTAACAGGTTCGTTACGGAACAATTTAATTTCAAAGGGTCGAGTGTGTTATATAATAAATGCAGTTATAATCGTGATGGCAGGAAGGTTATTCAAGTCGTAATTGTTGGTAAAGAATTGCCATCTACTTCCATTGAGCAGGTTCGTGCTAAACTTCCTGAATATAAGTTAGAACAGACAGAATTGGATGTTATGCAAGGTACAAATAGTGCAGACTTAAAAAATAATCCCCCTATGCGTGACATGATGATGGGGCATCGAGGTGACTTGCCTATGGCTCCCGAACAGGCTAATCGCTCCGCTGAATTGGAATTGAATAAATTCCAACAGAATGATCAGTTGAGCGCGGAACTTCTTTCAGAGAGCAAATTGCTATTTCCTCAAGTCGGCTCTATTTCTGTTGGGAATATGTTACAGTCGACTACTAATCCTAAACAAAACGATACGTTATCTATGGCAATGGTTCATCTGGATAAGAAAATGAGTGAAAAAGAGAAAAATAAATTATCAGAATGGATTCAGACTCGTATGAAGGCTAAAAAGAATTTTAGCTTAATTGAAAAATAGAAGTGATTGCCAAAGTCTGCAATGAAATATAAGTTTTTTTTGATAGGGATATTGTGTGTATCCCTTTTTGCCCATGCTGATGAAGGCATGTGGCTACTTTCTCATATGAATAGATCTACGAAACGGACTATGAAAGAGATGGGATTGAAAATGAAGGTAAACAAGATCTATAATTCATCACAACCTTCTTTGAAAGATGCAGTTGTTAGTTTTGGTGGTTTTTGTTCGGGTGTAGTAGTCTCTTCGGATGGACTGGTTTTTACGAATCATCATTGTGGTTTAAATAGCGTACAACAGCATTCATCTGCTACTAATAATTATTTAGAAAACGGCTTTGTTGCCCGCTCTTTAAAGGAAGAATTACCTAACCCTGATCTCTTTGTCCGTTTTTTAATTTATTCTAAAGATGTGACAAGTAGAGTATTGAAAGTCGTGAAGCCTTCAATGACTGAGCAACAGCGAACACAGGCTGTAGATTCAATAAAATTGGTGATTACTCACGAAGTGTCGAAAAAAGATTCTTCGATGGTTGGGATTGTGGATGCTTATTATGGCGGGAGCGAGTTCGTTCTTTCAGTATATAGAGATTACACTGATGTTAGGCTTGTTTTTGCTCCTCCTTCTTCTATCGGGCAATTTGGATGGGATACTGATAATTGGGTGTGGCCTCGTCATACGGGTGATTTTTGTGTTTTCAGGATTTATGCTAATAAAAATAATCGTCCAGCTGATTATTCTACGGCCAATATTCCATACCATCCTTCTTATTATGTCCCTATTTCATTAAAGGGCTATGACGAAGGCACTTTCTGTATGACCATGGGATATCCTGGCATGACAGAAAGATATCTTTCTTCTTTCGGTATTAATGAGATGATGCATAATCAGCATCAGGCTATGATAGATGTCCGTGGAATTAAGCAAGCGATATGGAAAGAAGCAATGAATGTTAGTAATATCGTACGGATTAAGTATTCTTCTAAATATAGCGAGAGCTCTAACTATTGGAAGAATAGTATCGGCATGAATAAGGCAATAAAACAATTAGGCATTATCGAAGAACGCCAGAAAGAGGAAGCAGCCCTTAAACGATGGATGGTAAAAACAAAATCGGAACAGAAGAATCTCAATATATTGGCAGAATTAGAATCTAAATATAAGGAAGAGGCCAATACGAACCGTGCGATGTACTATTTTGTGGAAGCTCTTCTGAATGGTCCCGAACTTTTGCAGTTGTCGTATCAGATTATGAATTTTGATTTTAGGGCTGATGAAAAACAAGTTCTTTCTGGTATTGAAGATATAAAGGAGAAATATAAGAACTATGATAAGGACTTGGATAAGAAAGTATTCAAAGCTCTTACAAAAGAGTATATTTCAGCTGTCGATTCTTCCTATCTGCCAGATACATTTAAGAATATATCGAAGAAGTATAAATCGATTGACGAATATATCGATTCTTTATATATCAAATCTGATCTTACTTCTATAAAAGGGCTACAGCACTTTATGGAGCCGGATACTACTTATAATCTAATGAAAGACCCTGCTATAGAATTAACGATTGATTTGGTCGTTAAATATTTGGATATGGAATATTCCATACGAGGAGCATCGGATACTATTGAAAAGGATGAAAGGTTATTGACTACTGCTATCAGGAGGATGTATGCGAATCGTCATTTTTATCCTGATGCGAACTCAACTATGCGTTTAAGTTATGGGACGGTTTGTAGTTATATTCCTCAAGATGGCATTAAATATAATTACTATACAACGGCAAAAGGAATATTAGAGAAAGTCAAGTCTCATCCCGATGATCATGATTTTAGTATTAAACCGGAATTGTTGAAATTGATTAAGAATAATGACTATGGACGTTATGCGGATAAAAAGGGTTCGTTGGATGTTTGTTTCATTTCGAACAATGATATTACTGGCGGTAATTCAGGCAGTGCGATGTTTAATGGTAAAGGTGAATTGATAGGACTTGCTTTTGATGGGAATTGGGAAGCGATGAGTAGTGATTTGAAATACAATCCTCAATTACAACGTTGTATTGGCGTCGACATCCGATATGTCTTGTTCCTCATAGAGAAGTATGGGAAGGCGGGTGATTTGATAAAAGAGCTACAAATTAACTAAGCAGTATCAGACTTTCAGGTCCGCAATTGAACAGCATATCTATAATACTAAGATTGGGAATAAATCCTAATTTCTCATGGAATACCTGATAATAAGAATGAGGAATGAATTCCTTATCTTCTTTACTGTAATCCTTTTTAGGATGAATAATATCACGGAAGTCTAATTCGCCTGGTAGAAATGTTTTTCGATATTCGTTGGTCCTTTCAATATGGGGGTGCATATCGATTAAATCACAGATTAAATGGCAGAACTCTTCGTTGAAATCTAACAGATAAACAAATTCTTTCTCGTAGAACGGGATGAAATCATCTTTGTAGAACTCAAAATAAGGTGTTGTATTATATGCAGATTCAATAGCATTCCAATGTAAATGACGCCAATTACCATGGTCGGATATCTTTATATCCCGCATCTCGCACTTTATTGTTTCTGGCTTAATGATTGGAATGGTTAGATTAACGACACCATTTGGGCCACAGATCTTACAACGGTTTCTGTACGTTTCTTTCATATAGTGGTCGTGCTGTTCAATAAATATGCTATCGTATTTTAACAGCTTAGTGTAATACTCAACAGGGGCTAAATACGCAGAAGACATCCAGATGGCATTCATTCTTTATAAGGTTTGATTGTCTTAAAAAAGCGATTCCATCGGTATCCGTTAAAAATGTTCTTTTGATTGTCTTTAGAAAACCAGATGAATGTTGCACGGCCTATTATATGGTTAAAAGGGACAAAGCCAAAATAATGAGAATCTGAGATGTTACTGGCATTATCCGACACCATCCAATAATAATCGTTTTGGAATATATATGATTTTAAAGGCTTATTATCTACGAACAGAGTATCATGGCGTATGATTGCCTTTTTCTTTTCATGTAAATTCAACATATTACAAAGTAAAGTTCGGTTCGTATTATTTACCGTAATGCTACAGCCATGATAAGGTATAAGAAGTTTGATAGAATCAACAGATAAGGTGTCTCCTGGTCCTGCTAAACAACGGTAAATGAATATATCCTTTTTGTCAATTGTTTTATTGTTTTGCTCTAAAGGATTATTGAAAACTACAACATCTCCTCGCTGTATCGACCGTTCCCCCCATCTGTGATATCCGAATAATGACATGTAAGGTGTGCGTAGTCCGTAACTCCATTTATTGACAATAATACGTTCTCCTGGTAACAAGGTATTTTTCATGTCGGAGGAGAGCATTACATAAGATGAAAAAGCAAAGCAATGGAGTAACCACACGACAAACATGGCTCCTAAAAGTATCCATATCCAGATACTCCATTTTTTCATTGCTTTATTTATTAATAGTTATTTTGATAAGCTGCTTACAGAATGGAACATACGGTTCCAGCGGATCTTTCCTCCAAACCAAGACCGGTCTTTATCTAATGAGAGCCAAATAAATATTGGTTTGCCGACAATATGGTCTTCCGGTACAAAACCCCAATAGCGTGAATCAGCGGAGTTATGCCTATTATCACCCATCATCCAGTAATAATCCATCTTGAAAGTATAGTGATTGGTTTTGACACCGTTGATATAGATTGAACCATCGTTTTTCTGCTCCAATTTATTCCCTTCATATGCTCTGATACACCGTTCATAAATAGGTAAGTTATCGTCGTTAAGTGTTATGGTTTTACCCTTAGCTGGTATCCATATCGGTCCATAGTTATCTACTGTCCAATGTGTGTAAAGATTCTGCGGGTAGAGTCCTGCCGATTCACTGCCACTGACATCTATAGGTTTGACAGATACAATGAGGTCCTTATGCTTTCTTAATTCTGTCACAGCTTTATCCGTAAGTGGAATGGCGAAAGATCTACTTCCTTCATCGTAATCTTGAAGATCTTCAGAACTTAATCCTAATTGGCGGAACAAAGTCAGCGGGATTGGTACTCCTGTAGCTTCTATCTTATAGATAAATTCGGCATTTGTAGGGGTTATTTGATGATTTCCATTGATATATACTTCTCGATTACGAATCATTAGCACGTCTCCTGGCAATCCGATACAACGTTTCACATAGTTTTCGCGACGGTCTACTGGGCGATAGATGACTTTTCCAAATTGTTCAGGGCTATTGAATATAACTGTTCGTCCTGCTGCGTAATATAAGTCATATACAGTACGTTGTTGACGTCTGGTGAGGCTGTCCATATTCACGTAATTGGGATAAACTTGTCGTCCTGCATTATAAGCTAAAGAATAAAAGTCCGTCTGTTGATTATTCAATGCGACGGTATCACCAGCAGGGAAATTAAATACTACAATGTCTCCATGTTTAACTTTACCAAAGCCTGCAACTCTCTTATAGTCCCAATGTGGCCATTCAAAATATGACTTGCAATTAAAAATTGGTAAGGTATGTTGTGTAAGGGGCATGGATAGAGGTGTGTTTGGAACACGTGGTCCGTAACTCATTTTACTTACATAAAGAAAATCACCAACTAATAGAGATTTTTCTAATGAAGAACTGGGTATCTGATAGTTTTGGAAAATGTAAATATTGACAAAATAAACGGCAACGAGAGCAAATATGATAGCATCTACCCAACTCATAATGCTACGGACAGTCGCATCTTTTGCTTTTTTCCAAAACGACCATTTCACATATTTTGTTATGTAAATGTCATAGATGAACGGTATAACAATAATACCCCACCAACTACGAACCCAGATGAGGAAGGCTATATAAAGGACTAATGTGATGATTAATTTAATGATTTGCGAATGGGTAACTTTTCTCATTTTTATTATTGTTTAATCGTTTAGAAAGGGAAATAAATGACTCATTGTTAGTAATCCTTGATGGGTAGCTGTATACTCGGCTGCTAAAACTGTACCCATAACGAAACCGCTTCTATTCTTTGCATCATGTGTAATCGTAATGTTATCAGCGAAAGAATCATAACAGATTGAATGAATGCCAGGAACTTCCCCCTCACGAATGGAATGAATGGCGATTTCATCAGAATTTGTAGCAACTTCTTTTACCCAATGATTTTTTCTATCAAGTTGTTCGATAATTGTTTCTGCTAGAGTAATAGCAGTACCACTAGGTGCGTCTAACTTATGAATATGATGTGTTTCTGTCATTGAAACGTCATAAGTTGGAAATTGGTTCATTATGTGTGCTAAATATTTATTTAATGCTGAAAATATGGCAACTCCCAAGCTGAAGTTTGAAGACCAAAATAGAGTTTTCCCTTCTTCATTGCAAAAATGTTCGATATCAGCTTGATGTTTATCTCTCCACCCAGTACTGCCGGAAACGACTTTTACATTTGCTTTAAAGGCTTTAAGATAGTTGTCATAAGCCGCTTGTGGATTAGTGAATTCTATAGCTACATCTGCAGAGCGGAAAGCATCAGAATCAAAATCCTCCCTGTTGTTGATATCAATAATGCACACTATTTCATGTCCTCGACTGAGAGCGAGTTTCTCAATCTCGCGACCCATTTTTCCATATCCTATTATCGCTAATTTCATTTTGATATATCTGAATTAAATGAACATAAATCAATAAACACAAACAATTTGCTTGCAAATATACTAATTATAATTACATTTGTAGCTCATTAACTTTATCTTAACATGGAACATTTACTTCAATATGTTTGGATGCATAAGATTTTTCCGCTAAAATTATTGCATACAACATCCGGGATACCTCTTGAAATAATTGATTCTGGTATTCGCAATTCTGATGCAGGCCCAGACTTCTTCAATGCAAAAATTAAATTGGGCAATACTGTATGGGTGGGTAACATAGAAGTTCATACAAATTCTTCTGACTGGTATAGACATGGACATGACAAGGATAAATCTTATGATTCAATTATTCTTCATGTAACGGGAAATGCCGATTGTGAGTTATTTAGAGTAGATGGTCAGATAATACCGCAATTCCATTTAGAATGTCCAGAAAATGTTAGATTGCATTATTCAGAATTGTGTCGTGCCGATTATTATCCTCGTTGTCTTAGTGTTATTCCTGAATTATCACTGTTTATGGTACACTCATGGCTTACTTCCTTACAAGTCGAAAGATTGGAACTCAAAGCTTCAGCTATTAAGCGAAGGGTTGAAAGATGTAATGGGCTGTGGGAAGATGCATTTATAGTAACATTGGCTCGTAATTTTGGATTTGGGCTAAATGGTGACACTTTTGAGCTTTGGGCTAATCATTTGCCTCTTCGTGCTGTAGACAAACATCGAGATAATTTAGTACAGGTTGAGGCTCTCTTTTTCGGGACGGCAGGACTATTAGAAGAATCTTCAGGTGATGATTATTATCAGATGTTAAGGACTGAATACTGTTATTTAAAGAAGAAATTTCAGTTATCGCAACCTATAGAAGGTCATCTATGGCGGCAGTTCAGACTTCGTCCCAATAATTTTTGTCATGTTCGTATCGCTCAATTAGCGGCTCTTTATCATAATCATCCATCTTTATTTTCTGGCTTTATGGATGTTTATCTTCCTGTTGATATATGCAAACTGCTAGATATTAAGACTTCCGATTATTGGAATACTCATTTTTCGTTTTCACATGATTCTCCTGAGAGTAACAAGATATTGGGTGCAAAAGCGATACAGCTAATTATAATCAATACGCTGATTCCTTTTTTATATGCATATGGCAAGCATAAATCTAATGATACCCTTTGTGAGAGGGCTTTTACATTTTTATCTGAATTAAAGAGTGAAGAGAATGTGATCGTTCGTCAATGGAGGGATAGTGGAATCACTGTAGAATCTGCTGCGGATTCTCAAGCACTCATTCAACTTCGCAAGGAGTATTGTGAAAAAAAGAAATGCTTGTACTGCCGCTTTGGTTATGAATTTTTAAAAAAGAAATAATATTCTTTTCTCCGTTGAGAATATTGATATTCGGAAGTATTATCTTATCTTTGCTTCAAATCTTAGCGCACGGTATATGAAAATTAAAAGATTATTTCTCTTTTTTGTCTTTACCGCCTTAACATTCGGTATGGATACTCCTGCGAATATTTTACAGACGTCGGGAGATCGTGATTTTGCTTCTTTTTTAACACGCTTTACAACTAGTGCTTCTTTTCAATATTCTCGAGTTAAGTTTCCTCTTAAAACGCCAATTACATTAATGGCTGATGATGGTGAAAGTGAAAAAACCTTTCCCTTTACAAAAGAGAAATGGCCTCTTCTGACGCAAGATTTATTAAAAGTAGCACGTGTCCCTTCTCAAGAGGGCGGCGTTTATGTATCGAAATTTATTGTCGACAATCCAACTCATAAAGAATTTCAAGCAGGATATGAAGAATCGGAATTTGACTTGCGTGTTGTGTTTGATTTAATAGACGGGCGTTGGTACGTCACTGATTGTTATACTGCATGGTATCCTTTTGATTTAGCCGTAGGTGAGTTAAGAGATGCTATTCGGGATGTGCAAAAAGATAATGCTACATTTATTAAAATTCATCCTTGAAAAATATATATTATGTTAGTTAAGAAAATTAAGATGCTTTCTCCGGAAATCGAGAATGTTCCGGCTCTTTTAGACAAAGAGAATATCCCTTTACAAGTTATTGATAATGTTAATTGGGAGAAATCGTATCCATATAGACCTACCGTCCATTTTCGGATAGCTCACACAAATGATGCTATACTTCTGAATTATCGGGTTACCGAGAAAAGTATTCGAGCAAAATATGATAAAGATAATGGTTCTGTATGGACAGATTCTTGTGTCGAATTCTTCTCAATACCGGCAGATGATGGTATGTATTATAATATAGAGTGCAATTGCATCGGTACGATATTAATAGGTGCCGGGTATCATCGCGATAATCGCGAAAGAGCCCCACAATCAGTTCTAAATTTGGTTAAACGTTGGTCAAGCTTAGGAAGTTGTGCTTTTGAAGAACGTAAAGGAGATATTTCCTGGGAAGTTGTTTTGTATATTCCTTATAAGGCTTATTTTAAGCATCATATTACTTCACTTGATGGGAAAACTGTTAAGGCTAATTTCTATAAATGCGGCGATGAACTCGAAACGCCTCATTTCCTCTCTTGGAACCCAATCAATATTGAGGAGCCGGATTTTCACCGTCCCGATTTCTTTGGTCAACTTGAATTTGAATAGCCATAAGTCTTCACTCACATCTTTTCATTAATTAGCTTTCAAAAGAATGATGCTGACACAGTTAGTCTTCATAATGTTTAAGAATAATGAATAAAAAACTTTTTTGTAATGTTATTTTCGTAGTTGGTTTAAGTTTAATATCAATTTCCATTTGTTCCAAAGAGGAGGGGAAAGTTGCCAAGCATTATTATCCTAAAACAATTTATACTGGCCCATGGAGATCTGGGCATGTACAAGGAATAGCCGTTGACAAGAAGGGCGGATATATTTATTATTCTTTTACTACTATGCTGGTCAAGACAGATATGAAGGGGAAACTTATCGGTACTGTGACGGGCTTTTTAGGCCATTTGGGTTGTCTGACTTTTAACGAATCTGATGGACATGTATACGGATCATTAGAATATAAGAATGATGAAATAGGGAAAGGCATATTAAACTTGGAACATTCGAGTGATCATTTCCCTGATGCATGGTATATTGCTATTTTCGACGGGAGTAAGATAGATAAAGAGAATATTAAGTATACTGATGGAAATGTAATGAAGGCTGTTTATCTGCCGACTGTCGTATCAGATTATTCTGCTAAGCCTAACAAGTATGGTTGCGTAGGATTGGATGGCGTTACTTTCGGGCCAGCATTTGGTAAAAAGGAGGGCAAGTTATATCTTACGTGTGCTTATGGCATTAAGGGAGATACAAAAAGGAAAGATAATGATTATAATGTATTGCTACAATATGATATTACTCGATGGAAGGATTATGCAAAACCGTTAACTCAAGAGAAATTACATCAATCAGGACCTATTCAACCGGAAGGGAAGTATTTCGTATATACAGGGAATACCTCTTATGGAGTACAAAATTTGTCGTATGATCGTTTTACGAAGAATTGGTTCATGTTTGTTTATCGTGGTAATAAAACAGCTTTTCTGAATAACTCACTTTATATTATTGATGGTTCTGTCTCTCCAACTTTACAGCCATTGAAAGGTTCTCATGATGGAGAAAAGGGATTTGTCCTGTCTTTAGTTAAAGACGGGCTTTATGATGATATCAATGGAATCTATGGATGGGAGTCATTTTATGGAACTACAGGTTTTGCTCCACTTGGGAAAGGGTACTATTACATTGCCCATAACAGACAAATTGAAGGAGGGCAGACTGCAACAATTCATCTTTATCAATGGACAGGTGATATACCGACACCATTTAAGATGATGAAGTGAACAGTTATTTAAAGTCTTTAAAAATCTCTTGTAGCTTTTGCCTCGTGAAGAAAATACGGCTTTTCACTGTTCCTAAAGGCAAATCAAGTTTAATGGCTATTTCACGGTATTTGAATCCGGCAATATGCATAGTGAAGGGAATCCTATATTCATCAGAAAGAGAATTGAGCAAACGGTATATCTCTTTACAGTCATAAGAACATTCTGAATAATCTGAGGTTGAATCTTGTGAAGAATTGATGTGGTGATTATTCTCTGTCTTGTCGATGAATGTCTGATCGCGAATGACTTTTCTGTAATTGTTGATAAATATATTTTTCATGATAGTATAAACCCAAGCCTTAAAATTAGTATCAGGTAAATACTTTTCTTCATTATCCAAAGCTTTAAGTAATGTGTCTTGAAGTAAATCGTTAGCTTCCTCTCTGTCAGATGTTAATTTGAATGCATAACGGGAAAGGTCATCTTGTGCTTTGATTAGTTCTTCTTTAAAGTTGGTATTAGCCATGGAAAATAACAATTATGCTGGATATTTATTAAAAATCGTTGAGCAAATGTAATGTTTTTGTTTTAGTTTCCCAAAATTATCATTGGTATAATTTGTATGTAATGAACTATTTTGGAATAAAAAACTGATTTATTAGGCAGATTTTCTCTATTTTCGCTCTTAATTAATGCTATTTTTTAGCAAAAGAATAAAATTAATAAAAAAGAACCTCTAAATTTGTACACTCAATGTTAGTAAGAATGGTTGATGATTCTTTATTTTTAATTGATATCGATAAAGTAATTCGGGAGAAAGCGCCAGGGAAACATTTTCCCCGTCTTTTAGTTTCATACTTGAAGCGTATTGTTCATCAAGATGAGATTAATGGCTTCCTTCGTGAAAATAATGATAAAGTCGGGATTGATTTTATTGATGCCGCTATCCATCATTTAGACGCAACAATTAAGATTGAAGGGGAGGAGAACTTACCGGGCAAGGATGGATTATATACTTTTGTTTCCAATCATCCATTGGGTGCACAGGATGGATTGATATTGGGTTATGTTCTGGGAAAGCATTATGATGGGAAGATAAAGTATTTAGTTAATGATTTATTGATGAACCTTCATGGGATGTCCCCTTTCTTTATACCGATTAATAAAACGGGTAAACAATCGAAGGACTTTCCTAGAATTGTTGAAACTGGATTCCATTCAGATAATCAGTTAATCATGTTTCCTGCAGGCATTTGTTCACGACGTCATCATGGATTGATAAGAGACATTGAATGGAAGAAAACATTTATTACTAAAAGTATTGAAACGCATCGTGATATTGTTCCTATTCATTTTGACGGGCGTAACTCTAATTTCTTTTATAATTTATCTAATATTTGTCATTTTGCTGGTATTAAATTTAATATTGCAATGATATATCTTGTAGATGAAGCTTATAAGAACCGTCATAAGGAATTTACTATTACGATAGGGAAACCTATCTCATGGCAGACTTTTGATTCTTCTAAGGCCCCACTACAATGGGCTGCTTATGTACGAGATATGGTTTATAAACTTGAATAACAATTTATTATAATAAATATGGAAGATATCATAAAACCAGTTAGTAGAGATTTGCTGAAGAAGGAATTGACCGAAGATAAGCGACTTAGAATGACGAATAAAAGTAATAATCATATATATATTATTACTTATCAAAATTCTCCTAATGTCATGAGAGAGATCGGACGGCTAAGAGAAATAGCTTTTCGTGCTGCTGGAGGAGGTACAGGCCTTTCTATGGATATTGATGAATATGATACAATGGAAAATCCATATCGGCAACTTATTGTATGGAATCCTGAAGAAGAAGAGATATTAGGTGGCTATCGATATATTCTTGGAACAGATGTACGTTTTGATAAAGCGGGTAAACCTCTTCTAGCTACTTCACATATGTTTAATTTCTCGCAGAAATTTCTGGATGAGTATCTGCCTACTACGATAGAATTGGGCCGGTCGTTTGTAACTCTTGAATACCAATCAACACGCAAGGGCAGCAAAGGTTTGTTTGCATTAGATAATTTATGGGATGGTTTAGGTGCTCTTACTGTCATTATGCCTTCGGTGAAATATTTTTTCGGGAAGGTTACAATGTATCCTAGCTATATTCGTCCTGGTCGTGATATGATTCTGTATTTTCTTAGAAAGCATTTTGCTGATAAAGATAATCTTATCACTCCGATGAAGCCTCTTCAAATTGAATCTGATGAGGACAAATTGGCTGAGATATTTAATAAATCTTCATTTAAAGATGACTATAAAATATTGAATGCGGAGATACGGAAATTGGGGTATAACATTCCTCCTTTGGTTAATGCATATATGGGGCTTAGCCCAACAATGCGAATGTTTGGCACTGCTATTAATTATGGATTTGGAGATGTTGAAGAAACTGGCATCTTGATTGCAGTTGATGAAATCTTAGAGGATAAACGTATGCGCCATATAGAATCCTTCGTTAAGAATAATCCTTTTACTTTTCATCCCACTTCTGGGGCAAATAAGATCATTACACCAAAAAAAGAGATTGAATAATAATTGTTCAGCTATTTTAACTGCTACGTTTGAGTTTTATTATACTAAATATATAACTTCGCCTTTTAATTGAAATAATAGTATGAAGGTTCAAATAATTAATAAATCAAATCATCCACTCCCTGAATATGCAACTTCATTATCTGCGGGCATGGATCTCCGAGCAAATTTGTCAGAACCTGTTATTCTTCAACCAATGAAACGTGCTTTAATACCGACAGGATTGTTTATTGCAATTCCAGCAGGTTATGAAGGGCAAGTAAGACCTCGTAGTGGTTTGGCGATTAAAAGAGGAGTAACTGTATTAAATTCACCTGGTACTATAGATGCAGACTATCGTGGTGAAGTGAGGGTTATATTAATAAATCTATCTAATGAACCGTTCGAGATTCAAGATGGCGAACGTATTGCACAAATTATATTTTCACCTTGTATGCAAGTGGTTTTACAAGCGACGGATACTTTGGATGAGACTTCAAGAGGAGAGGGTGGCTTTGGTCATACTGGAAATGAATGATGAAGATAATTGATTTATATTATGATTTAACGAGGTTAGTTATATTTGTGGCAGCTTCGTTCATTGTTTCATTTTCCTTTCAATCATGTAAATCGGTAGGTACTAATAGGAATACGTCTGTGAAGACAGAGCAAATAGGTCCTGCTGATTCATTATCACCTTCACAACAGCGCAAATTTGATTATTATTATTTAGAGGCTTTAAGGCTAAAAGGCAAGAAAGATTATGATGGCGCATTTGAGATGCTGCAACATTGTCTTTTTATGAATCCTAATTCTTCTATCGCTCAGTTTGAAATAGGTCAGTATTATCTTACACTTGGCCAGATTCCCAAGGGAATTTCAGCTCTTACCAAAGCTGTTTCATGTGAACCTAATAACTATTGGTATAATCAAGCTCTAGCTAATTTATATCAGCAACAAGGCGATAGCATCAATGCCATAAAGACGTTTGAAAAGATGTCAGAAAGGTTCTCTTCACGACAAGATCCATTGCTAAGTTTAGTCGATTTATATAATCAACAAAAAAACTACCCGAAAGTAATATCTACTTTGAATAGATTAGAATCGATAATGGGTAAAAATGAGCAGATAAGTATGGAGAAATTCCGTGTTTATTTTCTTATGAATGATAGTAAAAGAGCTTTTAATGAAATAGAAAGTCTTTCTCAAGAATATCCATCGGATTTGCGTTATAAGGTAATATTAGGTGATGTCTATTTGCAGAAGAATAGAAAGAAAGAGGCATATGATATATACAATAAGGTTCTTGCTGCAGAACCAGATAATGCCATGGCCCTATATTCTTTAGCAAATTATTATCAAGCTACTGGACAAAAAGTAATGTACGAAAAGCAGTTAGACACATTATTGCTGAATAGAAAGATCCCATCTGACACTAAAGTTGATCTGATGCGTCAGTTAGTTACGCAATATGAGAGTGAAGGAAGAGATAGCACTGAGGTCATCAATCTGTTTAATCAGATTATTAAAGAAAATCCAGATGATACCCAGATGCCTATGTTATATGTTAATTATTTAGTCGCCAAAGGAATGGATAGTTCATCGTTACCAATACTGGATCATATTGTTAAACTGGATCCGACTAATACCGCTGCTCGATTGATGTTGCTAAGTGCTGCGATAAAGAAGGAAGATTATAAACAGGTTATTCAGATATGCGAGCCTGGAATTGAGGCTACGCCGGATGTCCTTGAACTCTATTTCTATTTGGCGCTCGCATACAATCAGTCGGAACGTTATGATGATGTGCTTGTGACATGCAAAAAAGCATTAGGCCATGTGAACGGAGATAGTAAAAAAGAAGTGATATCTGATTTTTATGCTTTAATGGGAGATGTATTGCATGCAAAATCTCAATATAAAGAAGCTTATGCTGTCTATGATTCTTCGTTGGTATATAATTCTGAGAATGTGGGTACATTAAATAACTATGCATATTATCTTTCTTTGAATCGTCAGCATCTTGACAAAGCTGAGGAAATGAGTTATAAGACAGTTAAAGCGGAGCCCAATAACTCTACATATTTAGATACTTATGCTTGGATTTTATTTATTAAAGGAAAATATACTCAAGCTCGTATTTATATCGACAACGCTATGAAAAATGGTGGAAGCGACAGTGATGTTATTACTGAACATTGTGGAGATATATATGCATTGAATGGGGACATAGGGAATGCACTAATGTATTGGGAGAAATCTCAGAAGTTGGGGAATAAGTCCAATATTCTAAAACAAAAAATAGTAAAGAAAAAATATATTTCGGAATGAAAAAAATAGAATTATTTTATGTCATGCTCATCTCTGTTTTGATTCTCTCTGCATGTGGTACTTCACGGAGAGCTATGAAAACATCGGCAATTACTCAGTCGCAAGATGAATTAAAGGGACAAATACAGAAAAACGCAGACCATGTAAATGTCATTTCGCAACCATCTCAAGCGAAAACTAATGACTCTGTCTCGAAGAATATTCAGAATGTAAATATTTCTAAGTATCTTTCATCTAAGATACGTGTTACAGTGCCGCGAAATGGAAGTCTTTTTACTTTAGGAGGTTCTATGAAGATGGTAAGCAATGAGAGAATACAACTATCTGTGGTTATGCCTATCTTTCATAATGAATTAATGAAAATGGATGTAACACCTGATGAGGTATTGGTTATTGATAGAGTTAATAAGCAATATATTCGAGCTAAAAAAGAGGAACTTAGTTCTTATCTTCCTAAAGGTTCTAATTTCGATCAATTAGTGAAACTTTTAGATGCCGCATCTAAACCTGGGGGAAAATCAGTATTAACGGCCAGTGAGATCGGATTGAAATCAATTAAAGAAGCGAAATTGGAATTTTATGATTTTTCAACAGATGAGATATTACTTGATCCGACAAATGTTTCTACAAAATATAAAAAGATTACTTTACAAGAATTTGCAAAATCGTTGAAAGGGTTACAATGAAACGTCTTCTATTAGTTATTTGTTTTACATTTGCCATAACGGCTTTATTCGGCCAAACAAAGTTGATAAAGGATTTGCAGAGGAGGCATACTGATTTACAGAAGCAGATAGCAGCTACTGAGCAATTACTGAAAACAACGAAAAAGGATGTGAGAGGTCAGCTTGAACATTTGGCAGCATTAAACGGGCAAATAGAAAACAGAATCCGTTATATAGAATCTATGAACAATGATGTTCATTCTATTGAAGGGGAGGTCTCTGTTTTATCTTCACAATTGGGTGCATTAGAGCGTGATTTGAATGAAAAAAAGCAGAAATACCAATCTTCTGTCTTCTATCTATATAAGAATAAAACTATTCAGGAGAAACTGATGTTTATTTTTTCTGCTAAGAACTTGTCACAAACATATCGTCGTTTACGTTATGTGAAAGAATATGCTACATACCAACGCTTACAAGGAGAAGAAATTAAGAAAAAACAGGCGATTGTGGATAATCGTAGGGGACAACTAATCCAAGTCAAGCGGGTGAAAGTAGGTATTGTGAAAGAGAGAGAGGGCGAGAAAGCAAAATTGGTTGAGCAACAACAGATGAAGCAAACGCTAATTTCTAACCTGCAAAAGAAACAACGTGGCTTGCAATCGACTATAGGCAAGAAAAGAAAAGAAGCGAATCAATTGAATTTTCGTATTGATAGATTGATATCTATCGAAATAGAAAAAGCTCGTAAAAGGGCAGAAGAGGAAGCTAGGCATAAGCGTGAATTAGAAGCAAAAAGGGCTGCTGAAATCGCAGCGAAGAATAGGGCTGATGCTTTAGCAGCCAGTAAGGATGAAGCAAATATGTCTTCTACGAAAAGTAATTCTACTAAGAGGAAGAGTAAAGAAATAGCAAAAGCTCCTTCTGTTAAGTCGGAAGATTATATGATGAGCTCCGTTGACCGTCGCTTGTCGGATAATTTTGCTAGTAATTGTGGACGATTGCCTATGCCAATTACGGGCTCATATATTGTAGCTAGCCATTATGGAGAATATGCTGTAGAGGGAATGCGGAACGTGAAGTTAGATAATAAGGGTATCGATATTCAAGGACATCCTGGAGCTTGTGCGAGAGCAATATTCAATGGTGAAGTCTCTGCCGTTTTTCAATTAAATGGGCTTGTAAATATCTTGGTCCGCCACGGTGATTATATTTCAGTATATTGTAACCTTTCCTCAGCTTCAGTTCGCCAAGGTGAAAAAGTGAATACTCGCCAGATATTGGGAAAAGTATTTTCCGATAATTCTGATAACGGTCGAACGATTTTACATTTTCAGCTTCGTAAAGAACGTGCAAAATTAAATCCGGAACAGTGGTTAGGACGTTAGAGAGTGAGCCCGTTAAGAAATTTATAATATAATGGCAAAGCCTCTTCTATTTCTTGTAAATAGATGAATTCATCAGCTGTATGTGAACGAGATGATTTACCTGGCCCCATCTTTAGAGAAGGGAAAGACATTAAGGCTTGATCCGACAGGGTTGGAGAGCCGAAAGGTATTCTACCTAATTCAATGACCCGTTGTACAAAGGGGTGTTGTTCCGAGATGTGGGATGAATTGAGACGAAAGGAGTGTGCAGCGACATCGCTCTTTATATTTGCTTTAATCATTTCGAAGAGTTCTTGATTTGTGTAAAGCTCATTGCTCCTTATATCTACAACCATGGAACAGCGATCGGGAATCACGTTATGCTGGGTACCAGCCTGAATCATAGTTAATGTCATTTTAACTTCTCCTAATAATGGAGAAACACGTTCAAAATGATAATTGCGGAGCCAATTGATATCATCTAAGGCTAGGTAAATCGCATTGATTCCTTCATCCCTTGCAGCATGCCCAGCTTTCCCATGAGTGGTAATATCAAGGACCATGAGTCCTCTTTCTGCAATTGCGGGTTGCATCTCAGTAGGTTCACCAACAAGAGCAAAGGATATAGGGGGCAGGTCGTTTAATACATCCGAAATTCCTTTCTCTCCAGATACTTCTTCTTCACATGATGCAAGAAATATAAGATTATATGGCTGATTTGTTTTGCACAAGGTTAAGAAAACCCTTAATAAGCAAACTAAGCTAGCTCCAGCGTCATTACTTCCTAAACCATAAAGTTTTGAATTAGAAATAACAGCTTCAAATGGATTTTTCATCCAACCACTAACAGGTTTTACAGTGTCAATATGGGAGTTAAGTAATATAGTGGGTTTATCTAAGCTAAAGGTAGGACTTAGACACCACACATTATTCCCTTTTCTTCCTGTTTCCATACCAATGATTTCCAGGTAATGTTGTAGGAAGTCTGCCAATTGATTCTCATTCCGGCTGATAGAGGGTATCTCAATCAGAGATTTTAGTAAATTAACCGTTTCAATATAATCTGTTGTATTTATCATCTCTTCGTTTACTTTTGACAAAAATACGAATAAAATTAGAGTGATAATAAAAATAAGGGTAACTTTGCAGTGATTTTCAATCGTAATATATATTATTAATGAATGAACAACATTTATCTGTATTAGTTCATCGCCAGGCTGAGAAGTATGGCAATAAAGTAGCATTGTATTTTCGTGATTATGATATTTCTCAGTGGGTTCCTATTACATGGAATGAGTTTTCGTTGAAAATAAAGATTGTTGCTAATGCGTTAGTTGAATTAGGGGTTAAGGAAAATGAAAATATAGCGATCCTATCTCAAAATAAGCCTGAATGTTTATATGTTGATTTTGCTATTTTTGCAAATAGAGCTGTTACAATTCCGCTTTATGCCACAAGTTCTCCTGCACAAATTCAATACATCGTTAATGATGCTGAAGTCAGATATCTTTTTGTTGGCGAGCAGTATCAATATGATGCGGCTTTTAGTGTGTTTAGTACGTGTACATCTATACAGCAACTTATTATTTTTGACCCGAAAGTAGTGAGAGACCCTCGCGATACAACTTCTATTTATTTTACTGATTTACTAGAAAAAGGGAAGGATTTATCGAATGATGCATTGTTAAGAGATCGTATCTCTCATGCTTCTGATGATGATTTAGCTAATATCTTATATACATCAGGTACAACAGGCGAGCCAAAAGGTGTCTTGTTGCGTTATTCAAATTATTTGGAAGCATTCCGTATTCACAACATTCGTTTAAAACAGATGAGTGACAAGGATACTTCATTGAATTTCCTGCCTTTAACACATGTTTTTGAAAGAGCTTGGGTGTACTATTGTATTTCAAAGGGTGTAGTAACTTATATTAATTTACGCCCTGCTGATGTACAGATGGCTTTGAAAGAAGTTCATCCTACGTTGATGTGCAGTGTACCTCGCTTTTGGGAGAAAGTATATATTGGCGTTCAAGAAAAGATAGCTGAAGAAAGAGGAATAGCAAAGAAGATGATGTTGGATGCTCTAAAAGTCGGACATATACATAATATAGAATACTTAAGGGTAGGTAAGAAACCGCCTCTCTATAACGAGATAAAGTATCGTTTTTATGAAAAGACAGTCTTTTATATGCTTAAGAAAGCAATTGGCATCGAAAGAGGTAATTTTTTCCCAACAGCAGGTGCAACTGTTCCTGATAAAGTCTGCGAATTTGTACATGCTGTAGGTATAGATATGTTGGTTGGATATGGCCTTACAGAATCAACGGCAACAGTGGCATGTGAATGGAAAACCGGCTATGAAATTGGTTCTGTTGGTGTACCAATGCCTGATGTCGAAATAAAGATTGGGAAAGATGATGAGATATTGTTACGTGGGAAGACGATAGCTCATGGCTATTATAAAAAGACAGAGGCGACAGCAGCCGCTTTCGATGCTGATGGCTGGTTTCATACTGGTGATGCAGGTTACATGAAAGGCAGTCACCTTTACTTGAAAGAGAGAATAAAAGATTTGTTTAAGACTTCAAATGGCAAATATATTGTTCCCCAGGCTTTGGAATCTCAACTGACGATAGATCGATATATTGATCAGATAGCAATCATTGCAGATCAACGTAAATTCGTTTCTGCTCTCATTGTTCCTGATTATAGACTTGTCGAAAAATATGCAACTGAGAATAAAATATCATACAATAACATTGAGGAACTATTAAACAATAAGCAAATAGTTTATTTGTATTCTCAGCGTCTTGATGTCCTTCAGCAAAAATTTGCACATTATGAGCAGATTAAGCGTTTCGCCCTTCTTCCATCACCTTTTACCATGGAGAAAGGAGAACTTACGAATACATTAAAATTGAAGCGTGCTACCATCAATAAAAATTATCAAGAGATTATTGATAAGTTGTACGAAGAATAAGGTATTATTCATTATAAATAAAATATAGATATGATTACATTAGACCAACTTAAAGACGTGAAAGAGCGTACAGATGCGCTGAGGAGGTATCTTTGACGTCGATAACAAGAAAGTAGAGTTTGAAGAAGAACAAATTAGAACTCAAGCTCCGGATTTTTGGTTAGATAGAGAAAGAGCTGAAGTCCAAATGAAAAAAGTCAAGGATTTACAAAAATGGCTTGACGGGTATCACGAAGTGAAGACGTTAGCTGATGAGTTACAATTAGCTTTCGACTTCTATAAAGATGATATTGTGACAGAAGCAGATGTTGACGATGCTTATGCGAAAGCAATAACAGCCATTGAATCATTGGAATTGAAAAATATGCTACGCGGGGAAGCTGACTCTATGAGTTGCGTATTGAAAATTAACTCTGGCGCAGGTGGTACAGAAAGTCAGGATTGGGCTTCAATGTTGATGAGAATGTATCAACGATACGGTGAAAGGAACCATTATAAGGTTACGCTGAATAATGTCTTAGATGGTGATAGCGCAGGCATTAAGTCGTGTACAATGACTATAGAAGGGGATTATGCCTATGGTTATTTAAAGGGTGAGAATGGCGTCCACCGTTTGGTTCGTGTCTCTCCTTTTAATGCACAAGGTAAACGTATGACTTCTTTCGCTTCTGTTTTTGTCACTCCATTGGTTGACGATGCCATTAAAGTAACGATAGATCAAGCTGCAATATCCTGGGATACTTTCCGCAGTGGTGGCGCTGGGGGACAGAATGTTAATAAGGTCGAATCGGGTGTTCGCTTACGTTATCAGTACAAGGACCCATATAATGGAGAAGAGGAAGAAATTCTTGTTGAAAACACAGAAACTCGCGATCAGCCCAAGAACAGAGAGAATGCTCTCCGCTTACTGCGTTCCATCCTTTATGATAAAGAGATGAAGCATCGTATGGAGGAACAAGCAAAAGTTGAGGCCGGAAAGAAGAAAATTGAATGGGGTTCACAAATCAGGAGTTATGTTTTTGATGATAAAAGAGTTAAAGACCATCGTACTAATTACCAAACTTCGGATGTGAATAGAGTGATGGATGGTGAAATCGACGATTTTATTAAAGTGTATTTAATGCAAAGTAATATTTGAATTTTATTGGCAGAACTTTTGGTAATGTCAGTTTTTTATTTTTCCTTTGTTCTTGTGAAAAAATATATATACCATGAGTAAGAAACAAATTAAAGACAAAAGAGCAGAGAAGAGAGCAGATAAAACCGTTAAGATAATCTTTTTATCGTTACTTATCTTGGGTTTGATTTTGATGATTTGGTTCTCTTTTGCTAATAGTTAAAGCTTAGCTGTGCTATTTAGGAATATACGAGTGATACAATAATCTTTGTATCACTCGTAATACATTCTTGAATTTATTTCTTCAGTTCACTTTTATCTATAATTGGCAGCATTATTTTTGAGGAAGCCTTCCGTTGGTGATATATTTTTATGGTTGAAGTCGTAAAATCCGTATCATTACATTTATAGATGTCGGTGAATATTTGCGGGTTCCTGTCTACTAATGGAAACCAACTGCTTTGGATTTGTACCATTATACGATGTCCAGGCAGAAAGGCATGGGCGATACTATTTAGTTGAAATTCAACTTTTGTAATTTTGTTTGGTTCAAAAGGCGCAGGCGTTGTAAAGCTATTACGGTATTTCCCTCTCATCACATCTCCACGGACGAGCATCTGGTAATTTCCCATTGGATAGTTGGGTTTAGGTAGTTTTTGTCTTATACTGTCTGTGTAAGAGAAATCATTGGGGAATACATCTATCAGTTTTACAACATAATCAGCGTCTGTTGTCGTAATGGAAGTATAGAACTTTATATCTATCGTCCCTAATAGGGTTACGGTATCTTTCAATACAGACGTCTGAAAGGTGAGAACATCTTGTCGTTCACTTGCATATTTCTGATTTGATACCATGTATTCAATGCCTCTATTTGTGGTAATCTTTTCTGTATAAGGTACCGGGTGCTTCGGATCTGATACATATTCTGAGTATGAATTTTCAGCTGTCGGTTTTTCTCTTGATAATATCCCATTCTGATTGAAGTAATACGCTTTAGGGTGGGAGATGAATGCTTTATCATTTGCAATCCATTGATTTATGCCTGTAACAAAAATGTGGTTCTTCGATGGAATTTTCCCAACTCCCCTTAGATAATATTCGAAGAAAGGGAATAGCACTTCTTTTTGATAATAATCTATGGTATTTCCATTGAAATAGACCTGACCTAAATGGTCGAAATAACCATTATTCCATCCACCGTGATTCCACGGCCCAAAGATGAAGAATAAGGGTGTTTTAGGAGAGTATTTATTAATGGCATGGTGAAGTGTGAGTGTCCCGAATAAATCTTCTGCATCGAACTGTCCGCCGACAACGAGAACGGCAGGTTTAATTTTCTGCATGCATCCATTTTGCACGTCTCGAGCTTTCCAGAAATCGTCGTAATCCGGGTGATTGACGACATCATTCCAGAATTGCAGACTGTCTCCTGTTAGAGTTGTAAGGTAACTGATAGTTCCTGCCTTTAAAAAGTCGTCATATAAGTTGTTAGAGAAAGAGTAAGTTGATGGTTGCATCGTTACGCATGGATGCCTTCTAGGTTGTTCCATGCTCGAAATGAAACCGTAAGCATCAGCCAGCATGAGTGCTCCATTATGATGTATATCATCTCCGAGATACCAATTGACGATTGGAGCCTGCGGAGATATGGCTTTTATAGCAGGATGGTTTGAGAAGCCTGCCATTGCAGCATAGAAACCTCCGTAAGAGGTACCCATTACACCTACATTGCCATTGTTATGTGTGTGCTTTAATAGCCATTCGACAGTATCGTACGAGTCACTGCTCTCATCAATATCTTCTTTACCCTGTTTGTTCGGATTGAAAGGACGGATTTCCAAGAAGTTTCCTTCGCTCATATAACGGCCTCTGACATCTTGGAAAACAAAAATATATTGCTGCTCTGTGAATTCTTTGAGTCCATTGCATAAGGAACCATTATATTTATTTTTCCCGTAAGGAGAGATACTGTAGGGCGTTCTGAAGAATAGAATAGGGTGTTTCTCCGAATTTTGTTTCGGCTCGTATATAGCCGTAAATAACTTAGTCCCGTCGCGCATAGGTATTAAGACTTCCTTTTTAGTATAATTGTGAATAACCCAGTCGTAGGTAATTTCTTGTGCATTTATAGAAAAAGGGAAACAGAAAAGGATAACTAGAAAAGCAATTTTGAATTTCATGTTTTTGTTTTCAAAGATATTAATAATAAAGATAAAATCTCCTTATCTCAAGCAATAAAATAATTAAAAAGAAGAATACGACTAATAAGATTATAATCAACGTACTCTTTAACCATTAGGGACATGCGCAACTTTTATATTTTATAGATTTCAAAAAAAAAGTTAGGCCTCACTATTGTCACTGTAAGTCGTATGATATTCAGCGAATTGCAGAGGCGCACCATCGTGATAAAATGCATTGAAGAGAAAGACGGTGTAAGATTTTATCCTTTGAGATGAAAGGCTTGGATAAGTATTAAATCTTCGTGTTATTTTATCTTTTTATATCCGTAATAACATATTAATATACAATTAATAACGAGCCATTTCATATTTCACGGGCGTGAACAATGCTGCTCACGCCCGTGAAGCGTGCTGTTCACCCTCGTGAAACATGAAAATGAAAGTAATCATAAGAAAAGAGAGTAGTTATATGAATAAAAAGTCGTAGAACAAATCCGCTTTTTATCAAGAATGAGGTGAATTCTTATCATAGTTCTGATAATTATATACAAACAGTGAACAGTTATAAAGATAAGAATGGCATAATGAGATCCTCAAATCAGGTTGTTTCTTTAATAAGTACATCATGGTTCAATTTAGCCCGCAGATAAATCGTAAACTTTTTCAGTCGTTTATATTTCGAATTGAAATATAAATGATGATATAACGATTAATTCTACTATTCACTTCGCAAAGTACTAGTTTATAAAAAAAAAACGGATTTAGAACAGTTTTATTCTAAGAAACTTATTATCTTTACATGAAATATCTTATTTAATATCATGCTTTAACTTAGTAAATATGAAAGAAATAAAATTTAGTCTTGTATACCGTGACATGTGGCAATCGTCCGGCAAATATCAACCTCGTGCTGATCAATTAGTTCGTATTGCTCCATTAATTGTTGACATGGGATGCTTTGCTCGTGTTGAAACTAATGGTGGTGCTTTTGAGCAAGTGAACTTATTATATGGTGAAAATCCAAATAAGTCTGTTCGTGCCTTTACAAAGCCTTTCCATGATGCAGGTATTCAAACACACATGCTAGACCGTGGTTTGAATGCTCTCCGTATGTATCCTGTTCCAGCTGACGTGCGTCGTTTAATGTATAAGGTTAAACATGCTCAAGGCGTTGATATCACTCGTATATTTTGTGGATTGAATGAAACTAGAAACATCATCCCATCTATTAAATATGCACTTGAAGGAGGAATGATTCCACAAGCAACTTTGTGTATCACTTTTTCTCCAATCCATACCGTTGAATATTATACAAAGATAGCAGATCAATTAATCGAAGCTGGTGCTCCTGAAATCTGTCTGAAGGATATGGCCGGTATCGGTCGTCCGGTAATGTTGGGCCGTTTAGTTAAGGCCATAAAGGAACGCCATCCTGAAGTTATCATTCAGTATCATGGTCATAGTGGTCCTGGATTGTCTATGGCTTCTATGCTTGAAGTTTGTAAGAATGGTGCAGATGTTATCGATACCGCAATGGAACCATTATCTTGGGGTAAGGTTCATCCGGATATCATTTCTGTTCAAGCGATGTTGAAAGATGCAGGATTTAAGGTTGCTGATATCAACATGGATGCTTATATGGCTGCCAGAACAATGACTCAATCTTTCATTGACGAATGGCTGGGTTACTTCATCAATCCTGGCAATAAGATAATGAGTTCTTTATTGTTAGGTTGTGGACTGCCTGGTGGTATGATGGGCTCTATGATGGCTGACCTGAAAGGTATGATGACAGTTATCAATCATAACAGAACGGCAAAGGGAGAACAACCTTTCTCTGAAGATGCTCTGTTAGTACGCCTTTTCAATGAAGTTGCTTATGTATGGCCGCGCGTCGGTTATCCTCCACTTGTAACTCCGTTTAGCCAGTATGTTAAGAATATCGCTTTGATGAACTTATTGTCGGAAAGTATGGGTGAACCTCGTTTTACTCGTATGGATGATAATATGTGGGGTATGATTCTTGGTAAGAGCGGTAAGTTGCCAGGTGAATTAGCTCCTGAGATTGTTAAATTGGCAAAAGATCAGGGCCGTGAATTTACGGATAAAGATCCTCAGTCGTTCTATCCTGATAAGTTGGACGAGTTCCGTGAAGAGATGAAGAAGAATAATTGGGATTTCGGTCCTGATGATGAAGAATTATTTGAGTTGGCTATGCATCCTGAACAGTATAGGGATTACAAGAGCGGCGCAGCCAAGAAACGTTTCGAAGAAGAATTATCTCGTGCAAAGATGGCTTCTTTATCAAAGGGATTGTCTGCAGAAGAAATTCTAAAGGTAAAGAGGGCTAAATATGAACCGATAACAGCTACTCAGCGCGGACAAGTTCTATGGGAAATTGATGTTGATACTACATCAACAGAACCTGCTGTAGGACGGAAATATAAAGCAGATGATACTTTCTGTTATGTTATGACTCCATGGGGCTCAAGTGATTCCATGAAAGCTAATTTCGACGGGAAAGTTGTAGAGATCTGTGTAAAGCAAGGAGCCCGCGTTAATAAGGGTGATGTATTGGCATATATTGAGAAGGACGATAAAAAAGCTTAAGGGCTCTTCCTTCGTATGAATTATAAAGAGAGTGAATTCTAAATTTCAGAATTCACTCTCTTCTGTGTTTTATGGTGATTATGCAATATATTTTCTTTAATATTTTGTTGATTAATAGATTATTTATATCTTTGCACGCGAAAAGTTGAATGAGGAGGGGCGATTGAAGCTCCTTTTTTTGTTTTATTATATTAATACATGATAGAAAGAAGAACTGTCTGTCAGATTGTTGACGAGTGGTTGAAAGGGAAAGATTATTTCTTAGTGTCATTGGAAATAGATTCTGATGATAAGATCTTAGTTGAAATAGACCATAAAGATGGCGTGTGGATAGAAGATTGTGTGGATTTAAGTCGTTTCATAGAATCACATCTAAATAGAGATGAAGAAGATTATGAATTGGAGGTAGGCTCAGCTGGTATTGGGCAACCTTTTAAGGTTATTCAACAATATTATAATCACATTGGAGAAGAGGTCGAAGTCCAAACAAAGAAGGGCGAGAAAACAGTTGGTATTCTGAAAAGCGTTAACGAACATGATTTCGTATTGTCTGTTAAGGTTAAAGAAAGGCCAGAAGGTGCGAAACGACCGAAAATAGTAGAGAAGGATGTGATTTTTACTTATGATGAAATAAAATATACTAAATACATAATACGTTTTAAATAACTATGGCCAAAAAAGAAGAAACGATTAAATTAGTCGATACTTTTGCCGAATTTAAAGAATTAAAGCATATCGATAGAACCACTTTGGTGAGCGTACTCGAAGAATCATTTCGTAGTGTAATCGCTAAAATGTTTGGTACTGATGAGAATTACGATGTTATTGTCAATCCTGATAAAGGAGACTTTGAAATACGACGTAATAGAAAAGTTGTGGCTGATGATGCTATAGAAGATCAGAATTTAGAGATTTCATTGACGGAAGCACGGAAAATTGACCCTTCTTATGAGGTAGGTGAGGAAGTAGCCGATAATGTGAATTTTGCTTCTTTTGGACGTAGGGCAATATTAAATTTACGTCAAACGCTTGCTTCAAAGATTCTCGAATTGGAGAAAGATAGTGTTTACAATAAGTACATTGATAAAGTTGGAACTATCGTAACTGGAGAGGTTTATCAAATTTGGAAAAAAGAGATTCTTTTAATGGATGATGAAGAGAACGAGTTACTTCTTCCTAAGACTGAACAGATTCCAAGTGACTTTTATCGGAAAGGAGAACAGGTTCGTGCCGTGGTTGCTCGTGTCGATAATACGAATAATAACGCCAAGATTATCTTATCGCGTACTTCTCCCGTCTTCTTACAGCGTCTATTTGAATTAGAAGTACCTGAGATTAACGATGGTCTGATTACAATTAAGAAGATTGCTCGAATACCAGGAGAACGTGCTAAGATTGCAGTTGAATCTTATGATGATAGAATAGATCCTGTTGGCGCTTGTGTGGGAGTCAAGGGAAGTCGTATTCATGGTATTGTCCGTGAATTGAGAAATGAAAATATTGACGTCATAAATTATACTACCAATATTTCTTTGTTTATTCAACGTGCATTGAGTCCGGCAAAGATTTCAACCATTCATGTTAACGAAGAAGAACATAAGGCTGAGGTTTATCTGAATAAGAATGAAGTATCCTTAGCTATTGGTAAGGGAGGATTAAATATTAAATTGGCGAGTATGTTGACAGAGTTCACTATAGATGTTTTCAGAGAGGTCGATAGTGAAGATGATGAAGATATTTATCTGGATGAATTTAGAGACGAAATTGACGGATGGGTTATTGATGCTATTAAGGCCATAGGGACTGATACCGCTAAGGCTGTATTGAATGCTCCTCGAGAGATGTTGATAGAGAAGACTGATTTGGAAGAAGAGACAATCGATGAGGTGCTACGTATTTTGAAACAGGAGTTTGAAAAGGAATAAATTTGAAACTCCATCAATTCTAAAAATTTAATATGACGATAAGGTTAAATAAGGTTACTAGAGATTTGAATGTAGGTATATCAACGGTCGTTGAATTCCTGCAAAAAAAAGGACATTCAATTGAGGCTAATCCTAATGCAAAGATTACAGAAGAAGAATATGAAATTCTTGTGAAAGAATTCAGTACGGATAAAAGTCTTCGAATGGAGTCTGATCGTTTCATTCAGGAACGTCAAAGCAAGGAAAGGAAATCATCAGTTTCTATTGATGGTTATGAGCCTGAAAAACAAGATAAGCCGAAAGAGAGTGAAATGATAAAGACGGTTATACCTAATGATGTTCGCCCACATTTTAAACGTGTGGGTAAGATTGATTTAGATAATTTGAATAAGAAGGCAGTTGTTGAAGATAAGAAGCCTCAAACAACGAAGAAAGAAGAAAAGGAATTAGTTAACTCTATTGATAAGTTATCGACAGAAAATATTAAACCGAGTACTGACAATATAGTAAAAGATCAGGTTGCCCTGAAGAAAAAGGTGGAAGAGAAAGTTGAGGCTGTTAAGCAGGTAGAAAAGCCAATTCAGCAGGAAGTGCCGGCTAGTGAAGAAAAACCTGTTAAAGTAACTGTTGCAGAAACTCCGAAACCTATAGAGAAAGAGGTTGTAAGTCATAAAGAAGATAAAGTGATTGATGAACAGCCTATAGAGAAAGAGGTAATACCTGCTAAAAAGGAAATAATTAATGAGGACGTTTCATCTAAACAGGAAAGTCCTAAGATTGTTTCACAAGAGGCTGATAATGTTTCTTCTCCTTTGGACGACAATAAGGTCTTTACTATTCATAATGAAACTGCTAAGCCTAAATTAAATATTATTGGCCAGATTGATTTGGCTACATTGAATCAATCTACCCGTCCTAAGAAAAAGACTAAAGAGGAAAAACGTAAAGAACGTGAGGAGAAAGAGAAAATTCGGCAGGACCAGAAGAAGCAGATGAAAGAGGCTATTATTAAAGAGATCCGTAAGGATGATTCAAAAGTAGCTAAGCCTTCAAATGTTGAAAATGCAAATAACACTTCATCTAATAATAATAAGAAGAAGCGTAATCGTATTAATAATGAAAAAGTCGATATAAATAAGATTTCTTCTCTTTCACGCAATAACAACAACAAGAGTGTACCACATGGGAATGAAAATTCCCGTGGAGGGAATCAAGATTTGAATCGTAGAAATCGTGATCGATTTAAGAAATCAGCCGTAAAGGAAGAGATCAGTGAGGAAGATGTAGCTAAACAGGTAAAGGAGACGTTAGCACGGTTAACGAATAAGGGTAAGACGAAAACGTCGAAATACCGTAAGGAAAAACGTGAACAAGCTTCTAACCGTCAACAAGAGATTGCAAATGAGGAGAAGAAAGATAGCAAGGTGATAAAGCTAACCGAATTCGTAACGGCGAATGAATTAGCTACTATGATGGATATTTCTGTCAATGAGGTTATCAGTACTTGTATGTCAATTGGTATAATGGTCTCAATCAATCAGCGGCTCGATGCAGAAACAATTAATCTGGTGGCTGAAGAATTTGGCTTCAAGACAGAATATGTGAGTGCTGAAGTAGCTCAAGCTATTGAAGAAGATCAAGATGCGGAAGAAGATTTAGTCTCTCGTCCTCCAATTGTTACAGTCATGGGACATGTCGATCATGGTAAGACATCATTATTGGATTATATCCGTAAAGCAAATGTAATCGCTGGTGAAGCGGGTGGCATTACTCAACATATTGGAGCCTATAATGTTAAATTGGAAGATGGGCGTAGAATAACGTTCCTTGATACTCCAGGGCATGAAGCCTTTACAGCTATGCGTGCCCGTGGTGCCAAAGTAACAGATATAGCAATTATTATAGTTGCTGCTGATGATCATGTAATGCCTCAAACTAAAGAGGCTATAAATCATGCAATGGCTGCCAATGTTCCAATCGTTTTTGCTATTAATAAAATTGATAAGCCGGGAGCGAACCCTGATAAGATAAAGGAAGAACTTGCTGGTATGAATTTCCTTATTGAAGAATGGGGTGGTAAGTACCAGTCTCAAGATATTTCGGCTAAGAAGGGTATTGGCGTAAAAGAGTTGATGGAGAAAGTTCTTCTTGAAGCAGATATATTGGAATTGAAGGCTAATCCTAACCGAAAGGCTACGGGCTCTATTATTGAATCAGCACTAGATAAAGGTAGGGGTTATACTGCTACAGTTTTAGTTTCCAATGGTACACTAAAAGTTGGTGATATAGTTCTTGCAGGTGCAAACTTCGGTCGTGTAAAGGCAATGTTCAATGAACGAAATCAAAGAATAACAAAAGCTGCCCCATCAGAGCCGGCACTTATCTTAGGATTGAATGGTGCTCCACAAGCAGGCGATACCTTCCATGTAATTGATTCAGAGCAAGAAGCTAGAGAGTTAGCTTCCAAACGTGAGCAATTGCAACGTGAGCAAGGATTACGAACACAGAAGATACTAACGCTTGATGAGTTGGGACGTCGAATTGCTCTTGGTAATTTTAGGGAATTAAATATCATTATTAAGGGAGATGTTGATGGATCAATTGAAGCATTGAAAGATTCGTTGATAAAACTTTCTACTGAACAGATACAGGTCAATGTTATTCATGCTGCTGTTGGTCAGATATCTGAATCAGATGTTACTTTGGCTGCAGCTTCTGATGCAATTATCGTTGGTTTCCAAGTTCGTCCATCTGCAGCCGCACGTCGATATGCTGAACAAGAAGGTGTTGATATCCGTCTGTATTCCGTAATATACGATGCCATTGAGGAAGTTAAATCTGCTATGGAAGGGATGTTGGCTCCAGAAGTTAAGGAGGTTGTCACCTCGTCTATTGAGGTACGTCAAGTCTTCCATATCACTAAGGTTGGTACTGTAGCTGGTGCAATGGTAAAAGAAGGAAAAGTTAAACGTTCTGATAAGGCCCGTGTCATTCGTGATGGTATTGTTATTTTCAACGGTGCAATTAATGCTTTGAAGCGATTTAAGGATGATGTAAAAGAAGTTTCTGTCAATTTTGAGTGCGGTATTAGTCTTGTAAACTACAATGACCTAAAGCCGGGCGATATTATTGAAACTTACGAAGAAGTGGAGGTTAAGCAGACTTTATAGAGTATTGATTTAACGAATATACAATGAAACGGACCTCTCACACATGATAGTGTAAGAAGGTCCGTTTTTGTTTGAGGTCGAACATAAAAAAGAATTTATTTTTTGTATTCCACAAAGCTTATATTATCTTTGTTTTGATAAAGTTTTTATTGGTATAGATTTTTAAAATAATGCAAGCAGATATAAATAATAATTACGTTAAGAAGATTGCTGAAGAAAAGTACAGATATGGTTTTACTACTGATGTTGAAACAGAAGTAATTCCAAATGGTCTAAACGAAGATGTCATACGGTTGATATCGAAGAAGAAGAACGAACCTGATTGGTTACTTGATTTTCGGTTAAAATCTTATCGTTATTGGCTGACTTTAGAGATGCCTCATTGGGCTCATCTAAAGATTCCTTATATAGATTATCAGGCTATTTCTTATTATGCTAATCCTATAAAGAAAGAGGATCAAGACAAGAAGGAGGAAGAAATAGACCCTGAACTAATTAAAACGTTTAATAAGTTGGGTATTCCTCTTCATGAGCAACGTCAATTAACAGGAATGGCTGTTGATGCTGTGATGGATTCTGTGTCCGTTAAAACGACATTTAAGAATACATTATTGGAAAAAGGAATTATCTTTTGTTCTATCAGTGAAGCTATAAGGCAACATCCAGATTTGATAAAGACCTATTTAGGTTCCGTTGTTTCTTATCGCGATAATTACTTCGCTGCGCTCAATTCTGCTGTTTTTTCTGATGGTTCATTCGTTTATATTCCAAAGGGGGTTCGTTGTCCAATGGAATTATCAACCTATTTCCGTATTAATGCTCGTAATACAGGACAATTTGAACGGACTCTTATTGTTGCCGACGATGACAGTTATGTTTCCTATCTGGAAGGTTGTACTGCTCCAATGAGAGATGAGAATCAACTTCATGCAGCCATTGTTGAAATCGTAGTAGCTAATAATGCGGAAGTTAAGTATAGCACTGTCCAGAATTGGTATCCTGGTGATGTTAATGGTAAGGGCGGTATTTATAATTTTGTGACGAAACGTGGTAATTGCAAGGGCATCAATAGTAAATTGTCTTGGACACAAGTCGAAACGGGCTCAGCCATTACTTGGAAATATCCGTCTTGTATTCTAGGCGGCGACAATTCTTCTGCTGAATTCTATTCAGTTGCTGTAACCAACAATTATCAACAGGCTGATACAGGCACTAAAATGATTCATATTGGAAAGAACACTCACAGTACTATTGTTAGTAAGGGTATAAGTGCCGGTAAAAGTGAGAATTCGTATCGAGGATTGGTAAAGGTAAATAAGAGTGCCGAGAATGCCCGTAACTACAGTCAGTGTGATTCTTTGTTGCTAGGTGATAAATGTGGCGCTCATACATTCCCTTATATGGATATCCATAATGATACTGCGGTAGTAGAGCATGAGGCGACCACAAGCAAAATTAATGAGGAACAAATATTTTATTGTAATCAGCGAGGTATCTCGACAGAAGATGCCGTTGGTTTGATTGTTAATGGTTATGCAAAGGAAGTACTTAATAAACTACCTATGGAATTTGCCGTAGAAGCACAAAAATTATTGGCTGTTTCATTGGAAGGAAGTATAGGTTAATTCAATTATATAATTAATATGTTAGAGATAAAAGATTTACATGCCAGCGTTAATGGTAAAGAAATATTGAAGGGTATTAACCTCACTATAAAGGCAGGTGAAGTTCATGCTATTATGGGCCCTAACGGTTCGGGGAAAAGCACTTTGAGCAGTGTCTTGGTTGGCAATCCTGCATTTGAGGTAACTCGAGGTAGTGTCACTTTTAAGGGGAAGAACTTATTGGAGTTGAAGCCTGAAGAAAGAAGTCATGAAGGTTTATTCTTAAGTTTTCAATATCCTGTAGAAATACCAGGGGTAAGCATGGTTAATTTTATGCGGACAGCAGTGAATGAAAAGCGCAAATATCATGGCCTCGATCCTCTTAGTGCCTCTCAGTTCCTCCGTCTAATGAGAGAGAAAAGAGCTATTGTCGATTTAGACAATAGATTAGCTAATCGTTCAGTTAATGAAGGGTTCTCTGGTGGAGAGAAAAAACGTAATGAGATATTTCAGATGGCAATGCTTGAACCTGTTCTAAGTATTCTAGACGAAACAGATTCAGGACTTGATATAGATGCACTTCGTATTGTTGCTGAGGGAGTAAATAAGCTTAAAACGTCTGAGACGAGTTGTATTGTTATTACGCATTATCAGCGTTTGCTCGATTATATTAAGCCTGATATTGTTCATGTATTATATGATGGTAGGATTGTTAAAACTGCTGGTCCTGAATTAGCTATGGAACTTGAGGAGCGCGGCTATGATTGGATAAAGAAAGAAATAGGAGAAGTTTGACAATGAGTGTAGAGCAACAATATATTGATTTGTTCAAGCAATATCGGGAAGAAATTTGCAGTCATAGTGCAGGGGCAATGAATCAGGTGCGTGATAAAGCCTTTTATGATTTCCAGACTTTAGGATTTCCTACAGATAAGCTTGAGAAATATCGTCACACGGATGTAAGTAAGTACTTTGCGTCGAATTACGGTTTAAACATTAGTCGTGTAGACATACCTGTAACTCCAGATGCTGTGTTTAACTGTGATGTCCCTAATATGTCTACTTCTTTATACTTTGTACTTAATGATCTATTCTATAACAAGATATTGCCGAAGGTCTCTTTGCCTGAGGGCGTCGTTTTAGGGAGCCTAAGGGATTTTGCCGATAATCATCAGGATGTCATGGCAAAATATTATGCTAAACTTGCCAAAACAGAGGAGGATGGGGTAACGGCTTATAATACTACTTTTGCACAGGATGGAGTAATACTCTATGTGCCTAAAGGAGTTGTTGTCGAACGTCCGATTCAGATTATTAATGTACTTCGTTCTAATGTCGATCTTCTAGTGAATCGCCGTGTGCTAATCATACTGGAGGATGGAGCACAGGCTCGATTATTGGTTTGTGATCATGCTATTGATAAAGTCAATTTCCTTACTACACAAGTTGTTGAAGTCTATGCAGGCCGTGATACAGTTTTTGATATGTATGAACTGGAAGAGACGAGCGAAATGTGTAAACGTATAAGCAATATGTACGTGAATCAAGAAGCTGACAGTAACGTGCTGCTTAATAATATGACTTTATATAATGGCGAAACGCGCAATTCGACTCTTGTGACCTTGTCAGGTGAAGGCGCTCATATCGGTCTATATGGGATGGCGATAGCAGATAAGCAGCAGCATGTTGATAATTGTACGAAGATAGATCATACTGTACCGCATGGGACAAGTCATGAACTATATAAATATGTTCTTGATGACCATGCTGTGGGTTCCTTCTTTGGATTAGTACAAGTACGGCCAGGTGCTCAAAAGACGAACTCTTTAGAAACAAATAAGAATCTCTGCGTTACTAAAGATGCTCGGATGTATGCGCAACCTCAACTCATTATTAATGCTGATGATGTTAAATGTTCTCATGGCGCAACTGTCGGTCAGTTGGATGAAGCAGCATTGTTCTACATGCGCTCTAGGGGAATCAGCGAACGTGAGGCCCGTCTGTTGCTGATGTTCGCTTTTGTTAATGAAGTGATAGATACTATTCGGTTGGAGGCCTTGAAGGAACGGCTTCATTTGCTTGTTGAGAAACGTTTCAGAGGTGAATTAAATCGTTGTGGCAGTTGCCATAAATGTAGTTAATTAATATATGGGTCATGTATGATTTAGATAAGATTCGAGAAGATTTTCCTATTCTTTCGAGAACTGTTTATGGTAAACCTCTGGTTTATTTTGATAATGCGGCCACAACGCAGAAACCTCGTTGTGTCGTCGACTCTATTGTTGATGAATATTACTCAGTGAACGCGAATGTTCATCGTGGCGTGCATTTCCTTTCTCAGCAGGCAACCGACTTGCATGAAGCTGCGCGTGAGAAGGTTCGTGCCTTTATTAATGCAAGAAATACCGATGAAATAATATTTACCCGCGGTACGACAGAAGCAATCAATCTGTTGGTCGATAGTTTTGGAAATGAGTTCATGGATGAAGGTGATGAAGTCATTATTTCAACTATGGAACATCATAGTAATATTGTGCCTTGGCAGATGTTGGCTGCCAAGAAGGGTATTTCTATTCGGGTAATACCTATGAACGATAGGGGTGAATTGCTTCTTGATGAATTTGAAAAGCTTTTTACGGAACGTACTAAGATTGTCAGTATAGCTCATGTCAGTAATGTCTTGGGTACCATTAATCCCATCAAGCAGATAATATCTATAGCTCACGCACATGGTATTCCTGTCTTAGTAGATGGTGCACAATCAGTGCCTCATATGAAGATCGATGTACAAGATATGGATGCCGACTTTTTCGCTTTTTCTGGACATAAAGTTTATGGCCCTACGGGGATAGGGGTATTATACGGAAAAGAAGATTGGCTGGATAAATTGCCTCCCTATCAAGGCGGTGGTGAAATGATACAAAGTGTGAGTTTTGAAAAGACAGTTTTCGAGAAGTTACCTTTTAAATTCGAAGCTGGTACTCCTGATTACATTGGCACAAATGGACTTGCTAAGGCTATAGATTATATAACAGACCTTGGAATGGATAATATTGCTTCTTATGAGCATGAATTAACTCAATATGCCATGCAAAGAATGAGAGAGTTGCCTCATGTCCGTATCTTTGGCGAAGCTGAAGCTAAGGGTTCTGTCATATCTTTCTTGGTAGGGAATATCCATCATTTAGATATGGGCACCCTACTCGATCGCCTTGGCATAGCAGTTCGTACGGGGCACCATTGTGCGCAACCTTTGATGATTCGTTTAGGAGTAGAAGGCGTTGTTCGGGCTTCTTTTGCTTTGTACAATACTAAATCCGAAATTGATGCTTTTATAGCAGCAATTGAGCGAGTTCAAAAGATGTTTTAGTAAATACTTAATTGAGGAATGATATTAACGGCCATTCTTTTCTGGAAATGGGAAGGATGGCCATTATTGTTTATTGTTAGGGTTGATTTAGATAACAAATTAGTAGAAGAAAATGCTAGTTTGATGATGGTTGCTTTCTGTTGGACAGCCGTTTGTTACGAATAATTATTCTATTTTACTTTTTTCTCCTTTTTTCATCATTTCTCTTTTGTTATGTGCTTTAAATTAGCTACTTTAGCAACTTAAAATTAACAATTAATAAGTTTAATCTATGATCACTCCAATTTTTTGGCTAATTCCTGTAGCTGCTGTACTTGCTTTGTTATTTGCATGGTATTTTCACCATCAGATGAAGAAAGCTGAAGAAGGAACAGCTCAAATGAAAAAGATTGCCGGCGCTGTTAGGAAGGGCGCCATGTCGTATCTGCGTCAACAATATAAAATTGTTGCAATTGTATTTATTTGCTTATGTGTTTTGTTTACCATTATGGCATGCTTCCATTTGCAAAATATGTGGGTACCTTTTGCGTTCTTAACAGGAGGTTTCTTCTCAGGCTTATCAGGGTATCTGGGCATGAATACTGCAACGTACGCTTCTTCACGTACAGCTAATGCAGCTCGTAAATCTCTGAATTCCGGTTTGCGTATAGCTTTCCGAAGTGGTGCTGTTATGGGCTTGGTAGTTGTCGGGCTTGGTTTAATTGATATTTCTTTTTGGTTTCTGATTCTTAATTGGTTCGCCCCTGAAGCATCACAAACTGCACGTTTGTGCTTCATCACTACAACCATGTTGACATTTGGTATGGGTGCTAGTACTCAGGCTCTGTTTGCACGTGTCGGTGGTGGTATTTATACTAAGGCTGCTGATGTTGGTGCTGACTTGGTAGGTAAGGTTGAAGCAGGCATTCCGGAAGATGATCCTCGTAACCCTGCTACAATAGCAGATAATGTAGGTGATAATGTCGGTGATGTTGCTGGTATGGGAGCTGATTTATATGAATCTTATTGCGGTTCTGTATTATCTACTGCTGCACTTGGTGCTTCTGCATTTGTTGCTGCTCCTGATATGCAGTATAAAGCTGTTATCGCTCCAATGTTAATTGCAGCTGTTGGTATTATTCTATCAATAGTAGGTATCTTCTCTGTTCGAACAAAAGAAGATACAAGCATGAAGACTTTGCTTAAGGCATTAAGCGTCGGAACGAACCTAGCTTCTGTATTAATAGTAATAGCTACTTTTATTATCCTTTGGCTTCTTGGTTTGAGTAACTGGCAATGGATAGGATGTTCTGTAGTAACAGGTTTGATTGTAGGCGTCGTAATTGGTCGTTCTACTGAGTATTATACTTCTCAATCATACAAACCTACACGTAGTATCAGTGAAGCAGGAAAAACAGGTCCTGCAACTGTAATCATTAATGGTATCGGTTTGGGAATGTTATCAACATGTATCCCTGTCGTTATCGTCGTTATAGGAATTATTTGTTCTTATCTTTTTGCTTCTGGATTTGACTTTAAGAATGTTGGCATGGGCTTATATGGTATTGGTATTGCTGCTGTAGGTATGCTTTCTACTTTAGGAATCACGCTGGCAACAGATGCTTATGGTCCAATTGCCGATAATGCCGGTGGTAATGCTGAGATGTCTAATTTGGGAGAAGAAGTTCGTCAACGTACTGATGCTCTAGATTCTCTTGGAAATACAACAGCAGCAACAGGTAAAGGATTTGCTATTGGTTCAGCTGCTCTTACCGGACTCGCATTGTTAGCTTCATACATTGAGGAGATAAGAACGGGTATGGAACGCTTAGGACAATCTGTTCTCGACTTGGGAAATGGAATCACTGTAGCATTGAGCAAGGCATCAATAACCGACTTTATGAATTACTACGACGTCAACTTAATGAATCCAAAGGTTCTCGGCGGTATGTTCATCGGCTCTATGATGGCTTTCTTGTTCTGCGGTCTGACGATGAAGGCTGTCGGTCGTGCTGCTGGTAAGATGGTAGATGAAGTTCGCCGTCAATTCCATACAATTAAAGGTATTCTGACTGGTGAAGCTGACCCAGATTATGAACGTTGCGTTCAGATATCTACTAAGGGAGCTCAGCATGCTATGGTATTACCTTCTATGTTAGCTATCATCGCTCCTATTGTTACAGGTATTATATTAGACGTTCCTGGTGTTCTTGGTTTACTTATCGGTGGTTTAAGCAGCGGTTTCGTATTGGCTATCTTCATGGCTAATGCTGGAGGTGCTTGGGATAATGCCAAGAAGTTCGTTGAGGAAGGTAACTTTGGAGGTAAAGGCAGTGAAGTACATAAGGCAACTGTTGTAGGTGATACTGTTGGTGATCCTTTCAAAGATACATCAGGTCCTAGCTTGAATATCTTGATCAAGTTGATGAGTATGGTATCTATTGTAATGGCAGGTCTTACTTTAACTTGTCATATATTATAAAGATAGTATAAATGTTATTGCCTTATTTACATACTGGAGTTATTGAAGCTGGTTGTGATGAGGCTGGAAGAGGCTGTTTGGCAGGTGCAGTATATGCTGCAGCTGTCATTCTGCCTCCTTCTTTTTCTAATGAAGAATTAAATGATTCCAAACAGCTGACGGCAAAACAGCGGTATAAACTTCGTCCGATAATAGAAGAGAATGCCTTGGCTTGGGCGATTGGCATTGTTTCTCCCGAAGAGATAGATGAGATTAATATTCTTAATGCATCCATATTAGCCATGCATAGGGCATTGGATGGATTAAAAATGCCTCCCGAGGAATTGATTATTGATGGTAATAAGTTCAAGCCCTATCGAGGTATCCCATATACTACGATAGTCAAAGGAGATGGAAAATACATGTCGATTGCAGCAGCTTCAATACTGGCAAAGACATATCGAGATGATTACATGGTGCAGTTACATCAGCAATATCCTCAGTACGGATGGGATAAGAATAAAGGTTATCCGACGAGAGAACATCGCATGGCTATTGCACTATACGGTACGACACCATATCATCGTATGACTTATAATTTGTTAGGTGATGGACAGTTAGAATTATTCTAAAGCTTTTCTGAGCAGAGCATCCATCTCATCTTTAAAGATACCTCCTTCATGTACTTTGTTCCCGTCAATATAGAAAGTCGGGACATAGTAATAATCATATTTATCAGCAATTTCAGGGCGTTCATTCTCTTCAATCTTTTCAATTTCGATAGACTGATATTCAGGATGTTCTTGTTTCAGTTCATCAATATATTGTTGAGCTCTTTTGCAAAAAGGACAACGGGTTTGGTAGAACATTTTAATCGGTTTCATAGACAAATGCTTTTAATTGTAAGTTGAAATCAAATTAGAACCACTTTATCTTCCGGAAGATAATAAAGGTCAATGCTGAGAAGCTGATAGAGGCGAGGACAATCATAGTAAAGGAATTGGGGAAACGTGCCAAACCAATATTAACATTCATTCCGTAGAAACTTGCAATCAACGTAGGCAACATCAAGATAATAGAGAAACTTGTCATACGTTTCATTATGGTGTTCACATTATTGTTGATAATAGATGCAAAAGCATCCATGGTACCCGTAAGAATGTCACTATATATGTTGACCGTATTTAATGCTTGCTTTAACTCGATGACCGCATCATCTGCCAAGTCTTTATCAAATAATGCCGTATCCTGGAATATTGTTTGTAATCTAGTGATCATTACTTCGTTCCCACGAATTGAAGTATTGAAATAGACGAGAGTCTTTTGTAATTTCATCAATTGCAACAAGTCTTCATTACGGATGCTTTGTTCTAATGCTTTCTCAGCATCTAGCACATCGTTATTAATCTGTTTCAGGTATTTTAGGAACCACACGGCAGACGAGTGAATGAGGCGAAGAATTAAATCTAACTTATTGCGTACGAGCAGTCCTTTGCGTCGTGTATGTTCAATAAAGTCGGGCAATAATTCTGATTGATAGTAGCACACAGAAACTATTACTTCATTGTTAGTAATAATACCGATAGGAACCGTATTGAAGGGGACACCTAATTGGGAACTAGTCGTGATAGGGATACGGAGAATAGTCAGTAACCAATCGTCCTCTGTATCATTACGAGGGCGTTCATCTGTATCAGCGATATCGTTTAGAAATGATTCCGGAACTTTAAGATTTTCTTTTAGGAAGTTGAAATCGTCCTCGTTAGGACATTCAACATCAACCCAGCAATTAGGTTGCCATTCATCTACTTCTACAAAACCAGTAGATTTACAATAAAGATATTTTCTCATCTTCTTGTCTCCTTTCGTCTAAAGCGAACAGAGACAATCGAATAGAATCAGTCGGCTCTGTCCTAATTAATAATTAAAACCACATAATCGAGGGTTCGAATCGTCCATAAATCTTTAATAAATTTCTATTAAGCGCACAAAAGTAAGAAAAAATAGTTTAACTCGATTCCTTTTGTCTCATTTTTATTTCCAAAATATGCTTTTTTAATATCGTTTATCTATATAGCACCTTTGTTTTTTGTAACTTTGCATGCGAAAAAATAGATAATGAATTAAAATAAATAATTATGGCTAAGAAAGCTCTATTAATGATTCTTGATGGTTGGGGAATAGGTGACCACAAGAAAGATGATGTGATTTTTAATACTCCAACTCCTTATATGGATTATTTGAATAAAACCTATTCACATTCTCAACTTCAAGCAAGTGGTGAAGATGTAGGACTTCCTGATGGACAGATGGGAAATTCTGAAGTCGGTCATTTAAATATCGGTGCAGGACGAGTAGTCTATCAAGACTTGGTTAAAATCAATCGCGCTTGTAAGGATGGAAGCATTACTAAGAATCCGGAGATCGTATCTGCCTTTTCTTACGCTAAGAAAACAGGCAAGAACGTACATTTCATGGGACTTACTTCGAACGGCGGTGTTCATAGTTCGTTCGAGCATCTTTTCAAACTCTGTGATATAGCTAAAGACTATGGAATTGTCAATACCTTCATCCATTGTTTCATGGATGGACGTGATACTGATCCTAAGAGTGGTATAGGTTTCATTAAACAATTGGAAGATCATTGCGCACATTCTGAAGGGAAGATTGCTTCTATTGTAGGACGTTATTACGCTATGGACCGCGACAAACGTTGGGAACGTGTGAAAGAAGCTTATGATTTGTTGGTGAATGGCATCGGGAAGAAGTCGGATAATATGGTGAAGGCAATGCAGGAATCTTATGATGAAGGCGTTACCGATGAATTTATCAAACCTATTGTGAATTCTTCTTTCGACGGGACAATAAAAGAAGGTGATGTCATAATCTTCATTAACTTCCGTAATGACCGTGCAAAGGAGCTGACAGTAGTACTGACCCAAGAGGACAAACCCGACTTTAATATGCATGTCATTCCTAACTTGCAGTATTATTGCATGACTCCTTATGATGCTACTTTCAAAGGAGTGCATATATTGTTCAATAAGGAGAATGTTGACAATACTCTTGGAGAGTTCGTCTCTTCGAAAGGATTGCGCCAATTGCACATTGCCGAGACAGAGAAGTACGCACATGTAACTTTCTTCTTTAATGGCGGAAGAGAAACTCCTTATGAGAAAGAAGACCGTATATTGGTACCTTCTCCTAAAGTTGCTACCTACGATTTGAAACCGGAGATGAGCGCTTACGAGGTAAAAGATAAATTGGTGGAAGCTATCAATAAGAATATATACGATTTCATCGTAGTGAATTACGCTAATGGTGATATGGTAGGACATACGGGAGTTTACGATGCTATCGCTAAGGCTGTCGTTGCAGTTGATGCTTGTGTGAAGGAAACCATCGAGGCTGCTAAAGCACAGGGCTACGAGGCTATTATCATTGCTGACCACGGTAATGCCGACCATGCCTTGAACAATGATGGTACACCTAATACTGCTCATTCTCTTAACCCGGTACCTTGCATCTATGTTACCGAGAATAAATCGGCAGAGATTGGTTGCGGGCGTTTGGCTGATGTAGCTCCTACCATCTTGAAGATAATGGGGCTGAAAGCTCCGAAAGAGATGACGGGCGAAGTACTTATTAAGTGATAAAATCATCGTCTTCGGGCTCGAAATTTTTCGTAGTTATGTTGTGCTCGCGACATAACTATGATTCCAAATATTCGTAGTTATGTTTTCAAACTTTCATAACTATGTTGTGAGCATAACATAACTATAAACTTTTGGTGACATAGTTATGATTATGGAGCATCTTCGGAAGATGATAAATCAATATAAAAGCCGAGAGAATTTATTCTCCCGGCTTTGTTTTATTTGTATAAGTAAGATTACAAACCAGCTGCCCGACAAATCTTTTTTGGGATGTCGGTATTATCCATTTTACCGCTAAATAAATAGGAACCTTGACCGACAGCAAAGACGGGGACATATCCGCAGCTATGGTTACCGCTTGCCCAACTTACTCGTGCTATCTGGTTCAATACTCTTTTGGCTGTAGCGGCCAGTTTATCGTCCGATTGATATAGAGATTGCTCACGACTGTTATCGCCTTTTACGAAGCTATTTTCGTATGCTTGATAAATCATTTGTTCTTGTTCTTTATCAATAGGAACTTCTTTCCATAATCCCATGTACTTCCCTAGCAAATCTTTAATTTCATCCCAGCTGACTTTATTGTTCTTCTCTTTTCTCAAAGTCGAAATGTAGTTGGAAAGTACCGGCTGTGAAACCTTTTGGTACTGAAGAACTTTAAAGTTTAGTCCGCTGTGGCTCGACCCTAGTACGATACCTCCTGTCTCATGGTCGGCAGTAACAACTATTAAAGTCTCTTTCGGATGCTTTAAATAGAATTCGTATGCAGGTTTTATTGCCTCATTCAAATCTAATACATCATTGAATGCGGTGGCAGCATCATTGGCATGACAAGCGTGATCGATGGCTCCTGCCTCAACCATTAAGAAGAAACCTTTGTTATTATTCCGAGTCAATGTGTTGATGGCACTCTCAGTAATCTGTAATAAAGATAAGTCGTCCTTTGTTCTGTCAATGCGATAAGGAATTGCCTCAGGATTATTGTTCTGGTCTTTATTGTTCATCAGCACAACTTTGTTCTTATTCTTAGCATTCTTGAGGTAATCGGCATAGCCGTATGCTAGCGAATAGCCAGCTTTTTGAAATAAAGGATATATGTTTTCGGCCTTTGTCCCGTCGGATTTCTTTTCGGGATTGAAGAAGCCGCCGCCTGCAAAGAAGTCGAAATGCGACTGTATGGCATCAAGAGCAATTTCATACCCCATGCCTCTATCCTTTTGATGAGCATAAAAGACGGCGGGAGTAGCATCGTTCATCGATACGCTGGTCGTAATGCCTACTTTCATTCCTTTGGCCTTTGCCTTCGATGCTACCGATGGCATTGGCGCTTTTGTAACAGGGTCGAGTGAGACTGTTCCATTGTTCGTCTTATGTCCTGTGGCTAATGCTGTACCTGCAGCTGAGGAGTCGGTTATACCGCTATTTGCAGAAAATGTAGTGGCAAATCCACCGTTAGGGAATTGGGTGAAGATAAGAGGAACAGTTCCTATTTTGCCTTGGAGTTCTCCAAGATACAACTCGGTACCATTCACCTGATTAACTCCCATTCCATCACCAATGAAAAGAAAAATGTATTTAGCTTTACTCTGTCCGTAACAAAGAACAGTTACGGATAGGAAAACTAAGAAGAAAACGTTCTTTAGTTTGTTCATTTCAATGTCTTTAATAGCGAGACGATATTTACTTTATCGGATATAATGTTATTTAATTCTGCAATAGGAACTCTCTCTTGTTGCATTGTATCACGGTTGCGTAGGGTAACGGTATTATCTTTCAACGTATCTGTATCAACTGTAACACAATATGGAGTACCGATGGCATCTTGACGGCGATAGCGCTTGCCGATACTATCCTTCTCATCATACTGACAGTTGAAGTGGAATTTCAAGTCGTTAACTATCTGTTGGGCGATTTCGGGAAGACCGTCTTTGCGTACCAATGGTAATACTGCAAGTTTTACAGGTGCCAATGGTGCTGGAAGTTTAAGAACGACTCTTGTCTCGCCGTTTTCCAACTGTTCTTCATGATATGATGCGCTTAATACACTTAAGAACATACGGTCTACGCCAATAGAAGTCTCTACGCAATAGGGAGTATATGATTCACCCAGTTCAGGGTCAAAATATTTGATGCTTTTACCGCAATATTTCTCATGTTGCGACAAATCGAAATCTGTACGAGAATGTATTCCCTCCACTTCTTTGAATCCGAAAGGCATTAAGAACTCAATATCGGTAGCTGCATTGGCATAATGAGCCAATTTCTCATGGTCATGGAAACGATAATGGTCATCACCGAAACCAAGAGCCTTATGCCATTTCATACGCGTTTCTTTCCATGTCTTGAACCATTTCATCTCTTCTCCTGGACGGCAGAAGAATTCCATCTCCATCTGCTCGAACTCACGCATTCTGAATATAAACTGGCGGGCTACGATTTCATTACGGAATGCTTTTCCTATCTGAGCGATACCGAAAGGTATCTTCATTCTTCCCGTCTTCTGTACGTTTAAGAAATTTACAAATATACCTTGAGCTGTCTCTGGGCGTAAATATACTTTCATAGAACCTTCAGTTGTTGAACCCATCTCTGTCGAGAACATCAGATTGAACTGACGGACTTCTGTCCAGTGGTTTGTCCCGGAAATAGGGCATACGATGCCTTCGTCGAGAATGATTTGTCGAAGTTCTTCAAGATTATTATCATTCATCGCTTTCTTGTAACGTTCATGCAAGGCGTCACGCTTAGCTTGGTGATCCATTACATGAACACTTGTTGAACGGAACTTTGCTTCGTCGAATGAATCTCCAAATCTTTTGGCAGCTTTGGCGACTTCCTTATTAATCTTATCGTCATATTTGGCGATCTGATCTTCTATCAACACATCTGCACGATAGCGTTTCTTGGAATCTTTATTGTCGATGAGCGGGTCATTGAATGCATCTACGTGACCGGAAGCTTTCCATATAGTAGGGTGCATGAAAATAGCTGAATCTATTCCTACGATATTACTATGAAGAAGTACCATGCTGTCCCACCAATACTTCTTAATATTATTTTTCAATTCTGCTCCCATCTGTCCGTAATCATATACTGCGGCTAAACCGTCGTATATGTCACTGGATGGGAATACAAAACCATACTCTTTGCAATGAGATACTAACTTCTTAAAAACATCTTCCTGTGCCATATTATTTATATTTTTTATTGTTGAATCTTTATTAATAAGCTATACAGACTTGAATTTGGTTTCCCAAATATTCTGCAAAGTAAGCGATTTTTTTCAATTTAATTCGTATTTTTGTCCCTATAACCTATGAAATAGGCTATAAAAATTAATTTGGTGATAAAAGAAAGTGGATTTGAGCAATATGGATGACGAGAATAACGAAATAGCTGAAGAGCACACCTCTTATAAACCCTCCGACATACACGATGATAATGTTAAGCATCAGTTAACGGGAATGTATGAGAACTGGTTCTTAGATTATGCTTCTTACGTAATATTAGAGCGTGCGGTTCCTGATATTAATGACGGGTTAAAGCCCGTTCAACGCCGTATTCTCCATTCGATGTTTCGAATGGATGATGGACGGTTCAATAAAGTAGCGAATATCATAGGGCATACTATGCAGTTTCACCCGCATGGTGATGCTTCCATTGGTGATGCCTTGGTACAGCTTGGTCAGAAGGATTTGTTGGTTGATACCCAAGGTAACTGGGGTAATATTCTTTTTAGTGAAGATAAAGCTGCTGCACCACGTTATATCGAAGCACGACTTTCGAAGTTTGCTTTAGAGGTGGTCTTCAATCCTAAGACAACGGATTGGAAACTTTCATACGACGGGCGCAATAAAGAACCTATCTCTTTACCTGTTAAGTTTCCGTTGTTACTGCAACAAGGTGTTGAGGGTATTGCCGTAGGCCTTTCTTCGAAGATTCTTCCACATAATTTTAATGAATTGTGCGATGCTTCTATTAAGTATCTGCATGGTGAGCCTTTTCAACTATTCCCTGATTTCCAAACAGGAGGGTCAATAGATGTAGGAAAATACAATGATGGAGCTAGGGGAGGTGCTGTGAAAGTAAGAGCTAAAATAGAGAAGATTGACAATAAGACGTTATTGATAAATGAAATTCCTTATGGAACAACGACGGATACGTTAATCGCTTCTATACTGAAGGCAGTCGAGAAGGGTAAGATTAAGGTCCGCAAAGTTGATAATAATACTGCTGCAAACGTTGAAATCCTGGTTCACCTCGTTCCTGGTGTTTCGTCTGATAAGACAATAGATGCTTTGTATGCTTTTACGGACTGTGAAGTGAGTATATCTCCAAACTGTTGTGTTATTGATGATAAGAAGCCTCGTTTCCTTGCGGTTAGTGATGTATTGGCAAAATCTGCGGATACTACATTGAACTTGCTCCATAAGGAACTTGAAATACAACGTAATGAATTATTGGAGAGTTTACATTATGCTTCTTTAGAGAAAATCTTTATCGAGGAACGTATTTATAAAGATAAGGAGTTCGAACAAGCAGAGAATATCGATGCTGCATGTGAACATATCGACTACCGTTTAACGCCTTTTTATCCTCAGATGGTGAGGGAAGTTACGAAAGATGATATTCTGAAGCTAATGGAAATCAAGATGGTGCGCATTTTGAAGTTCAGCAGTGATAAAGCAAATGAGAATATTGCCCGCTTTAAATTACAAATCGAAGAGGTGGATAAGCATCTTGCAAATATAGTTGAATATACTTGTGACTGGTTTGAAAGACTGAGGAAGAAATATGGGAAGAATTTCCCTCGACATACAGAAATACGTAATTTTGATATTATTGAGGTTACCAAAGTTGCTGAGGCCAATGAGAAATTGTATGTGAATCGGGCTGAAGGCTTTATCGGTACATCATTGAAAAAGGAGGAGTTTGTATCAAACTGTTCTGATTTGGACGATGTGATCATCTTTTTCCGTGATGGGAAGTATATGATTACCTCGGTCTCCGAGAAGAAGTTTGTCGGAAAGAATATATATTTCATTAGTGTCTTTAAGAAGAATGATTCGAGAACCATCTATAATGTTATTTATAGGGATGGGAAACAAGGGCATTATTTTATCAAGCGCTTTAATGTAACTTCGGCAATTCGTGATCGTGAATATGATGTGACAATGGGAAGTCCCGAATCTCGTATCGTCTATTTTACCTCAAATCCGAATGGGGAGGCAGAGGTTGTACGAGTTGCATTAAAACCTAATTGCGGTGCTCGTAAATTGATTTTTGAACGTGATTTCAGTGAAGTCACTATTAAAGGTCGCGGTGCGAAAGGTGTTATCTTATGTCGCTACTCTGTTATGAGAATATCTTTGAAACAACATGGAGTTTCCACCCTGGGAGGAAGAAAAGTCTGGTTCGACAGAGATGTGCTTCGCTTGAATTATGACGGAAGAGGGGAATACCTCGGTGAGTTCCAGAATGATGACCTTGTCTTAGTAATCCTTGATAGTGGGGAGTTTTATACTACAGATTCTGAATTAAGCAATCATTATGAAGACAATGTCCGAATCTTGGAGAAGTTCAATCCTCATAAAGTATGGACGGCTGTATTGTTTGATGCCGATCAGCAGAACTATCCTTATCTAAAGCGTTTTTGTTTTGAGGCTACATCAAAGAAGATGAGTTATTTGGGCGAGAATCAAGAGAGTAAACTCCAGATTTTGACTGACGAAAATTATCCAAGGATAGAAATTATATTTGGTGGACATGATGATTTCCGTGCACCACTTCAAATTGAAGCTTCTGATTTTGTGACTGTAAAAGGGTATAAAGCTAAGGGCAAGCGCTTGACGACTTATATTGTCGACCAAATTAATGAATTGGAACCTGTTCGTCATGCTGAACCTGATGAAGAACCGGATAACATTGAAGATACAGACGAAATTGATTCTAATTCTGACCCAAATTCAGATATTGATAAATCTGATAATGATATCATAGATGAACTTACTGGGCAAGGAAAACTCTTTTAATGAATGAGTAAGTATGAAAATTCGAATAGTCTTATTAATAATAACAGCACTAATTATAAGCAATTGCTTATCAGCAGAAAAATTAGACTCCTTACATGTTAATAGACTATTTAATCGCTGTGTTTCTATCGGTGCCGGCTATTCGAATATTCTTGATACTTATCTTTCTACCCAGAAGTATACGGGTACTGATATACGAATATCGCGGGAGACAATGCGACTGACTAAAATATCTTCTGGAAATGTCTCTTTACAGAATTTTTTTCAGGCTGATTTATCGTATACACATAATCCTGTAGACAATAACAATGCGTTTGCCGGTATGATGAACTGGGACTATGGACTACATTATCAGTTCCGTTTATCTGATAAACTAAAATTGTTGGCAGGTGGACAAAGTGATATGAACTTAGGATTTGTGTATAACCTTCATAATTCGAATAACCCTGCTTCTGTTAGGGCTTATGTTAACCTCGATGCTTCAGGTATGGCTATATGGCATTTCAATCTGAAGAAAGTTCCCATGGTTTTGCGCTATCAGCTGAATATACCAGTCGTTGGAGTAATGTTCTCGCCTGAGATGGGACAATCATATTATGAGATATTCACATTAGGAAATTCTGACGGGGTGATTCATCTGACTTCTCTTCATAACCAGCCATCGGTGCGCCAGTTATTGTCATTAGACCTTCCTCTAGGTTCTCAAGAGCTGCGCGTTTCTTATTTGGCGGATTTACAGCAATCGCATATTAATGGGATTAAGACACATACTTATTCTCATGTACTGATGGTAGGATTCGTTAAAAGTTTGTACTCTCTTCATCGTAAAGATGTAAATAAGTTGCCTGCTTTTTTGCAAGTTTATTGAGATTAATGATATGAAAAGAAAGATTGCTTACATCATATTGTTTTTCATACTTCCTCTGTTTGTTGGTTGTGTTGATGAGGATTCATACGATAATACACCTGCGGGGAATTTTGAACAGCTATGGAAAATTATGGATGAGAAGTATTGTTTCTTCGAATATAAACATGTGAATTGGGATTCAATACATACAGTATATAGTAAACTCATTATCCCGAACATGTCGGAGGATGCTTTGTTTGAAGTTATGGGTAATATGTTGTCGTTGTTGAGGGATGGGCATGTGAATCTTTCTTATAATGGAAATGTTTCTCGTTATTGGAGTTGGTATGAGGATTATCCCAGGAATTTTGATGAATCAATAAAAGACCTTTATCTTGGTACAGACTATCGAATTGCTGGGGGGTTGGATTATAAGATTTTGACCGATAATATTGGTTATATTTATTATGGGGATTTCTCTTCAACTGTATCTAATAGTAATATTGATAGGGTGCTTTCTTATTTTTCTATATGTAATGGCATCATTATAGATGTCCGTAATAATGGAGGCGGGAGTTTGAGTAATTCTACAACATTGGCATCACATTTTACTAATAAAAGAGTCCATACTGGATATATCAGACATAAGACAGGGACGGGACACAATGATTTTTCGAATCCTTTGGCAATATATGTCGACCCTGCCAATGGGATTCGTTGGCAAAAGAAAGTTATTATACTGACCAATCGTCATTGTTTTAGCGCAACAAATGATTTCGTGAATTCAATGCGCTGTTTCCCGAATGTGATTCAACTCGGTGATAAGACAGGGGGTGGCTCTGGTATGCCTTTTACCTCGGAACTGCCGAATGGCTGGATCGTAAGATTCTCGGCAAGCCCTTATTATGACGCAAATATGAATCAGATAGAATTTGGTATTGAGCCTGATGTCTATGTAGAACTGTCCACTGAAGATAAATTGAATGGAAAAGATACGTTGATTGAACAAGCTCGTAAATTACTTAAAGAATAATCATGAGAGATTTTTGTTAAAATGAATTTTTTCTCTACCTTTGTCGGGCAATTCAAAAGATTTGCGGCTATGGCGTAATTGGTAGCCGCGCCAGACTTAGGATCTGGTGTTGAAAGACGTGTAGGTTCGAGTCCTATTAGCCGCACAGAAAAGAAGAAGTTGTGTAAACGCAGCTTCTTCTTTTTTTATTGTCCAACTGTCTCTTGATAATCACTCAGTTAAACTGCCTCTCATTTTTAATGTAAATTCTATTCATAATAAATGTATATTTCAAAATGCATTTTATCACTGTAGTACACTCTTGTAATTCACTATGAATCATAATACTTACAGTGATAGTAGAGAGGACTAACTTTTTATTTGAATACATCTTATGGCAGTCAAGACTTTATAAGTATATCACGCGACTATATAAAAACGCATTCAGAATATATTGTGAGCCTATTTTCGGTGTTTCCACTTGTAAACATTTAAAAAGGTTACGAACTAATCTCCTTATTAACAGCGACTTCGTGCGTATACCCCCTGTGACAAAAGCTGGTAGAATAAAAATATAGCAGGAGTTAATGGGAGTCTTCCTAAGTGCTATACTCTACAGATAAGTTGTTTACGTCTATCAGAGCGTGGATTGTTCAATATAAACATGTATATCGATTCCTTAATTTATAGTCAATAATAAATATCGTTTCACAAAAATATTGTATATTTGAAACGATTCTGAAAGTAGCTGATGATTTGCAGTTCCTTTTAGAGCATAATTACGAAAAATTTTACGTGATGATAAGATTATCGAAATCAGTGGTTGGTTTGAAGGAATCTAAAGCTGTTTCCCAAGTTATAGAAGAAACTGGATATTTAGGAATGGGTGAGACAGTTGGACTCTTTGAAAAAGAATTGGAACAATATATAGGGGGTGAGGGTTATAAATGTATTTGTGTTAATAGCGGTACAGCCGCTCTTCATTTAGCTCTTCAAGCTGTCACCCAACCGGGAGATGAAGTTCTTGTACCTTCTTTTACTTTTGTTGCTACTTATCAGGCAATAACGGGTGCAGGCTGTGTCCCTATCAGTTGTGAAGTTAATCCTGTGTCTTTATTATTAGATTTAAGTGATGCTGAGAAACGCATAACACCTAAAACGAAAGTGATTATTCCTGTATACTATGCTAGTAACGTATCAAATGTTGATGAATATCATGCATTTGCACAAAAACATCATCTGAGAATCATTGAAGATGCTGCCCATGCTTTTGGCTGTGAACACAATCATCGTAAAATAGGTTCTTTTGGGGATATTATTTGTTTTAGTTTCGATGGTATAAAAAATATTACTTCTGGAGAAGGCGGTGCTATATTTTCTTCAGATAAGAAAGTAATATCAGCTGTGAGCGATGCAAGATTGTTGGGAGTTTGCAAAGATTCTGAGAAGCGGTACAAAGGTGAACGCAGTTGGGTGTTTGATGTGACAAGACAAGGATATAGGTACCACATGAGTAATATCTTCGCTGCAATCGGTCGAACTCAACTACAGCGATTGGATACTGAATTTGCACCAAAGAGGAAATTGTTAGCAAAAAAATATGTCTCTTTGCTATCCAAGAATCCGAATATTCAATTAGTCCCTATGGATTATGATGAGATTATTCCATTTATCTTTCCTATATTGATATTGAATAATCAGAGAGATAGATTGATGCATTTGTTTGATGAGGGTGGGGTTCAATATGGCATTCATTATCGTCCTAATCATATATTGACTTATTATAAGATATCGTATAGTTTGCCTGTTACTGAAGATATATATACTAAGATATTGACTATCCCACTTCATCCTGATTTGTCGGAGGTGGATATTGAATATATTTGTTCTATTATTAAAAGTTTGTAATTGATTTTTTATGAAGGTAATTATTTTAGCCGGTGGGTATGGCACCCGTTTATCGGAATACACGAAATTAATTCCTAAACCTATGGTAGAAATAGGGAACAAACCTATTTTATGGCATATAATGAATCATTATTCTCAATATGGATATAAAGAATTCATCATTGCTTTGGGGTATAAAGGTGAGGTTATTAAGAACTATTTTTTGAGGTATTATGCTTTAAATAATGATTTCACAATTAATTTGTCAGATAATAAAATAAATTATATTAATGAGAGGCCTCAAGATTGGAAAGTTTCATTGGTAGATACCGGAGAATCAACGATGACTGGTGGACGGATATTGCGTTTGAAGGATATGGTAGAGGAAGATGATTTTATGGTAACTTATGGGGATGCCGTATCTGACATAGATATTTCTGCCTTAGTACATGAATATAAGTCTTCCGGTAAATTGGCAATGGTAACTTCTGTTCATCCCACAGCGAGATTTGGTGAATTAACGATCGATGAGAATAAGTTTGTTAGAGAATTTAAGGAAAAGCCACAAATAAATCAGGGATGGATAAATGGTGGATTCTTTGTTCTAAATCGTAAAGTCTTTGATTATATTAATGATGACTCCACTGTTTTTGAAAGAGAACCATTAGAGGGGTTAGCCAGAGATGGAGAGTTAAAAACTTATTGCCATGAAGGATTCTGGCAATGTATGGATACAGTCAGAGACAGAGACTATTTGAATAATCTTTGGAATTCTGGAAATGCTCCGTGGATAGGTAAAGAACTATGATAGGTTATTATTGATGGCTTATTTCTTGGTATAGTTTAATTAATTTCTCTGCCTGGAGTTTCTCAGAAAATCTTTCTGCGTAATCAATTCCACTTTCTATCATTTGTTTTCTCAAATTTGGGCTATATAATATTTGTATGATAGAAGTAGTTAAAGCCTCGACATCATTAGCATCAACGTAGATGGAAGACGGTCCTCCTGCCTCTTCCAAGCAAGAATTAGCAGCTGCAATAACCGGAATACGTGAATTTAATGCCTCAATAATAGGAATACCAAAACCTTCGTATATAGAAGGATAAACAAATAATTCAGCTTGTTGATAGATTGCTGGTAAATCTGCAAAAGGTACATTGTTAAGAATAGTAACACGTTTTTGCAGGCCCTTTGTCTGAATATATTTTTCTATTTCTTTCGTATATTCTGTATTTTGTCCCACTAATACTAAATGAATATCTTTAGGAAGTTTCTCCATTGATTTAACAATCAGTAGAGTATTCTTACGCTTTTCAATTCTGCCAACGTTTAATATGTATCGGTTTGGCAGATGATATTTCATTTGGACGCCAACTTTCCTTTCATCTGTAGCCGGTAGGGTAAATGACTCATCACAGCCTTGATAGATAACAGATATCTTATCTTCTGGAATATTATAATAATCAATAATGTCCTTTTTGGTACATTCACTGACAGCTATGATATGATCAGAGTTCACGCATGCCTTATGAAATTTGTATGAGTATATCTTTCTATCGAAAAATGGATAGCAATCAGGATAACGAAGGAAGATCAAGTCATGAATAGTAACGATAGTGGGTATTCCGCTTTTGCGAATATTCATAGGTAACTCGTTACTTAGTCCATGGTATAAATCTATCTTGGAAATTTTTAATTTATGAGTACCTAAAGAGCGCCAAAGAGATGGGAAAGCTTTTCCTAAAATGGAATGTGGCCATATCATGCTTAAGCAGGAATGTTCTTCCAATAATCGCTCTAAGCGTTTATTTTTCTGTTGCTTAGGAGCGAAAATATAATATTCATTTTTAGGATAATATTTACTTAATATTTCCAAAATATATCGGCTGTAATTTCCAAGTCCGGTATAATTCTGTACAGCACGTTTACCATCAAAACCAATTCTCATTTTATTCGATATTCGCTATAAGGTCTATTTAAATCTAAATAATAAAAATTATGTTGACGCTGATGAACCCCTTGAGGGATTTTCATATAGTCACCATATATTTGTGTCAAATACTCATCGTAATGCTTAATTCCTTCTACGGTTTCTCCTTCGAAGAGATAAGGTCCATAAGTATCTAGAATATATTTTTTCATTACGCCTCTAAGTCCATCACTATAATCTGCGACAAAAGAACTTTTATCGTAGTTATACTTGGTAAGAACATTACGTATGGATTTTTGTAATCCCTTTAGGGTAAAGAGGTGATGACATAGTAGGGGAATCCAAGAACTAATGCCATGTCCATGTTTATAAGGGTCTCTGCAAAATAGGTAGAGGACTTGCTTATAAAACTCATATTTTGTGTATTGAATTCTCCTTAGAATCATATTTCTGGGGACAGCATCTAGTGGGAAGATATCTACGTAAATACCTCCTAAATAGCTTAGATGCTTGCGCTCAATAAGAGTAGTACTGGCATCTTGCAATTTTGCAAATGGTAAAGGATAAACGTTATCATTCTCTCCACAAACAAATTCGTAAGGAGGGGCCAACCATTCCTTGGAGTGACTTATCAACTTTTCGTAATCAGGCCTCGGCATACCTACATCCATATCATCATCCCATGGGATAAAACCCTTATGGCGAACAGCACCGATCATGGAACCTGCCATAATACAATAGCGCAAATTATGGACTTTACACATATCGTCGAAAGCAAGTAAAATCTTCAACATGCGGAGTTGTAAGGGTCGAATATCATAAGTAGCCATACTAAATATATTTGTTTACAAGCTATTAAAGAGATGTAAAGATATTGAGTGTTTAAGTTTTGCAAATGTATAAATTTAATGTGAATCAAGAAACTAAAAGTGAAAATTAACCAAGAATTTAACCTATCTTTGTAGCCTAAAATAATTGTCATACTAATGAAGGAATTTCTACAAGTTTTACGCCGTTTTATTCCACCTTATAAGAAATATCTAATATGGTCGTTATTTCTTAATTTACTCTCGGCTGTATTGAATATTTTCTCTTTTACATTGCTAATTCCTATATTGCAGATTTTATTTAAGATGAACACAAAGACATATCATTATATGACTTGGGGTTCAGGAGGTATTAAAGATATTGCAATTAATAATTTTTATTATTACATCGAAAGGTTAATTGTCAACTATGGAGCTTCTATCACATTGCTTGTGTTAGGTCTTTTCTTAGCAGTAATGACGTTGTTAAAAACGAGCTCTTATTTTGCTTCTTCAGCAGTTATGATACCTATTCGAACAGGTGTCGTACGAGATATTCGCGTTAAGTTATATAATAAAATATTGAATCTTCCCCTAGGTTTCTTCTCAGAGGAGAGGAAAGGTGATATTATAGCAAGAATGAGCGGTGATGTAAGTGAGATAGAAAATTCTATTACTAGCTCATTGGACATGTTGATAAAAAACCCCGTCCTGATTGTAATGTATTTTGCTACCTTGGTTGTAACTAGTTGGCAACTTACTGTCTTTACGGTTTTAGTCTTGCCAGGAATGGCTTGGATCATGGGGAAAATAGGACGAAAACTAAAACGGCAGTCGCTTGCTGCACAAAACAAATGGAGTGATACGATGTCACAAGTCGAGGAAACTCTAGGAGGATTGCGTATTATCAAGGCTTTTATTGCTGAAAGAAAAATGTCAAATCGTTTTGCTAAATGCTGCGATGATTATCGTCATGAATTAAATAAGGTGAGTATACGACAATCATCTGCTCATCCGATGAGTGAATTCTTAGGGACTGTTCTTATCGTATTTGTTCTATGGTTTGGTGGCTCATTGATTTTAAGTGATCATTCTTCTATTGATGCACCTACATTTATTTTTTATTTAGTGATTCTTTATAGTATTATTAATCCATTAAAAGAATTTTCTAAGGCTTCCTATAATATCCCAAAAGGGTTGGCTTCTATGGAGAGGGTAGATAAAATATTAAAAGCTGAGAATAAGATTATCGAAATTGAACATCCGAAGGAAATAGATGGTCTTTATAAGGATATCGTTTTTAAAGACATTACTTTTAGCTATGATAATAAAAGGGATGTATTAAAGCATATTAATCTAGTTATTCCTAAGGGGAAAACGATTGCTTTAGTAGGTCAATCAGGTTCTGGTAAATCTACTTTAGTCGACTTATTGCCTCGTTACCATGATGTTCAACAAGGAGAGATTCTAATTGATGGTGTGGACATTAAAGAACTTCGTATTTCTGATTTGCGAAGTCTTATTGGAAATGTGAACCAAGACGCTATTTTGTTTAATGATACCTTCTTTAATAATATTGCTTTTGGAGTTGATAATGCTACTCGTGCTCAAGTTGAAGAAGCTGCAAAGATTGCAAATGCCCATGATTTTATTATGGAAACGGAAAATGGATATGATACTAATATTGGAGATCGTGGTGGTAAACTTTCTGGGGGGCAACGACAACGTATCAGTATTGCACGGGCAATATTAAAGAATCCCCCAATCTTAATATTGGATGAGGCAACGTCAGCCTTAGATACTGAGTCTGAGAGATTAGTTCAAGAAGCATTAGAAAGATTGATGATGACGCGTACCACTATTGCCATTGCCCATCGCCTATCTACTATCAAGAATGCGGATGAAATATGCGTTATTCATGAAGGAGAGATTGTTGAACGCGGAAAGCATGAAGAGCTATTGGCTATAAATGGCTATTATAAGCGGTTGAATGATATGCAAACATTATAATTAAATTATATAAATATTATCAAAATGATAAATGTTCTAAATAATGATATTGATCATACTTACAATGGTCTCTCTTTGATAGAACAAGAGAAGTTAAAAGGTGCTACGATTTTAATTACAGGCTGTGGTGGATTCTTAGGTTACTATTTCATGAATTTCTTTCGGGTTAAAGGTAAATCTTTAGCGTTGAAGAAAGTTATAGCTCTTGATAATTTTATGTTAGGCTATCCTAAATGGATACAGAAATTTGAGAAGGACCCTCTATTTGATATTCAGAAGTTTGATATTATAAAGGATGATATTCATAATATTAAGGGAGCTGAAAAGGCCGATTATATCATTCATATGGCTTCTATTGCATCTCCGATATTTTATCGTAAATATCCGATAGAAACGCTCGATGCTAATATATGGGGGTTGCGCTCTCTATTGGAGTTCTATAAAGAGAAGAATATAAAGGGATTCTTATTTTATTCTTCTAGTGAGTTATATGGCAATCCAGACCAGGAACATATTCCAACATCAGAAGATTATTATGGATATGTATGTGCAACTGGGCCACGCTCTTGTTACGATGAGTCTAAAAGATTTGGAGAAACGATGTGTATGCTTTTTGCCCAGAAATATGATATGCCAATCGGCGTTGTCCGTCCGTTTAATAATTATGGGCCTGGAATGCGTATTAACGACAAGCGTGTACCTGCAGATTTCGCTTTATCAATTAAAGAAAATAAGGATATAGAAATACTATCTAACGGCTCTCCGACACGAACTTTCTGCTATATCGCAGATGCTGTAACAGGTTATCTTAAGATTCTTCTTCATGGAAGCTATGATTATTTCAACATAGGTATTGAATCTCCTGAAATAAGTATTGCTCAATTAGCGGAAATTTATGTCGAGGCAGGAAAAGAGGTATTCGGGTATTCAGGTAAGGTTATTTACGCTACTTCTAATGATGAACAGTATCTAACGAATAATCCCCAGCGCCGTTGTCCGGATATAAGTAAAGCGAGAAGATCATTGAATTATGCACCTTCGATAATGGTAAATGAAGGAGTTAAACGTTTTTTGAGTTTTATAAAAGAGAGCGAGGAGGCTGAATACAAATGGTAATTACAGTCATTGGATTAGGCTTTGTAGGTTTAACTACAGCATTGGGATTTTCGGAATATGGGCATACTGTCTATGGAGTAGAGGTAAATGATGAGCGTCTAAAGACTATTCAATCAGGGAAATTGCCGTTTCTCGAGCCAGGTTTAGATCTTGCTTTGAAAAGACATTTAAATAAGCATTTTTTCCCAATCTCATTGTCTGGGTTGAGCGAAGCCCTCCTAAAGAGTGAATGTGTATATTATTGTGTCGGTACTCCTTATGGCAAAGATGGACAGGCAGATCTAACCTTCCTCTTGTCGGCTATTGATCAAACATTAGATAGATTAAAAGACGATTTATTCCGAGTCCTTGTTATTAAGTCGACTATCCCTCCTTCTACTTGCACTAAGAAGATTATTCCTTATTTGAACAATAAAGGCATAAAAGTGGGAGAGAGATTCGGCTTGGCCAATAATCCTGAATTTCTACGTGAGGGGCATTGTTGGGATGACTTTATAAAAGCTGACAGAATCGTTTTCGGAGCAAGTGATGATGAATCCGAATCGGTCGTTAGAAAGATTTATGAAAAAACTAATATCCCTATATTTTGCGTATCATTAAATACGGGTGAATTCATAAAGTACTTATCAAATACATTACTTGCTACTTTAATAAGCTATTCAAATGAAATGTCGGTTGTAGCAGATACTATCGGCGATATTGAAGTTGCAAAGGCGTTCCAAATCCTTCATATGGATAAGCGTTGGGGCGGTTGTGATATGGCATCTTATGTCTATCCAGGTTGTGGCTATGGGGGGTATTGCCTGCCTAAAGATACAAATGCATTATATGCAATGACGAAAACAAAGGGTTTTGATGCCAAGATTCTGAAGAATGTCATTAATACTAATGACGACATGCCAAAGTATATTGTCCAAAGAATTATACGTACTGTCGGCGGTAATAAGAATATTCGGATTGCAATTCTTGGGCTATCTTTTAAGCCAGGATCTGATGATGTAAGGGATGCACCAAGTGCAAAGATTATAAGTCAATTAATGGATTTAGGATATATGAATATCTGTGTCTATGATCCTGTCGCTAATGAAGAGTTCGCTTCTCATTACGATTTTAATGTCCTATATTATTCTGATTATGAGAGGCTGTTACATGATGCTGACGCTTTTGTTATAGCAACAGCATGGCCCATTTTTAAAGATATCCCTTCTCGGACAAATAAGACAATTATCGATTGTCGTTATATGCTATAATGTAATATTCACAATAAAAATATAATAAAGACATTACTTGAATGAAACTACATCGCATTTCTATTATGATACTCTTTATGAGTACATTCTGTGCTTCATCTTTTGCCCATAATATTGTGTCTTTTGATGAAAGCGATAGTACGAAAACACTTCCTGTGAGAATAACGACAACAGAGATATCCGATGAAAAAGTAAAAGCTGTACGTGCAGTGGACGGTGAACAACCGGTCTATCCTATAAAAATCAATATAGGGTTAAGCAAATTGACTCTATTCGGTTACGCTCAGACGGGTTATACATATACTAATGTGGGAGGTATCGAATCAAATGCTTTTGATATTACTCGAATTATTCTGATGGCGAATGCCGAGATTACACCTAAACTAAGCTTCTTTATTATGCATGATGCTGCGAAGAGTGAACTGCATGAATATTATGCTCAATATGCTTTTTCTCCTGCATTGAAGTTGCGGATAGGTCAATATAAACAGCCTTTTTCATTAGAGAGCTTACTTTCTCCAACTGTTCTGAATAATATAGGATTTGATGCATCCATCTTATATATGGCAGGTATTGCGACTGATCCATGCGCTGGTAATCATGTTGGTCGTGATGCCGGCATTATGTTGACTGGAGAAGCTGTCAAGTATCATGATTGGAATCTATTGAATTATAGCTTGGGCGTTTTTAATGGACCAGGTATGAATCAAAAAGAAAATAATAGTCAGAAAGATGTTATAGGCATGTTTAATATTACACCATTAAAAGGAGTAATGGTGTCGACTTCCTTTATATTGGGTACTGGTCACGCTCAGGCTGACAATGAATTTGGCGCTTTTAAAGCTGGTGCAAACTATAAACGGCAAAGATGGACATGTGGTACCGAGATCAAGACGGATCCAATCTATCTTCGTAGTGAATATCTAATTGGTAACGATGGTGGAATTCATAGTACAGGATATTATTTAGATACTGAATTTCATGTAGCAAAGCATTTTGATATTGTTGCAGACTATGATTATCTAAAGAAGAATAATGATTTGTCGGATAGTACTCAACATAATTATATGATAGGTGCTCAATATTGGCTATTTAAGGGATGCCGTATCCTTTCTGAATTCGTTTATAAGAATCCGAAGGTAGGTAATGATACAAAAATGTGGGTGACTCAGTTCCAAGTTAAATTTTAATCTGCTTCATTTTCGGCCAAAATCTGCTGGTATCTCTCCCCATTCAGCTGTTTCCCATTTGATAATTTGGGTAGTATATTGATTATTGCATAGCCAGGTCTCTGCACGAGAGATAAGTTTGAATAGTTCTTCGGTCTTAGCATTACGGGGTAATTTTGTGTGGCATTTTTTTGACTTAACCCAGTTTATGGCATTCCGACTGTCACTGTAAATAGATAGATTCCAGTTTTTTTGTTTGATGAGTGCTAGCCCATGAACAATGGCTAGAAATTCACCTATGTTATTTGTACCATATATTGGGCCGAAATGAAAGATTTCTTGTTGCGAAGCGATATGTATTCCTCTGTATTCCATTTTCCCAGGATTACCACTGCAAGCCGCGTCAACAGCTAAACTGTTTATCTGTACTTCTTTGGGTAATTCTATCTGTTTCTGTGATAAATGTGAAGAAGGATTTGCCGCAGGAATACTATTTTCGTAAGGTACAGAAAAGGCTTTTTCTGCCTCTCCACGGGAATCAAATGATTTGTATTTAGCTCCTTTTACGCCTTTTGTTTGCAATAGACATTCTGTCCAAGTAGAATATATACCAGGAGTTAAACCCACCCATACGACATAATATTTTTGTTTCTTCATCTAAAAACAATTTTATCATGGTAAAGATACTATGATTTTCATTGGAATGGTTATTTTTGTGTTGAAATTCTAAAAGATATGATTCGATTATTCTTAATTGGTTATATGGGAGCTGGTAAGACTACATTAGGTAAGGCTTATGCTCGGAAAATGAAAATCTCATTCATTGATTTGGATTGGTATATAGAAGAACGTTTTCATAAAACCATTAACCAACTTTTTAGTGAAAATGGTGAAGATGGCTTTAGGCTTATTGAACGAAAGGCGCTTCATGAAGTGGGGGAATTTGAAGATGTAATAATTTCAACTGGAGGTGGTACTCCTTGCTATTTTGACAATATTGAATATATGAATCGGCAAGGAAATACGGTTTTTCTTGAAGTAAACCCTGATATTCTTTTTGTCCGTTTGAAAATTGCTCCTCAAAATAGACCAATTATTCAGGGAAAAACAGATGATGAATTACGTTCATTTATTGCTAAATCTCTTGAAGCTAGACTCCCTTTCTATAATCGTGCTCAAAGAATATTTGACGGGAGCAAATTACAAACTGAAAAGCAAATTGAACAGTCTGTTTGTAGTTTACAGCAACTTTTGAACGCAACACATTGATTTATCGTAATTAATATCTAATTTTGCTGACGAAATAATAATGTAAATTTAACTGAACCATAGAAAATGAGAAAGTGGCGTATTGAAGACTCTGAAGAGCTTTATAATATTAAAGGTTGGGGCTCACCGTATTTTAGTATTAATGAAAAGGGACATGTAGAAGTTACTCCGCATACAAATGACGTGGGGGTCGATTTGAAAGATTTAATCGATGAATTACAATTACGAGATGTCACAGCACCAATGCTGATTCGTTTTCCAGATATATTGGATAACAGGATTGAGGCTACAGCAAAATGTTTTAAACAGGCTTCGGAAGAATATGGGTATAAAGGTGAGAATTTTATTATATATCCCATCAAGGTGAATCAAATGCGCCCTGTCGTTGAGGAAATCATTAGCCATGGTAAGAAATTCAACCTTGGGTTGGAAGCAGGCTCTAAGCCAGAGCTTCATGCAGTAATAGCTGTTAATGCCGATACCGATTCTTTGATTATTTGTAATGGATATAAAGACGAAAGCTATATAGAGCTTGCACTTTTAGCTCAAAAAATGGGGAAAAGAGTCTTTTTGGTTGTCGAAAAGATGAATGAACTGAAATTAATTGCTAAGATGTCTAAGCAATTAAATGTTCGCCCGAACATAGGTATCCGTATTAAATTGGCTTCATCTGGAAGTGGAAAATGGGAAGATTCAGGAGGCGATGGCAGTAAGTTCGGACTTACTTCAAGTGAATTGCTAGAGGCGCTTAATTTCCTAGAGGAAAAAGAGATGAAAGATTGTCTTAAGCTTATTCATTTTCATATCGGCAGTCAAGTTACGAAAATACGCCGTATTAAAACAGCATTACGTGAAGCTGCTCAATTTTATGTTCAATTACATTCTTTGGGCTTTGCTGTTGAGTTTGTAGATATAGGAGGGGGGTTAGGCGTTGATTATGATGGAACACGTTCATCAAGCAGTGAAAGTAGTGTGAATTATTCTTTGCAGGAATATGTGAACGACTCTATATCTACGTTAGTTGACGTTAGCGACAAGAACAATATACCTCATCCTAATATTATTACTGAAAGTGGCAGGGCTTTAACAGCTCACCATTCTGTTCTTATATTTGAAGTCCTTGAGACAGCATCACTCCCAGAATGGGATGATGATGAAGAAGTAACGGCTGATGACCATGAGCTACTGCAAGAACTTTATGGTATATGGGACTCTCTGAATCCTAGTAGGATGTTCGAAGATTGGCATGATGCTCAGCAGATACGTGAAGAAGCCCTTGATTTATTTAGCCATGGATTAGTTGATTTAGAGACGAGAGCTAAAATAGAAAGGCTTTATTGGTCGATTACTCGCGAAGTAAATCAGATGGCAAAGTCGATGAAACATGCACCTGATGAATTCAGAGGCCTCTCCAAATTATTAGCAGATAAATATTTCTGTAATTTTTCTTTATTCCAATCTCTTCCTGATTCATGGGCTATAGACCAAGTATTTCCAATTATGCCGATTCAACGATTAGATGAGAAACCTGAGCGGTCAGCCACACTGCAGGATATCACATGTGATTCTGATGGCAAAATTGCAAACTTCATTTCACCACGTGGAATGTCTGATTATATGCCTATTCATAACATTCGTAATAAAGAGCCGTATTTTATTGGCGTATTTTTGGTCGGAGCTTATCAAGAGATATTAGGAGATATGCACAATCTGTTTGGAGACACTAATGCTATTCATGTCTCAGTAGATGAAAAAGGCTATTCTATCGACCAGATAATAGATGGTGAAACTGTTGCTGAAGTTCTTGACTATGTGCAGTATAGTCCTAAACGTTTGGTTAGAACACTTGAAACATGGGTAACAAAATCTGTGAAAGAAGGGAAAATCTCTTTGGAAGAAGGGAAAGAATTCCTCTCTAATTATCGTTCAGGTCTTTATGGATATACTTATTTAGAATAATCTAGTTTAGATGATGATAAATAAAGATAAGGTTACTATTGTTAAGGTTGGAGGAAAGGTTGTTGAGGACCCGGATTCTCTTAAGTTATTATTATCTGATTTCGCTCATATTGAAGGATTCAAGTTACTGGTCCACGGAGGTGGAAGATCTGCAACAAAGCTCGCTTCAACTTTGAACATTGAAAGTAAAATGGTGAATGGTCGCCGGATTACAGATGAGCCTATGCTGAAAGTCGTGACTATGGTATATGGTGGGTTAGTGAATAAAAAAATTGTAGCTCAGTTGCAAGCTCTTCATATTAATGCTTTGGGGTTGACCGGTGCCGATATGAATGTTATTCATTCAATAAAGCGTCCAATTAAAGATATTGATTATGGTTATGTTGGTGATGTTGATCGTGTCGATTCCTCGATGTTGTCATTACTTATCCATCAAAATATTGTTCCTGTTATGGCTCCATTAACACATGATGGGAATGGAAATATTCTCAATACCAATGCAGATAGCATAGCTGGTGAAGTTGCAAAAGCTTTAGCTCCAATTTTCGACGTGACATTAGTTTTTTGTTTTGAAAAGGCAGGTGTTTTGCGTGATGAGAATGACGATAATAGTGTCATTAGGGACATAACCTATGAAGAATTTAAAAAATACACTGCTGATGGGACAATACAAGGAGGTATGATCCCGAAATTAGAGAATTCCTTTAGCGCATTAGATTCTGGTGTAAAAGAGGTAATTATCACTTCTGCGTTTGCTCTTGGAAAAGAGAATGGAACGCATATAAAAAAATAAAAGAAAAAAAATTCTTTTTTCCTGTAACTTTTTGGTTGCTCACCCGTCATTATTATAGAGATGCAAGAAATTAGCTTCCGAAACGACATACTGCCATTGAAAGATAAACTCTTTCGTTTGGCTTATCGTATAACTCTCGATAGAGCTGAAGCAGAAGATGTCGTTCAGGATACTATGATGCGGGTCTGGAATAAACGGGAAGAGTGGTCTACTTATGATTCAATAGAGGCTGTTTGTTTAACGATAGCAAAGAATCTAGCAATAGATAGGAGTCAGAAGAAAGAAGCTCAGAACGTTGAACTGACCACAGAAATGGAACAAGCTGCCGATGCATCTGGACCTCATGATCAGTTAGTGGAATCTGAAAGGTTACAATTAATCCACAAATTGATTAATGAACTTCCTGAGAATCAAAGAGCGGTTATGCAGCTAAGAGATATCGAAGGGAAAAGTTATAAAGAGATTGCAACAGTCATGCAAATGACAGAGGAACAAATTAAAGTGAACCTGTTTAGAGCAAGACAAAAAGTGAAAGAAAAATTTTTAGCGATAGACGGATATGGATTATAAGAATATTGAAGAGCTTTTAAAGCGTTATTGGGAATGTGAAACTTCTCTCGAGGAAGAGTCCCAGTTGCGTGATTTCTTCTCTAAAGAAGAAGTCCCTGCTCATCTTTTGCCATATAAGGACTTATTCGTTTATCTGAATAAACAGCAAGAAACGGGATTGGGTGAAGATTTTGATTCTCGTATGATGAGTAAAATCGAAGTTGCTCCCGTCGTTAAAGCTAAACGTCTTACTTTGATAAGTCGATTTAAACCATTGTTCCGCGCTGCTGCTGTAATCACATTATTTCTTATGCTCGGTAATGTAGCACAACATACATTCTTAAGTAATGATGCATTAGATTACAATTATAATAATTATAGAGATACCTATGATGACCCGGATGTTGCCTATAAGAAGGTTTCATCGGCGTTAATGATATTATCAGAAGAAATTAATAAGTCACAGAGTACAAGTCTTGCCGACAGTTTGAAAGCGAATGCGGACTCTGTGGTGAAAGAATAAATATGAAGAGTGTTCTTTTAGCTTTATGGATGACCCTTTTCTCTGTCGTAGCATTTGCACAGGACTTTGCTACTCGATTTATGGCAGAACATCAGCAAGATGCCAATTTATCGTGTATTACTATAAGTCCTACGATGATGAATAAAATTTTGAAGAGCGATGCAGCAGAGAAGGATGAACAGATGGCAGAGATGATATCGAACCTCAAAAGTATGCAGTTGCTAACGTCGAAGACCAGAGTACAACGATACTACCGAGAGGCGTTGAAAGTCATCGATAAGAATTCTGACCGCTTTGAGCCTTACCTATCTTTTAAGGGAAAATTAGAAGAATGTAAGATGATGGTAAGACGGCGTAAAGGAACTATTATAGAAATGGTGATGCTGACGAAAAATAAACACCAATTCTCTGTTATCAATCTTACCGGAATTATGAGTGATGATTTCATCTCGCAACTTGCCGGTGCCTTGAAGCAGAAACATTCTTAAATTAAAAAGAAATATTTTCATTTGCTTTAAACTATATATGGTTAGTGTGCTTAATTAAAACAAAAAGAAGCTGTGAAGCTTCACTCTCTCAATTTTTCATAAGACTTAGTAAATAGATATGGGCTATCGCAAGAGGCGGTGGCCCTTTCTTTTTTGAGGACATAATTATGATTTTTCGAGCTCTTTACGTGGATGATTCTTCATAGAAAAATCAATCGGAACTAGAATTAAAGGAAGTGCTGTTTTAGTTATTTTAAAGGATTAGAGAAATATAATTAAATCCTAGAGAATTATAATAACTTTCTGTCAGTTCGTTTGTTATATATATATAACAATTTAATTATCCTACGCCATGAAACAATTTCAATTTTTTTTGGTCATATTTCTGCTTAGCTTAATTAGTATCAATGTTGCAGCACAAAATGGAGAGCTAATCAGTATCAATGGGATTGTGAAAGATCAAAAGTCACATCATGAACTCGAATATGTCAATGTGGTTGCTGTTGGGACCAATCAGGGGACAGTGACAAATACTGATGGTATTTTTACATTAAAAGTTAGAAATGCTCGTATTATAGAGTTTTCTTATATTGGATATCAAACTGTTCGCCTCTCTATTGAGTCGTTAAAACAAACAGGAAATGTAATTTACCTGAAACCTAAATCTGTTTTGCTTAATGAAGTGGTAGTATCGCCTGTAGATGCTGCGAAAATTGTTGCTGAGGCTGTAAAACGTATCCCTACTAATTACAATAATTATCCTTCTATGTTGACAGGCTTTTATCGTGAGACGATTCAAAAGAAAAAGAAGTTTATCAATATTACAGAAGCAATAACCAATGCATATAAAACGCCGTATACGCAAGACATCGATTTAGATAGGCTGAAGATATTTAAAGGAAGGAAGCTTGTTAGTCCGAAGTTAAGTGATACTTTGGCTGTCAAATTAGAAGGTGGACCTAATGCCGTTCTTTTTCTAGATATGGTTAAGAATAAAGAAGAGCTCTTAGACGAATCAAGCCGGCAGGATTATGATTATAGTTTTATCGATTATATCAGTATTGATGGACGAAATCATTATGCTATTCGTTTCAAACCAAATAAGATTACTGAATATCCATTATATGAGGGTGTATTATATATTGATCAAGATACTTATACTATTACAAGGATGGAATTTAGGGCAGATATGAGCGATCCATTGAAAGTGACTCATTTGATATTGAAAAAAAAACCGGCTGGACTGATTTTCAAGCCTTCTATCCTGTCTTATTTAATTGATTATAGAATGCAAGATGGGAAGAGCTATTTGAACTATATTCGTTCTGATATTAAGTTTAAATGCGATTGGCATAAGAAGTTGTTCCATACATCGTATGCAATAGTTTCTGAGATGGTGATGACAGATAGGGAAAACAACCCTACTAATAAAATTAATTATCGCGATTCTTTTAAAGACACCCAAATACTATCGGACAAGGTAACCGATTTTTACGACCCGGATTTTTGGGGTGATTATAATATTATCGAACCTACCGAATCATTAGAGAATGCAGTCTTGAAGCTAAAGAAAAGCTACGATAAACTGAAGAATCAATGATATATCAGTGTTGAAAGATTATCTTCTCCCAACTTCTCGTTAGCAATTTCAAGAAGGTCTTCGGCTGTAATGGCTTCTATACGGTGATAGGTCTCTTCTAACGTGTCGTAACGCTGGTAATGTAGAAAATACTTTGCCATATCTAGGGCATTGTTTTCATCGTTATCACTTGCTATGCCGATCTGACCGATTAACTGTTTTTTTGCAATGGATAATTGTTGGCTTGTCAGTTTATTTTCTCTTAATTTCTGAAGTTCTTTTTTCGTTAGTTGCATGCAGCGGTCGATATCTTTAGTATCAGTAGCGAAGTAGATGCAGAATACGCCTGTATCTGTATAGGAAGTAATGCTTGATTCTACGGTATATACTAATCCAGTATGTTCGCGCAGTGATAAGTTAAGACGATTATTCATAGCGGGACCTCCTAAGATATTATTCAAAAGATAAAGTCCTGCTGCTTTGCCATCGTATGTCTTGTAGCCCTGGCATCCGATGATGATATGGGCTTGATGTGTGTTTTTGTTGACCTCAACATGCTGAGTCTGATACGATGTCGGGGGTACTCGTTTGGGAATATTCGAGACAGTGGTAATAAATCCAGTGTATTTTTCGACCAAATGTATTATATGTTTGAAATTGAGGTCTCCAGAAATGAAGAAAGCCATATTATCTGGTTGGTAGAATCGTTCGGTGAAGGAGAGGGCATTTGCTGTAGTGAACCGCTTTATCATTTGAGGTGAACCTAATATGTTGCGTCCCAAAGAATGATTGTTATAAATAATATTTTCGAAGTCATCATAGATAAGTTCTGATGGGTTATCATCGTATGATTTTATTTCGTTTAAGATGACCTCTGTCTCTTTTTGTATTTCTTTGGTTGGAAAAGTAGAATGAAAGACAATATCACTTAGCAGTTCGAGGGCTCTTTCGAAGTCTTTGTTGAGTACGGTAGCATAGACGATAGTTTCTTCCTTATTCGTGAAGGCATCGATATCTCCACCTACATTGCTAAGATAATTGAGAATATGACATGCTTTCCTTTTTTGAGTGCCCTTGAAAATAAGGTGTTCTACAAAGTGTGCCATTCCCAATTCATTCTCTTCCTCATCACGAGTCCCCGCATTGATGGCATAACCGCAATACGTTACCTTTGATGTCGTTGGGCGGAAAATGATACGGAGTCCGTTATTGAGCGTGAAAACATGAAAGATTTCTCCCATGTTCTCTTTATTATTATTCTTAGTTTTGACCATTTGATAAAATTTGCGATACAAAAATACAAAAACCTATTGCAGATTATAGAAAATTGCTGATATTTGTGCTATAAAATGTTATTATGATGGATGAGTCAATAAAAGATATTCTTCAGAAGGAAGCTCAAGCAGTTTTGAATATACCTGTTACAGATGCTTTTGAGCAAGCTATTGATTTGATATTAGAGCAAGTTCACAACAAGGGGGGTAAGCTTGTAATATCAGGTATGGGAAAAGCTGGTCAGATAGCAATGAATATTGCTACTACTTTTTGTTCTACGGGGACTCCTGCTGTTTTTCTCCATCCAGGTGAGGCTCAACATGGCGATTTGGGTATATTACAAAAGAATGATTTGCTTTTGCTTATCTCTAACTCAGGTAAGACGCGTGAAATTGTTGAACTAACGCAGTTGGCACATATACTCGATCCGGATTTAAAGTTCATTGTCATTACGGGAAGTCCTAATAGTCCGCTGGCAAAAGAGTCGGATGTATGTTTAAGTACAGGAAGTCCTAAGGAGGTCTGTCCTCTAGGACTAACACCTACAACATCAACCACAGCAATGACTGTTATCGGTGATATTCTCATAGTAGAGGTAATGAGAAAAGCCGGTTTTACTATTGAAGATTATTCGAAAAGACATCATGGAGGGTATTTGGGGAAAAAGTCAAGAGATTTGTGCAAATGATGTACTTAACTTAAAATCTCTGTACTTAGCCTAATTAAGTCAAATATCTGACAGAAATCAAAAAGATTATTTATCTTTGCCAAAGTGTGGATAGCTAATAGCTTAACCACCTAATAATTTGTGAGAAGATTTTGAAAATGAAAAAGCTTTGGTTTTATCTTTCAGTTTTACCTTTAATCTCTTCATGTTCGCAAACGGCTCCTGATATTTTAGTCGCATGTGAAGAGAATAATGTTGGGAATTGTGTGGTCAAGTGGGAGACTTTGCCATCTATTCCTGGACAGGTAAAGGTATTTGCCTCTACTAATCCTGATGATATTCCCGAAGAGATTCCAGTGGCAATGACAGATATATCAAATGGTTTTGTTACTATTGTCACTAATGACCCGTCATTGCGTTATTATTTTCTGATGGATTTTGATGGTAAATACCGCTATCGGGTCGCTACTCGTAATTTGAATATATCAGGTATTCAGAATTTCAGAGATCTTGGCGGTTATCGGATGCGAAGCGGAACAAAATGTGTCCGCTGGGGAATGCTATATCGTTCTGCAGATATTGATAATATTGACGATAATGCTGTATTGGAATTGCATAAAATTGGAATCCGAACAATTATAGACTTGCGTGATAAACGAGAGATTAAAGATAAGTCTCATTTAGAGAAGAGTTTTAAGTTCTATCATTTCCCTATCAAGGAAGATGAGATAGATGCTCTTATGCATAAGATTCAGGAGAGAAAGATGATTTGTGATACTGTCTCACGATTAGTAGAACAGAGCAATCGTGATATGGTTACATATAATCAGCAAGTATATCGTAAAATCTTTAATGTTTTATTAGATCGAAAGAATTATCCGATTGTTATTCATTGCTCATCGGGTGAAGGAAGGACAGGTATTGTCTCAGCGCTAGTATTGTCGGCTCTTGATGTCGATGATGAGGACATCATGGATGATTATTGTTTGAGTAATAAGTACTTTAATATCGCACAATTCTCTAAGTTTGCTTATGATTTACCTGTCGAATGCCAGGAAGCTATAACTACATTATTTTCTGCTAAACAAGATTTCTTAGAGGCGGCTTTTGAGCAAATGAGGCGTCTATATGGTGATGTTGACACTTATTTGGAAAAGGGTATAGGTTTAAGTAAATCGAAAATAAATAGATTAAGAGATATCTTATTGATAGATAATTAAATATTTATTGTATCTTTGCGCCCAATTTAAGTATGATAATTAGTTGATGAAGACATTTGAAGAACTTTGCGTTGCTCCGGCCATACGTAAAGCAATTGAAGAAATGGGATATGAGAATCCCATGCCGGTACAAGAGGAAGTGATTCCTTATCTTTTAGGTGAGAATAATGATTTAATAGCATTAGCACAAACAGGTACTGGTAAAACAGCTGCATACGGATTACCTTTATTACAAAAGATTGAGATTTCTGACCGTTATCCACAAGCATTGGTCCTATGCCCTACAAGAGAGCTTTGTCTGCAAATAGCAGATGATATGAGTGATTATGCCAAATATTTAGTAGGATTAAAAGTGCTGCCTGTATATGGAGGGTCATCTATTGAAAGTCAGATACGCACTTTAAAGCAAGGAGTACATGTCGTTGTAGCAACTCCTGGCCGTTTACTCGATTTAATGCAACGTAAGACAGTCTCATTGGCTAAAATTAAGAATGTTGTTCTTGATGAGGCTGATGAAATGCTGAATATGGGTTTTTCTGAAAGTATTGATGCTATTTTGGCTGAAGTCCCTGAGAATAGAAATACGCTCCTTTTTTCCGCAACATTTAGTGATGAGATAGCTAGAATAGCTAAGAACTATTTGCATAATGCAAAAGAAATAACAATTGGAAAAAGGAATGAGGGTACTGACAATGTTAAACATGTAATGTATGTTGTACATGCCAAAGATAAATATGCTGCACTTAAAAGAATTGTTGACTACTATCCCCAGATTTATGCCATCATATTTTGCCGTACTAAGATAGAAACACAGGAAGTGGCTGATAAGTTAATGCAAGATGGTTATAATGCCGATGCTTTGCATGGCGACTTGTCGCAAGCTCAGCGTGATACTGTGATGCAGAAATTCCGTATTAAAAATATACAGCTGTTAGTTGCAACAGACGTTGCTGCTCGTGGATTGGATGTTGAGAATCTGACTCATGTTATTAATTACGGACTGCCAGATGATGTAGAGTATTATACTCATCGTAGTGGAAGAACAGGACGTGCTGATAAGACGGGAACCTCAATTGCCATTATTAATCTTCGTGAGAAGGGTAAAATACGTAACATAGAAAAATCTATTGGGAAGAAATTTACGGTCGGTGTGTTGCCTACAGGGCAACAGATTTGTGAGAAACAACTTCTTAAAGTAATAGATGATTTGGAGAAGGTGAAAGTCAACGAAGAAGAGATAGCATCGTATATGCCTGACATCTATCGAAAATTAGATTGGCTGAATAAAGAAGATTTGATTAAGCGGATTGTATCACGTGAGTTTAATAGGTTCTTGGATTATTATCGTGATCAAGATGAAATAGAAAGTCCCACAGAAGGCTCAAGAAAATCCGATAGAAAAACAAGAGAACATTCTCGAAAGGCTGAAGATGGCTTTTCCCGTCTTTTTATCAATCTCGGTAAAACAGATAATTTCTATGTTCGTGAGCTTATCTCATTAATTAATAATAATGTTAGAGGAAAGCGTATCGATATTGGAAAGATTGATTTAATGAGAAATTTCTCTTTCTTTGAGGTTGACGAAAGTCAGGCAGATTATGTCATAAGAGCATTAAACAAGGTGAAATGGGAAGGACGTTCAGTTACTGTCGAACAAGCAGATGAGACGGAGAAATCTGATAAATCTTCTAGGTCTGGTAATAATTATAGGAGAGAAAGACCTTCATATCCGAAAAAGAACGAACATCACTCTGAAAAGAAGTCTCAAGAGCATAAGTCTCAGTCTAAGAAAGATGATTGGAGGAAATTCTTTGAGGAAGATACCGACAGCCGTTCTGATAAAGCTGGAAAGAAAAAGAAGAGAAATAGGTAGAAACGCTCACCTTTTACAGATAATCTTGATAGAATATCTTTCTAAAATCATATTTAGTAAGATATTTCATGTAGATGTGTTTTTCTTTATCAAAGATCTTTTGTGATAAATTCATCTGTGCCGGAAGTAATTTCCTCAGATGAGTGTAGATGTAAAAGCGAAGAATAATCCAATGGATATTCTTTGCTTTAGATCTTGTACTTGCTCGATGGTAGAAAAACTTACGAAAGAAATTATCACTATAATGTTGTGCATAATATACCATGTCGTTCTTATCCCACCCTCTAATCATCGCATATTCTGATGCAATGTATTCAAGAACATCGCGAGAGGTGCATAATCGGCGCAGATTGTAGCAGGCTGTCTTAATATCAATTTTCGACTGAAATTTCATCCTGTTGACATCGATTAATGAGAATTCGTAACCATGAGTATCTGAGGTGTGCATTAGTATATTCCCTGGAGATAAATCAAGGTGCAACACTCCTTTCTGGTGTAATCTTACAAGGAATTCACTGAAGGCATGGAGTTTTCCTTCGTTGCCTTTGATGCTATCTTCCATCAGTTTCCTTACAGTTTGCGATCTTTCGTATCGATTGACATAATAGCTTCTTGTAATAAGTTTGTTGCGATATTCAAGAATGCATGCTACGGGGTCAGGAGCGAGGATTTCACGATCTAATAGAATCTGAGAGTATTGATAAGAGCGTAAAGCTTTTGGCTTTCGAAGGAAGGTGTATACAAAGCGATTTAATAGGCGGGGTTTCCTGAAACTTTTTATAACAAGTTCAATATTATCAATCCTTACCTTTCGTAATAGATTACGGGCTTCATATAAGATGCCGCCTTTCTGCTTATCGAATTCACTTGGAATTGAATGCAGATAACTGTTTAAGTAATCATATTTTGGATTAATGATAATTCTCATGACATCTAATAGTGGGTGTGACAATAACCTATTTTTGACCTGTTATTCTAAAGTATTTATCAAGGACTAGAAGTGATATTAATTTTTCTCTACGCCTGTTTTTGAATTGCTCAACGTATTCATGTGCATGTTGAATAATATTGTTCGATTCTTTCGGGTGAGAAATATAATAATTGATACGTTCTTCAAGATCAGAAAAATCGGGCTTAACTTCTATATAATGATAATTAGGTATTAATGTCCCTTCCATAAACCATGTCTCGCAAGTTAGTTTTGGAGATACGGCGATGGAATTGGACGACATAACCCATTTTAAGTTGCTGGCTACGTCGTTCCCTTCTAAAGACATGATGAATTTGTACTTTAAATGCATTGGTATAGACAGTTTCTCTGCATGCCATTCAGGGGGGAAGTTAGAATGTCTGCTGACATCACCCAAATCACATATTGGATTGCCAAAATATTTTTCCATAAAGAGTTTCCTTGATGCCTTATTTAGGATTTTCCCTCGGAATATGACTTTATTCATCTTATCTTCAAATGGAATTTTGTCGTTGACAAAGATAAAATGCCTGTCTTTCTCAAGTTTCATGATGACAGTATTGCTATTGTCTCCAAGTGGTCTGCTTTTTGCGATAGAATAGACAGGTAGAAATCTGTTGATATCACCTGGGTAATAACTCCAATGGTAGTTCGATGGAAACCAGCGGGTGAATTCAAAAATATCAAAGAAATAAACTTTTGCATGACCGCTCATCTTGAGATCTTTTAATTGCATAGAATCTTCGGGAAGGGTGACATGGAGGTTCATCTTATTATAATAGTTAACTCGTGAAAGAATATACTCTTTATCTGCACGAGTATCTACTTCAGATAAGACCTTACTCAGCCTTTTACGAAAAAGAAATCGTGGAGTAATGAGTCGAAGATAGCTTAAAGTAAAGTATTTTACTTTTGAATTTTTACCGCTATGTAATAAATACAATAGAGACGACATGTAATCACAAAATTAATAAATAATTCCTTCTATTTTTTTAATGACTCTCTCCGGGTCAATGTTATTCATGCAGGCATAATCGCCACGATAACAAGGACTTTCACCATAAACGGAACAAGGCCTGCAAGGCATATCCAACTGAATAGTATTGACTGGTAATTGCTTCCATCCCATGAAACCTGCATAAGGATGAGTTGCTCCCCATATTGATATAACAGGAATATCAACTAACGAAGCCATATGCATGTTCGCTGAATCCATTGAAAGCATTACATCTAAATAGCTCATAAGAATGAGTTCGGTCGACATATTCAACTTGCCAACTGTAGATATAACAGTTGGATATTTTTTTAACCAATTATCAAATACATTGGCTTCTTCTTTCCCTCCACCAAATAAGAAAACTTTTACATGATTGGTTGAAGCAAAATGAGCAACAACTTTTTCTTGAAGATTAAGAGGATATATTTTCCCTTCATGCTTTGCAAATGGTGCAATGCCAATCCATATATCAGAACCTTTATTAGGAATTATAGAGGCAATCTTGGAAAAGTCGCCTTTCCCATTACCGTAAATGGAAGCAAAATTTAATAGTATGGGGTAGCCTAATTTTTCGAGAACATCAGCGAAACGTCTAAAAGAACTTTTTTGATTCTTTAGAATTTTGTTCCTTCGCCTTGTTAATTTCTGCTTGCCCATTCTTCCTTTGCTTACAGACTCAACACGAACTTTAGCGAACCTGAATAATGTACAAAGTAATTTTGTCCTTATCACATTATGGAAGTCGGCAATCATATCAAAGTGCTCTGCTTTCAATTCCTTGTATAAGCGATATACTCCTCGTATACCTTTATGCTTACCTTTCAAATCGGCAGCATAATAGTGAACATTGGGTGGCATCTCTTGAAAGAGAGGTTGTAGCACACGGCGGCTTAAAACCGTAATGTCTACCTGTGGATATTGATTAGCAAATGAATATATCACAGGAATGGTCATAGCTACATCACCTATGGCAGAAAATCGAATAATAAGAATACGTGTCATTTTTTGTCTTTTGCATATAGAATCGGATTCAAGGCCGGATCATTATACATTTTCATTTGTTTATATACTTTCATCTCAATCCTTCCGGTTTCTATGTTTGAGAGCAATTGGTCTAAAGCACACGAAAGGTCATTCTTCTGCATAAGAAGAATATTAAGTTTTGACTGGCATGCAGCAATATGTTCACTATCTGCATCAATCCTTTCAACTTCTTTTTGCATATGAAAGATTTTTAATGCTAAGATAGACAAACGATCTATCGCCCATGCAGGGCTTTCTGTATTTATTATAGCGTCAGAAAGAGGACGTATATTATTATATTTATCATAGAAATAGCTGTCAATAAGTTCTACTAAATCAGTACGATCCTGGTTAGACTTATCAATTCTTCTTTTGATAATTAGAGCTTTTTCAGGGCTGATTTGAGGATCACGGATGATATCTTCTAAATGCCACTGAACTGCATCAATCCAATTTTTTAAGTATAAATAATATTCTATAGTTTTAGAAGGATAAGGGTCTTTAAAAGGTGTATCCACATTATCAGTGATGTGGTAGTCTATTATTGACTTATTAAATATTTCGTTGCAAAGATTACTGAATGTCATATCTATGTAATATATGGTTCATGAGACAAAACTATGGAAAAAATCTTAATGCCGCAACCCTTTCATATTATTTCTTTAAAGTGACAGAACAATACTGCTGATAAAATAGTATTTTTGCCAATAATAAAAACTGTTTGATGAAAGTTATTGTCGATGATAAGATTCCTTATATTAAAGGGGTCATTGAAAAGATTGTGGATGAAGTAGTTTATCTGCCAGGAAGTGCTTTTACTAATGAATTGGTTCTTGATGCAGACGCTTTAGTTATTCGTACACGTACGATTTGCAATGAGGAGTTACTCTCAGGAAGTAAAGTCAAGTTTATAGCGACTGCCACTATCGGTTTCGATCATATTGATACAGCATATTGCAAAGCTGCAGGTATATCTTGGCAAAATGCTCCTGGATGCAATGCAACTTCAGTAGCTCAATATATCATGTCAGTCTTGATTCTATGGCAACAATATAAGGCTCCATCAGATATGCCGATATCACATTTCACAATAGGGATAGTTGGGGTAGGTCATGTAGGAAGTGAAATTGTATCATTGGCTAATAAGATGGGTTTGCGTGTCCTCCAAAATGATACTCCTCGTGCAGATGCTGATGGAACTAAAGACTTTGTATCTCTTAAACAAATAGCAGCAGAGTGTGATATCATTACTTTTCATGTCCCTTTAATTAAAGAAGGAAAGTATAAGACATATCATTTAGCAGATGCTGCATTTTTCGATTCTCTTGAAAAGAAGCCGTTGATTATTAATACCTCGCGTGGTTCAGTTATTGATACTTCAGTGCTAAAGCATGCAATAATAGACGAGAAGATAAGTGATGCTGTCCTTGATGTTTGGGAAAATGAGCCAAATATAGATTTAGAGTTGTTGGATAAGGTATGGATAGGAACGCCACATATTGCTGGCTATTCTGCCGATGGGAAAGCAAATGCCACTCGTATGTCTCTACATGCGCTTTGTCATTTTTTCAATTTAGGGGAGAATTTTAAAATAGCTCCATTGTCTCCTGTTAATGCAGATATTTTTGCAGCTTCTTATAATGATGCACTATTGCAAATATATGATCCTCGTAGAGATAGTGTCTCTTTGAAGACGCATCCCAAAAAGTTTGAATATTTGCGAGGTAATTATCCTTTAAGACGTGAAAAAAATGCCTATACGATAACAATAGGCAACGATATCCATACTGACAAATAAAAGATGGGAAAGATATATTCTGTGTAAATACGATTCAGAAATTAGCAGAAGTTTTTCCCACAATCATCTTATACCCTACACCTCTCACGTTGAGAATCTTCACATTTCGGTCGGAAGCGAGGATGTGCCGTAATTTATGGATGAATACGTGCAGACTGTTGCGATTATAAAGGCTGTTGTCGTGCCAAAGTTCGTTGAGGATATTGTCTATCTCGACGATGTTGCCGATGTTCGTGCAGAGACGTTTTAGAATTTCACTCTCCATATAAGAAAGCTCTTGTTGGATGCCGTTGAGGCTGATCGTTTGGGCGGTAGGGTTGAACAAGAAACCACCTATCTCGTACACTTTATCAATGGAGATTTCCTCTTCCTGCATCGCCTTGTTGACAAGCGCCTTGATGCGGATAATCAGTTCTTGCATTTTGAAAGGCTTTTTCAGATAGTCGTTTGCTCCGAGTTTGAACCCCGTAACCAGATCATCAATAGAAGATCGTGCAGTGAGAAATAATACCGGTGTGTTTTTATCGGTCTTTCGAATCTGCTTCACCATTTCGAAACCGTCCATATTAGGCATCATTACGTCGGCAATCACCACGTCGGGATGATGCACCTGTAAGCAACTGATGCCCTGATTGCCATCGTAAGCCTGTACGACTTCGAAACCTTCATTCTGCAGCGTGTCCGATATAATCATCGAGAGCGTGCGCTCGTCTTCCACTATCAGTACTTTCATCATCTTGCAGGTAAAGTTATTGTAAATGTCGTTCCCTTGTTAATCGTGCTCTCCACGGTGATGTTTCCCTTGTGCCGCTCGACAATCTGCTGCACATAATAGAGTCCCAGGCCATATCCGCTCACATCGTATCTGTTGCCGTGACCCACCCGATAGAACTTGTCGAATATGCGTTTCTGATTTTCTTCGGAGATGCCGATGCCGTTATCGCTCAACTCGATGATGTCATGGTCGGCTTGGTGACAGGCTTTGATTTTTATCTCGACATCCTCACCGGAATACTTGATGCTGTTGTCGATGATATTGCCGAGCGCATTGCCGATATGCATACGGTCGACATTGATGGTCATATCTTCGGGTATTATATCGATGAGGAATGTCATTTTCTTATCGTTTTTAAGTCGAAACTCCTTCACTAGACTTTCTATCATAGGCCGCAGTTTCACTACTTCCTTGTTCATCGCCAGCGTCTTGCGCCTTTCCATACTCATCGACAGAATCTTTTCCACCAGTCCGCTGAGTCGTTTCAATTGTTCTTCACAAATCTTCAGATATTGTTCTCGTTTCTCCTTATCGTCGCCCTGCTTGAAGTTGAGCATCGTATCTACTGCCGAATAGGTAACGGCAATCGGTGTCTTCAGTTCGTGGGTCATATTATTGGTGAAATCGTCCTTCATCTCTTCGATACTGCGCAAACGGATGATGGTGTGAATGAGATACCAAAAGGCAATAGCTAGAAACACAATAATGAGAACAGTGGTGAGGATGATGCCCCGCATACGATGCAGGTAGATATCTGTGAGAGGGGTGACAAATGCCTGATAAGTGTAATTGCCTTCGGTATTATGGTAAGTTATTAGACCTCGGTTCGCCACCTCCGAGCCTTGGAGATTATACCGCAAGGATTTCCCCGTCCGATGGTTCAGAAATACTACTTGATATACGTCAATGTACAAACCCTTATTTTTGCATTCATTTTTCAAGAACTGCGTGAACTTACGGAAATCGATAGGTGCTAAAGGATCGAGAATTTTATGGATACTTCCGTTCACGAGTTTCGTCAGCTTATTAGTCGATTGGGCATAGATATCGAAATCATACTCTGCCGATACCTTGTGTTCATTCACTGGCAGATGTCTTTTCTTTTTCTCTTCGTTCTTCTTTTCCCATGCGTTTATTCGAAAAGCTATCTCATTGAAGTCGGCATACTCTATCGCTGATGTGAGAGTAGTATACGTCTCCTGTCGGATGCTCTGATAGAGTCCGTGCAGCCAGAATATCTGCCAGCACAGAACGACGGTGAGTACGGCGATGATAGATATTGTTATAATTTGAAATGAATGTTTCATATTGTAGAACAATGATGTAAAGATAAAAATATTCTTCGAGTATCTGCGAATTTGATAAGACTAAATAAGACTTCATAATTGTTCGTTCAGACAAATGCGATTCTTTTTCCATAATTTTGCCTCATCAAAATAAATAAGAAATGAAAAGAGCAATCATCCTTATGGCAGTGATGTCGCTAGCTTTGGCCTCTGTGTTCGCAACTACGACATCTCGACTTTCTTTGTCTTGTCAGTCACTTCCCTCCGACAGTGACAGCCTGGCCTTAAAGAAGATATATAAAGAAATTACGCTTGGGGAAGTAGTAGTGAAGGGCAAACGTCCGCTTGTGAAAATGGAGAACGGGATGTTGAATTATAATCTCTCGGTGCTGACAGAGAGAAAAGCCGTTGAAAATGTGTATGAGGCTCTTGCCTCTCTTCCGGGCATATCCGACAAGAACGGTACGCTGGCCTTGGCGGGGGCATCGAGTGTGACGGTTATCATGGATGGAAAACCCACTACAATGACTACGGAACAATTCAATACGCTGCTCAAAAGTATGCCGGTGAACAGAGTGGCGAAGGTGGAAGTGATGTACAGCGCACCGCCCCAATATCATGTACGTGGTGCCGCCATCAATATCGTCACGAAACGGGCATCGGCTTATTCTTCTCAAGGAGAAGTAAAAGCCATCTACCAAAACTGTTATTTCAATAACTATAAAGGTGAAGCCAACTTCCGTCTCTCGACGCCCAAGAGAGCTTTCGACCTGATGTATAGTGCTAACGATTCCAAATCCATGCAGCACTTCACGATGAATTCCCATCACACGTATCAAAACAAAGTGTATGACATCTCACAAACGGAATGGGCTAGAGACAAGGGCTTAGAGCATTCTCTGCGCGCTGCTTATGAATATAACATTTCAGATAAGAGCCATTTCAACATTGCGTACAATTCTTTCCTCACTCCTTCAGACAATGTCACAAATGATGTATCTGGCAACTATCAGATAAGTCGTCTCGATTTGCATGGTCGCACTTATATGCATAATGTGTCGGCTTCTTATCAGTCGTCTTTCGGACTGAAACTCGGAGCGGATTATACCAATTATCATAATGTGATTCATCAATATCTTCAAAGTAAGATAGGTACTGAGGACAATCATTTTTATATCACTGGCGGGCAGGACGTACAAAGAATGTCGTTCACCGCCGACCAGCAACATTCATTGAAACGCAATTGGACGCTCGGTTACGGCCTGTCGTATGAAAATGCGTATGATAAAGATAACCAATATTATACCGACGTGGTAGGTTCTTTGCAGACATCTAATACTGATACAAAAGTAACAGAACAGACTACAGACTTCTATCTTAGCGTGAGCAAGAACTATGCTGCAGGTCCTTCGTTTTCACTATCGGCAAGCGGCGAATATTACACCATCGGCAATTACCATAAATGGGCATTCTATCCGCAGGCATCCGTCACCTATTTCAAAACGCCTGACCATGTCTTCATTCTCTCCCTTTCGTCTGACAAAAAATATCCTTCGTATTGGCAGATGCAGTCGTCGGTTACCCACCTCGATGGCTATCAGGAGATACGCGGTTCATCCGATTTGCGGCCGTGCAGTACTTATAAGCTGACTGCCACGTATGCGCTAAAACAAAGATACACGCTGACTGCCTTCTATGAGGATACACAAGATTACTTCACTCAATCGATATATCAGTCGCCCGAACGGCTGGCTCTTATCTTCCAAACACGCAACTGGAATTTCGACCGCCAGTATGGCCTTGTTGCAAATGCCTCGTTCAAAGTTGCGCCATGGCTGAACACCGATGTTTCGGCAATGGGGCTGCGGATGCACGAGAAGTGCGACGACTATTTTGATATTCCTTTCGACCGTTCTAAATGGCTCTATCAAGTGACCATGAACAATACTTTCACCGCCTCGAAGCATCTTACTTTCGAACTCAATGGCATGTATACCTCGCCGCTCATTCAAGGCACTTACGACCTCACGCATCTGATGCAAATCGACGCATCTGCCAAATGGAGATTCTGCAAAGACAAATGCACGCTTACCGCCCGACTTGACGACCTATTCAATTCTGGTATTCCGAAGACCAAGGTGAATTATGCCAATCAGCATTTTGATATGAACACTACTTATTATCTCCGTTCTTTCACACTCACATTCTCTTACCGTTTCGGCGGCTACAAAGAAAAGGAACATAAAGAGGTTGAAAAATCCCGTTTCGGACATTGATACATTTCCGATTAATAGAATACTTTTTGCAAAAAAAAGTTGGACCTCTCTACTGTCACTGTAAGTAATATGATTTACAGTTGATTGCAGAGGTGCACTATAGTGATAAAATGTATTGAACGCGAAGAGTGCGTAAAATATTATTCCTTGGTCTTTTTATGGTAGAAAAAGTGTAGTATCTGAATGATAATTATATTGTTCCCGTAATGACTTTCTCTATTATTACCGGAAACCATTTATATTCTAGAACATGCACTTTTTTCGCCACATCATCAGCTGTGTCAGAAGGTAGTACTTCACATTTAGCCTGGAAAATGGTTTGTCCTTTATCGTAATTATCATCTATAAAATGGATGGTTATCCCACTCTCTTTTTCCTTAGCTGCCACAACAGCCTCGTGAACTTTACTGCCATAAAAACTTTTACCTCCAAATTTGGGTAATAATGCCGGGTGGATATTAATAATCCTTTGTGGAAATGCTTTCAATAAGGTATTAGGAACTTTTAATAGGAAACCTGCCAGCACAATATAATTAATGTGATAGCTTTTCATCAAAGAAAGAATTTCTTCACCGGTTGTCCAAAGTTGATTTGGACAAACGACTGCAGGAATATTTAACTTATGTGCACGCTCTAACACGTATGCATTGGATTTATTTGAGACGATAACTTTAATTATAATATTATTATTTTCTTTGAAATAATTAATAATATTTTCGGCATTAGTACCGTTGCCTGATGCGAAAATTGCAATGTTATTTACCATAATTAATCACATTTAGTGCACAAAATAGTGAAAAATGTGCAAAATATTGAATTTAGTTAATCAAAAATTTGTTTAGGACAATAAATATTTATTCCTTTGCACCGCAAATTTAAAGAAATAAAATCAATTACTAATTAAAAATTTAAAGTTATGTCAGAAATTGCATCAAGAGTGAAAGCGATTATTGTCGATAAATTAGGTGTAGAAGAATCGGAGGTTAAACCTGAAGCTAGTTTTACAAACGATTTAGGTGCTGATTCTCTTGACACAGTAGAGCTTATTATGGAGCTTGAGAAGGAATTTGGTATTTCTATTCCTGATAACGAAGCTGAGAAGATTCAGACAGTTGCAGATGCTATCAAATACATAGAAGAGCACGCTAAGTAATATCCTCCTTATCTAATATGGAATTAAAAAGAGTTGTAGTAACTGGTCTTGGTGCCATTACCCCCATTGGAAACACAATCCCAGAGTTTTGGAGTAATGCTATAAAGGGAGTAAGTGGCGCTGGATTAATTACTTATTTTGATGCTTCAAAATTTAAGACTCAATTTGCTTGTGAAGTAAAAGGTTTCGATCCATTACAATTCTTTGAACGCAAAGAATCACATAAAATGGATCAGTATACGCAATTTGCGCTGGTAGTCGCAGATGAAGCAATTAGTGATTCAGGAATTAATCTTGAAAAGGAGGACTTAAATAAGATTGGCGTTATATATGGAGCAGGTATTGGTGGTATACGTACGTTTGAGAGGGAAGTAAGTAACTATTTTCTTCATCAAGAAGATGGCCCACGCTTTAATCCGTTTTTCATTCCAATGATGATTTCGGATATTGCTGCCGGGCAAATCTCTATCAAGTATGGTTTTCACGGTCCTAACTATGCAACGTGTTCAGCTTGTGCGACATCATCCAATGCTATTGCTGATGCTTATAATCTTATTCGTTTAGGTAAGGCAAATATTATTGTTTCCGGTGGTTCAGAATCGGCTATTGCCGCTTCTGGTGTTGGCGGGTTCAATGCTATGCATGCATTATCTACACGTAATGAAGAATATGCAACAGCGTCTCGTCCATTTAGTGGAAGTCGCGACGGCTTTGTAATGGGTGAGGGAGGCGGTTGCCTAATTCTAGAAGAGCTAGAGCATGCCAAGGCTCGTGGAGCAAAAATATATGCCGAATTTGTTGGTGCAGGTATGTCTGCTGATGCTTATCATTTGACGGCTTCTCATCCTGAAGGACTCGGAGCTACTCTTGTTATGGAAAATGCTTTGGAAGATGCAGGAATGAATCCTACAGAAATTGATTATATCAATGTCCATGGAACTTCCACTCTCGTTGGAGATCGTTCAGAGGCAAAAGCTATAAAAGATGTATTCGGAGATAATGCTTATAAGCTGAATATAAGTTCTACAAAGTCAATGACTGGTCATTTGCTAGGTGCAGCAGGGGCTGTTGAAGCAATAGCTTGTATACTGTCTATTAGAGATGGTATTATTCCTCCAACTATCAATCATATAGAAGGAGATGATGATCCTGAAATCGACTACAATTTGAATTTTACTTTCAATAAGGCACAAAAACGTGATGTAAAAGTTGCTCTTTCAAATACGTTTGGATTTGGAGGACACAATGCTTGTGTAATTTTTAAGAAATACACTGATTAACGTCGTGTTACAGAATTTTATAGATAAGATAAGGCTTTCTTTCCGTAAGGAAAAAGAGCCTTATCTTTGTTTTTATAGAATACTTGGTTTCTACCCTCATAATATTCGTCTTTATAATCAAGCCTTACTGCACAAATCTTCTTTTGTACGTTCGGAAAAGGGGAAGCTTATTAACAATGAGCGCCTCGAATTCTTAGGGGATGCTGTATTAGATGCGATAGTCGCTCATCTTGTATATGAACATTTCAGCGTAAAAGGAGAAGGCTTTTTAACCAATACGCGCTCTAAAATTGTTCAGCGTGAGACTTTAAATAATTTGGCGGAAGGACTGGGATTAGATAAACTGATTAAATCGACCTCTCATGTTTCTTCTTCTCATAACAGCTATTTGTCGGGCAACGCATTCGAAGCTTTAATAGGAGCTATATACTTGGATAGAGGCTATAAATATTGCATGCTATTTATACGCAAAAGAATTATTAATAAATATATCGATTTAGATAAACTTTCGCGTAAAGAGGTGAACTTTAAGTCACGGCTGATAGAATGGGGGCAGAAAAATAAAGTTGAAGTCGTATTTAAGTTAGTTGATCAGAATCAAGATAGTATTGGGAGTCCGATCTTTCAGAGTGAAGTGCAGATTGAAGGCATCTCGGCTGGCTGCGGCAAAGGATATTCTAAAAAGGAATCTCAACAGCTTGCCAGCAAGTTAGCCTTAAATAAAGTAAAAGATCAAGATTTCATTATTCAAATCCTTTCTATTAAAGAACAAAGGGAATCTGAGACTCCAGCGGGAGATACGGAGACTGCTTTAGAAGATGTTGATGTGGAAACGGTGGCAGAAGATACAGAAGAAGTATAAATGATTAATTAACTGGCTCAACTAAAACGGTTTTATTATTTTATTTCTTTTTATCTACAAGCGAAAGCTGTATCAATGTTACAAAATAAGCAGATAAGTATGAAGATTCAAAGAGATAGATGCCTCAGATAGATTATTGCATAGAAAAATGACAAATGTCAGCAGTTTAAGTTGCATAAAATACTTACATTTGTACACTATAATCACACTAAAAGGAAATTGAAAAAAATAGATACTCATATAATTCTTATCTGTTTGCTCCTTTTCATTGCTGCCTGCAACAGGCATAAACTCCCGACTGAATTGCTGCGGGCAGATTCCTTAATGGAGCCGCATCCAGATAGCGCACTTGTTATACTCACACGTATGCCAGCACCTACCGATACATATAATCGCTGGTGCCACAAGGTGCTTTATGTCCAGGCACGTGACCGCCTCTATCTTCCCATCACATCTTACGAAAAGATCATGCACGGAGCCGTTGCTTATTTCGATTCTCTTAACGACAATATACACATGCAGGCAAAGTCGCATTATTACCTTGGCAGAATTTTTCAAGATAAGGGTGACGGTGTAGGAACAGCACGCGAATTCCTTGCTGCCACTCCCTATGCAGAAAAGGATAAAGACACATTGCTTGTTAGCAAGATTAAAACAAATCTCGCTTTCATTCTTTGGGATAATGGACTTCTTGAAGAAGCTGATTCTATGTATAAACAAGTCATACCTATAAAGGAGAAGCTACATGATTGGGAAGGACTGGCAATAGCATATTGCAAACTAGGTGACATCAATATTCAAAGAAGAAAACGGAATTATCCTTTAGCAGTAAGATATCTTCTCCATTCTCTTCGTTTAACAGATAGATTCAATAATGGTGCTATTAAAGAAGATATTTTATCATCCTTATGTGCAGTATATCGATTACTTGGTAAAACTGATCTTGCCATTTTATATGCCAAGCGTGGAATAGAAATCACGCCCGATTCCCTTATTTCTGGTTATTGTTTAACGATAGGTGCGACATATTTTGATTCAAATAAGTACGACTCTGCAACTATTTATTTAAAACGTTCACTTTTTACTACCAATGTATACACAAAAGAGGGGGCATACCATGTCCTAAGTAAGATTGCTGAATCAGAAGGTAGAATGAAGGATGCGATTAGATATAATGAGTTATCACAATTATATAAAGATTCTACAACATTATTGAAACAACCGACATCTGTAGAATCTGCAATCAAAGATTCTTTTATTAATCAATCAAAAACTAAATATAGCCTTGCAAATAAAAATCATCATGTATTGTTGTTAATAATAGGTGTACTATTCTTCATGGCTTGCATTTTCTTTTTGTATCGCATTAATCGGAAGAAGAAATTAATTAAGGAAACAAATATGCTTGTTGTTAAAGAGCAGAATGAGAGAGAAAGGCAGAATCATTTAAATATAGGAATTCAAAATTTGCTGAATGAGAAAATCAAAGAAGAAAATCAGTTAATGAAACAATTAAGAGCTACACAGGAGCAATTGGATGAACAGAATATTCTCAAAAAAGGTATTGAAATACGTAATAAGCTTAATCATTTATATAACTTTAATCATCATAATCCAGATTTTAAAAAAACACTTTGCAATGAAGATTGGAATGAGATTAGAGAATTTATTCTTTCTATATCACCGAATTTTGAAGAGAAACTCTTTAATGATACAGATTCTATTACAAACAAAGATTTACGATTCTGCTATTTAATCAAATTGGGCCTTCGCTATTCTGAAATATCAGAAATATTAGGTATTACAATTGCTGCTGTTTATAAAAAGAAGAATGTTGTCCTAGTACGGATGAATAAACACATAACAGAAAACCTTGCGAAAATATTAAATGAATTGTGAAATTTTCAATATAATTGATAGAAATTTAGCGCAATATCGATTTTAACAAAAAAGTATAATAAAATTCTACTTCCATGTAATGTATATTTGCGTAAATCAAATATACAAAAAATGAAAAAAATTGTACTTGTTTTATTATTACTTTTTATTGAAATAAATGCAAATGGGATTCAGCCCTCAGATTCTAATTTCAATTCTAAGAATCCTATTGATATTCCTCTTAATGGGCAAAAAGTTCCTCCTCCTGGAGGTGCTCAGCATGCTCCTGCGTTAAGTTTAGTCAGTGCTTACATTGACAATGACACTGTCATTGTTGATTTCACTTCGGCAAATCCGACTGCGACAATTACTATTACCGACCAAACAACAGGTGAAATAATCTATACTGAAGTATGTAATACGCAAAATGCAGATATCGATATGAGTCTGTATTGCACAGAAGAAGGACATACTTATGTATTAGATATTACGACCGCTACGTGGCATCGATACGGGATTTTTATTTATTGAAAGTAATCTAAAATTGTAGACTATTTATGAAAAGATATAGTCAATATAACAATTTGTTTGGAATTGAGGATAAATTCGTATTATATAATGTCGCCTCAGATGGAATTATAGTGCTATTGCCCAAATTAAAAGATATTCTCATCTCTTTCTCAAATCATTTGCAAGATTTGAAAGATATTCATCCAAATTTATATATAGCACTTGAAGATAATCAGATGATTGTTGAAAAAAATGAAATAGAATACAAAAGAGTTATTAATGACTGGAAAAAGGAGGATACAGATCCTCAAAAATTTTCAATAACCATCAATCCTACCATGAATTGTAATCTTAGATGTAGTTATTGCTATGAAAAGCATCAGGTTGGTACAAAAATGTTAGAAAATGTCATGGTAAATCTAAAAAAATTAATAGAAATAAAGACAAGAAGTAGGGACCTTATTGGACTTAATATAGACTTCTTTGGAGGAGAACCTCTATTAGCTTTTAATGACCGTGTGCTCCCCCTTTTAAATTTTGCTAAAGAGTGCTGTGATAAAAATCAAAAAGATTTATATGTTAGTTTTACAAGTAATGGCATGCTGTTAAATTCAAAAGTTATTAATGCGCTAAGGTTATATTCTAATGTTAAAAATAAAGTACCAGTCCGTTTTCAGATTACTTTAGATGGCGATAGGGAAATGCATAATAAAATTCGTATTGCTACAAAAGATAAACCCACTTATGATATTATTGTTACTCACATTAAAGAGGCCCTACAATCAGGCTTTAATATCAGTGTCCGATTGAATTATACAAATGAAAGTGCTAAAACGTTTGTTCATATTTTAAGGGATTTTGATAGTTTACAAGAAGAAGATAAAAAATTAATGTCTTTTGACTTTCATAAAATTTGGCAAGATTCATATTCTGAGAAAACTGAGGATATAATTAAAGAGACAAAAGAAATTTTTAAAGAACAAGGCTATCATGTTTTTCCTCTTTTGCGATATCAGAAGCTTCGTTGTTATGCTGATAAAGATAATTTCATTGTAGTTAACTATAATGGTAATCTCTATAATTGTACCGCACGGGATTTTATGGAGAATAATAAAGAAGGAGAACTTTCTGCCGAAGGAGATCTTCACTGGAATAAGAGATATTTAAAACGTATTGCTATGCGATATGGAAATGACATTTGCCATGCATGCAAGATATTTCCTATTTGTCATGGTGGGTGTTCTCAAGATAAATTAGAGTCTAAAGGGTTGCAAAGGTGCATTAGGAATTATACTGATTCGGATATTGATGAAATTATATATGGACGATTACAATATCTTTTGAATTATGTAAAATAAGGGAAAATCCCTTATCAAATAAACTAAAAAATAAATAATCATGAAAAAATTAGTGTTATTAAAAGCAGAGGTCCCAGCTTTAGAAAAGGGATTGGAAGGTGTATTACGTGGGGGATTTTGTTCTCTACGTGCTGTTGTTCCTAGTGAGTCAAGCCATAATACGATTTGTAGTAATAATTATACATGTAATACAAATTATACATGTAGTAGTAATTCAACATGTCATAATAATTATAGTTGTAGTAGTAATTCAACATGTTCAGGTGGTTACTATCCTCGCCATTAATTATCAATCTTTATGATTGAAAATATGAGTAATAATGTATAATAATAAATTTAAAGTTCAAAGTTATGCAGCTCTAAAAATATTATTATACATTAAAAAATAGAATTTATACAGTTTTCAATTGATAAAGGATATCCATTATTATGAAATTATTCTATTCTTTCTCTTTAGTTTGTATCTCATTATTATTTTTCTCCACCACTACCTTTGCTCAGAAGAGAATCATACATGGTTTTATAGGCGATTCATTTACTAAAGAAGGTCTTCCAAAAACTTCTGTCTTTCTCTTATCACCAGACAGCACTATAATAGACACTACGATATCGAATACAGAACATGAGAACAAATGGCTGCAATCTTCTTTTTCTTTAAAAGTCACCAGTGAAGGTAATTACATTCTACGTTTCATTAGAGAAGGATACATAACTACATATAAAGACATAACGACAAAATTCTCAAAAAGAAGTGATACATATCAGCTTGATAAAATGGTCTTGATGAGAAAGGATCCCTACTATTTACGCGAAGTAACTGTTACTGCAACAAAAGTCAAGATGGTTGTTCGCGGCGATACAGTAGTCTATAATGCTGATGCTTTTCAGCTAGTACAAGGTTCGATGCTTGACGATTTGGTAAAGCAACTTCCTGGAGTAGAGATTAAAAGTGATGGACGCATCTATCAAAGAGGAAAATTCGTCGAAAGCTTGCTTATCAATGGGAAAGACTTTTTTAAAGGAGACCCCAAGATTGCTCTCGATAATTTGCCTGCTTACATGGTAAAAAGCGTGAAGGTATTCAACAAGACTAATACGTATGAAAGCGGGGACAAAGGACATTTAGTGATGGATGTCAACCTGCAAAAGCAATATTCTATCGGATGGATATCCAACGTGGAGGCTGGCAGAGGAACGCATGATCTATCTATTGGACGACTTTTTGCCATGCGTTTTACAAATAACTCGCGCCTGGCATTATTTTGCAATGTAAATAATATGAATGATACACGTAAACCAGGATATGATAGTGGCGAATGGCAGCCGTCGAGTATGCCTGATGGTCTTCTTAAATCACAGACTGCGGGTTTAAGTTATCTATTGTCTACTCCCAACGAAGCTTTTGAAGCATGGACAGATAACATGATAGAGCATAGGGATGCAGACAGCAGAATTCAGAAATTAGGTGAGACTTTCCTATCGGGTGGAAATACCTTTAACCGTTTCCTTTCATTTTCACGTAATAAAAGTACAAAATTTACAACACAAAATGGCTTCGAAAGTCACCTGATGGCTGGCACTTATCTTGCAGGTTCCTGGAATATGAGTTATAATAAGTTCGATAATCAAATCAACTTTATGAATGGAAATTTCTCATCCAACCCGATGAATACTACAGGAGACAGCGTTTTTGACAGTCTTTTTTCTAAAGATGCAGGATACAAGATGAAAGAGATTATAATCAATCGCAATAAGGCTAAGCAGAAAGTGCATGGGTATGAGATGAAGCATACAGGTATTTTGAATTACAGCGTTACAACAAACAAATTAATAGGTGATACATGGAATATTCATGGCAATATCGATTATTCAAGCTTAAAAAACGAATCATTCGACCACTATGTATTGGATTATCCTTCGAATGCCGCGCTGCCTTCCGATTATCGAAACAGATATTATCATCAACCGGTTAGCAAATATGAACTGAAATTAGGTACAGATTATAATTACTGCGTTTATAATCATAATAGTGACAAGGGCGGAAAACTTTCCATAAATCCTCAGTATGAATATATACAGACTTATCGTTCAGCGGAAAGCCTTCTTTATCGTTTGGACACTTTAACTGACTGGGGACTGAATGGAATACATACACTTGGCATGCTACCATCTTCGCTTGATTCACTGCAGTTGGCGATAGATAATTACAACAGCTATCATTCTACGGTACATAATTCACAGCACGTTTTGAATATGTTCGTTATATGGATGAATAATCTGAATCATGGCGAATGGCCTAATGAGAATATATTTGAAGTTCAAACGGAATTGAAATTTCGACACGAAAGAGATGCGTTGCATTATTACCGCAATGGAAAGAACTTCCCTTTAACCCGCAATGCAGGTTTCTTCGAGCCTGATATACGCCTTCGATATCAGACACCGAAGTTCGGTTGCTTTAGATTGGAATATATTGAGACTTATGAAATGCCTCCAAGTACATATATGATTGATATTAGAGACAACAGTGACCCATTAAATATTTCTTTGGGAAATCCAGATTTAAAAAATGCTCATCTTTACACTGCAAAAATACAATACGACCGCTCTCCCTGTAATGATAATCTGTTTACTTCATTACAATATCGCATCATTAAGGATGTCGTATCAATGGGATTCGTATATGACCGTGCTACTGGCATACGTACTATCAGCCCCGAAAATATAAATGGTAATTGGGGAATAACAGCTAGATGTCAGTGGAACAAGTCTTTCGAGAAAGAAAAGAAGTTTACTTTCGACACAAATTACATGGTTGATTATAATACAAATGTTGATGTTGTAAGTATTTCTGGTGCTTACTCGAGTACACGAAGTTCGGTGCATAACATGTATATGAATGAAGTATTACGACTTGATTATCGCCTTAATAGTAAATTGCAAGTGGGTACCAAGATAGGTGCGGATTGGACTCGTGCATCGAGTCATCGCTCTGATTTCGAGACGATAAATGCTGAAGCGTTCGATTATGGCATAACGGGACAGTTAGAGTTTCCTTGGAATGTTCAAATAGCAACCGGCCTGACAATGTATAGCCGCCGTGGTTATCAAGATTCATCAATGAACACAAACGAGTTAGTATGGAACGGACGAATTTCGAAGAGTGTGATGCATGGTAACTTAACATTTATGTTCGATGGTTTCGATATCCTTGGGAATCTGTCTAACGTGCGTAGAACGCTTAATGCACAGGGAAGGACTGAAACGTATTATAATGTTATACCTCGTTATGCTATGTTCCATGCCATCTATAGGTTAAACATTCAACCTAAGAAGGAAAAGTAATGATCATGAAATTTACACGGCAGTTTGATCAGATGGATTGTGGACCTGCTTGCATCCGCATGGTTGCTGATAGCTACGGTAAACATTATTCGCTATCTTACTTACGTTCTCTTTCTCAATTAAATAAAGAGGGAGTAAGCGTTGCAGGAATTCGTTCTGCATTAAAGGCTATAGGTCTGGAATCGGCGTGTTTTGATTTGACGTTGTTACAATTACGAGAAAAATGTCCTTTACCGACAATTCTTCATTGGGAACAGAATCATTTTGTGGTATTATATCGTATAAACAAAAACAAGATAAGCGGAAAATGGAATTATTTTATAGCAAATCCTGCATATGGGAAACATCGGTATTCTGAAGATAATTTCAAGGGATATTGGTTAAATGGTAATAAAGGAATAGTAGTAGCAATAGAACCTACAGACGAATTTTATAAGAAAGATCCAGGAAGAGAACAACATAGCTTTTTAAAGTTTGCAAAAAAATATGTTTGGCCATTTCGTAAAGAAATGGGACAGTTAGCCTTTGGACTCTTGAGTGGCATTTTCCTTTCTCTTATTACACCATTTCTTACTCAAGCTATGGTTGATAATGGCATAGGTATGCGAGATATCGGAATTATAAAGACATTACTTTTCGCGCAAATATGTTTGTATTTAGGTTCGTTTATGATGGATTTAATAAGTAGTTGGATAACATTATATATTGGGGCACGTATCAATATAAATATTCTACATGATTATTTAAATAAATTGTTGCTTCTACCAATGACTTTCTTTGAAACTAAAAGTACTGGCGATTATCAACAGAGAATAGGTGATCATAGTCGTTTACAAAATTTCACTACACAAAACGCACTACAAACAGTATTTTCTTTATTATCCTGTTCTGTTTTATTAGTTATAATTGGCTATTATAGCCTAATAATATTATTGGGCTATATTATTCTAACTGTAATAAGTACGTTGTGGATGCTATATTTTTTTAAAAGAAGAAAGGCTTTAGATTATGAACAGTTTCGTGCACGAGCTAAAAATCAAAATAAAGTTTTTGAAATGTTGACTGGAATTATTGACATAAAGCTTAATGCATATGAAAAATTCAAAATAAGTGAATGGCAATATATGCAAGAGCAACTTTATAAAGTTAGCAAAAAGTCACTTAAACTGGAGCAGATACAGAGCAGTGGTTATAATGTCATTGGGCAGATACGTAATATCCTTATTACCTTTTGGATTGCTGTAGAAGTTGTAAATGGGAACTTAACGCTTGGAATGATGATGAGTATCTCTAGCATTATAGGACAAATTAATGGGCCGTTATCTCAATTAATCGGATTTTTAAAGCAATTTCAAGATGCAAAAATTAGCTTGGAGCGTTCTGAAGAAGTGTATCTTTGCAAAAATGAAGATGATGAAAATACGATTAGCTTACCAAAAGATACACCACGAAATATAGAAATAGATAATCTTACTTTTCATTATATAGGTAGTGTTGGAAAACCGACATTGACTAACGTTAAATTTGAGATACCAGCAGGAAAGATGACTGCTATTGTTGGTGAAAGTGGTAGTGGTAAGACAACTTTAATGAAGTTGCTATTGAAATTCTATAATATTTCTGAAGGGCAAATCTATTGGAATGGTCAAGATATTAGTCGATATAATGCCGCATCTATAAGGCGTTGTACAGGTATAGTTATGCAAGAAAATTTTATTTTTTCAGATAGTATAAAACAAAATATTATACAAGGATTGGAAGAAGATGCAGACTTGTTGCAAAGGGCTATTGATGTAGCTTGCCTTCGTACTTATATAGAAGGTTTACCATTAGGCTTAGACACTCGAATTGGAGCGGAAGGCATAGGAATTAGTGGAGGCGAAAAACAACGAATTATGATAGCTAGGGCTATTTATAAAAATCCCCTTTATTTGATGCTTGATGAAGCTACGAGCTCATTAGACGCTGAAAATGAACAAAAAATTACAGAGAATATTAGTAACTATTTCTCTGGGCGAACTTTATTAGTTATAGCACATCGACTTTCGACAGTGAAAAATGCAGATCAAATAATTGTTTTGAAAAAGGGAAAAATTGCAGAAATAGGTAAGCATGAAGAGCTTATTAGGAACGAAGGTATATATTATAATCTAGTAAAAAATCAATTAGAACTAGCAAGAGAATGAATAGTAGAAAATTATTTTCTGGCTTTATTATTCATTATGGTATTTCAACAATTCTGTTAACTATGATGATTGGTATTATAAATATGTTGCAATGTATTGAAATCAGGAATAAGATTCAAATTGAGTTAATACGTATAAGTTCTAAAGATGTATTATGCTATTTTGACGATATTACTGGTAAAAATCTTCATAAAGGAGATTCGATTCTTCTATATATTAAAGATGATTCTGCTAATCTTGAATTAAGAATAAGTAAAATCCGTAAAGAGAAAATGTATTTTGTTGTTTTGTTTCAAGGTTCAATAAATGATATCAATAATAAATTTGATAATGCAACGAAAATTACAGCTTACTTTTATACAAATAAATTACAACTTTGGGATTTGGTATTTAGTAAAAGGTTCGATAATTAAAATAGCACATTAAAATAGGACAATTGTCCTATTTCGACCAAATTCTTCATTTAAACGCATGTCTCATATTATGATCGAACGTTAATTTGCAAATTAGGATATTTTTAAGGGATGATTACAAATGACAATACTTAAGTTTCTCTGCTGAATACCAAAAATTTCTGCATAAGTTTGTTGAAATTCCTGCTCTTTCTAGATTAATCCTAAATCTTGCAATATATCATGTTTCATCTGACTAAGCGGACGATCAAGATAGCCATGATTATTCATTTCTGCTCCGAAGACCGCTCTATAGGCATCTGCTATTGTCAATCCTTCCTTGATGAATCCGTCTTTTAATTCATCTAAGCGAGCCTTAGGGTATGCATCAGCAAAGTGAAGTAAATCTAAAAATTCTTTATCGTTGTGGAAAGCATATAATTGAGGTAAGCAGGTATCATTTATTGTTTTCTTCATTCGGTCATGATCATCTTTAATGACATCAATCTTTATTTCATACTTCTTTTGGCCAATATTCCAACTTCTTCGAAATCTGAATTGACAATTCCTATCAGCAATTATATAAGGATGAACATGTGTGTTCACACTAAATAGAGTGTCGCCTTTAATTGCTGAGTTACAAATAGTACAACATGGAATAAGGTTATAAAATGACAATGCTAACCATGGATATTTATCTCTAGGGTACCAATGATCAAAGGTGGGTCTTGTGATTTTTTCGCTATGTTCATCTTCTATTGTTGCTATATATTGTCTATTACAATAGGTGCATGTGTTACGTTGTTTTATCTTAGCGACCCAATTTGGTAAATCTCTTTTAAATATATTATTATAATCAAAGACCTTCTTTATTTCTTCATTGATATTATAGTAAGGATGCTTCTTCCTCCCTTTTTTGTTGTTTATATAACTTATCCAATTATCTTGATTGAAAGATACTCCAAAGCATTTTTTCATCAAATGCAAATTCAAGTCCTCCATTTTATTGGGTTCTGCTTTCAATATTTTATCAAGGAGTTCATCAACCCAATTGCCAGCATTATCTTGAAACAATGGCATGACATGTGTTAGTCTCTTTGTATACTTTTCAGCGTGTTTTTTTATGAGGCTTTTAATGTTATTTGCATATTTATCAAGTTCTTCTTTTGAAGGTCTATCTAGATACCACATACAATTAGTTTTTTTTTATTTTGTTAATTTCATCTTCCAACAACTGAATACGTTGTTTCTTTGCATACTCAAAATACTCATTGAATATGTCGTAGAGATATTTTTTTAAGAGAGGCTCGTCTACGAGTTGGATGTCCCTAACTATAGCATTAGGATCGGATTCTGAGTCTTTGGTATTATTCTTGATTCTACTAATGAGGTCATTGATGAATGATTTGGCATACTCACCTATAGTTCCATTATGCATAAAGAAAGAACTCCTAAGCATTTCGTGGATATTGGCACCAAAAGACTTATATTTATCACCTTTTTCATAGCCTCCTTTTTCATTCAGAAACATTATATTTTGGCGTGGTATATCTGAAAGGACAAATGGCGAATGTGTTATAAGACAGATGGAAATACACTTCAGATGCGTCAAAGTGGCTTGTTTTATGCCATCTATTAAGCCATTGACGAATCTGCGTTGCATGTCTGGATGAAAATATAATTCTACCTCCTCAAAGATACCATTTACATAAGAGTATTTTATTCTATTCCCTTTTGTTTTATGTGCTGAGTCTATATTGTTCAGATGATAAATGAAAGAACTCACCAAAAAAGCTAATTGCCTTTCACCTGAACTTAAGGATGATAAAGGTATTTTCTTATTATCACCATCCAAATCTTTAAATAATAGTTCTGTATCAAAAATAGGGGATGGTAGTAAATCTTCTCTCGAAAGACGATGGCAGCCGATAGAAACACCTGATTTTGCGCCACTATTAATTTTTTTAGCGATATTTGCAAAAGAATGATGATAAGTTCCGCATACTTGAGCATTTGCCTGGTAATAATTATATTTAAGGTGGGCAAAGGTTCTCCATATTTTTCTAGTTATATGAGTATCTTCTGTTGCTAGTTCTCCAACTAATCTTGACAGTTTATTGGAATCATATTCCATTGTATCCTTGTCACAACTGGTGAAAAAGTACTGATAGTTAGGATAATTATATGATATTTTTAGTGTTTTATATACTATGTAGTCCCAAGCATACTCTTTTAACCAATTTGTTGATAGCTCGTTAGTCTTTATAGCTAATATCTTCTTCCATAAATATATAGTTTCATTGCGGTATTTTGTATAATTGTCTTTTGCTTCTTTTTTTTTGAAATTGAATTTTTCACAAATTATATTGAATTCATAGTCTCCTCCATCTTTGGCCGCTATTTCACGTTCCGACGTCCCTTTTACTTTTAGTAAAAGTGTGTCTACCACAAGATGATTATTAATAGTTCGATAATTTTTATCAAACACCATCAATGATATTAATCGTTCCATGGCTAATGAGAATTCACTCTGTACATTGATATTACCTTCATCACGGAAAGGAGTAAGCACTATCGGGGTGTTATAGGCATCGTTTTTATGGAAAAGGCCTTTTATCCAGCACCTATCATTAATAGTCAGTTTGTTTATTGGCAGTTCTTCTTTTATTCTAATAAATTCCTCATCTGATGGTTTTGTAATTTCATATGGGAAATCATTTGTATTATATGCATAGAGCGAATAGTTAGAAATTAACGTATAGAACAACTTTGATAGATTTAGGCTATGGCTCTCATTAAGTTTAGAAGCAAATAAGTTAGCTGTTTTTTTATCATCCTCTTTTGTTTTAAAACAGACTGGCTTTGCTTGAAATAATGTTCTACTATTTTTTACATTAATGATTTTAACAAAATCTCCATCAATATGTGCTAAATAGTATTTGTTGTCTAATTGGAAATATAACTTACTATGCAGCTCATGCACAAAGTGCAGATGCTCTGAAACTCTGTTTGTATAGCATTCACCGATATATGCTACACCAATATTATTTAGTGTCCTAATCAGTACCTCTATGATTGAGCTTTTACCCGAACCATTACATCCAACGATTGCATTAATAGTAATATTAGGACAATTTTTCTTTGTGAATCTTGTGTAGAAATCATATGGAACCTCTTTCGCCTCTTCAGTGTAAGTTATTTTGTCGTTCTCATCAATCTCATATCCATGATAGAAGAAATAAGTCTCTCCAATCTGCATCTTACGGTGGATATATATTGGAGTGCCTTCTAGCACCTTAATAGCTATGAGACGCAGTAAATATTTATGGTCTTTTCCTCCTCCCATATTCAATAATTTTCTTAATTTTTTAGTAATTTAGAACATGATATTTGGCGACAAATGACTTTATCATAAGTCATAATAGAATATTAAATTCCCATTTCTATTGAGAAGTGGTTGAATATCATCTTTTACATTGTCTAACATAACAGAATATTTATTACATACTCGGCCTATGAATGGAAGCGTTATAGCGCCTCCTTCATATTTATAAGAATTAGCATCAATCGTAAATATTTTTATGAAAGACAAATCTTTTGCTATTATTACAAGGCCTTCTGATGTTCTTAATCCATCATTCTCTTTTCTTAATTTAAAATACAAAATATTATCTATAGCGCCAACTCTTATTTTATGCTTTGTTGATTTACCAATAAAGTCTTTCTTATTCTTTTCAATAATTAAATCAATAATTATTTTTGTAAAATATGGCTCTATGTCTGTATCGACACTATTATTTTCAAGATTTATTGATTGGAATGTTGATTCCTTTATATGTCTAGTATGCAATAGAATCGGGGTTTTGGCACTTAACGGATTAAAGATAGAATCAATTATTGGATGATGTTTATTTACTGCATTACAGAATTGGGCATCTGAACTAATGATAGCACTGTTGAGATTAAAAGTATCTATATTAGGGAGAACCGCCGAAGTCAGTATCATACAATCTTCTCTAGAGATAGTAGAATCAAGTGTTAGGGCTTTTACGGGCAATATTAAACCATCATGTAGAACATTATAATCAAAGTAAATGTTGTGATTATTTTTCAAGTCGTCAATCTCTTTTATTACTTGCTGTTTGATTTTAGCTTTATAATCATCATATTTTTTACCTTTATATATCCAATTTTTTTTAACTGAAGGGCGAAAGCCAGGATCAAGATAATGTCCATCTACATAATATTCAAATAGTCTACGTTTACGAACTTCGGTTAATTCATATTCCACATAATGTGAAGCAAAAAGAAATACAAATGGAATATTAGAAAGAAAATCTATACTTTTATTCAATAAAGGATAAGACTTTTCTAAATAATTTTCCAAAACATTTGTATCTAAAAAAATATATGCTTTATATTTAGGATCTACTGTAATCATCTTTGAAGAATTATTTTTTTATATAATCCGACAAATGTTTCTTCACAAACGATGCATCTATTCTATTTGCCCCATCTGGAGAATCTGCTAATCGCTGTAAGAGAAGATAGCAAGACTTCAGTAAAAAGCGTGGAGATCCCTGCAAAGAGGGATCCTTTGTATTAAGCAATGCTTCTAATGCAGAATTATCGAAAGGAGTGATATCATTATTGTCTGTTCCTCTGCCTATGGACAAATAATTCCCAATAATAGTTTTTGCGGAAGTCTCATTCAATTCACCTAGCAATATCTTTCTATCAGCTATTCTTGTAGCTAGAGGTGGTGAATAAGATTCAATTAATTCGAAAGCTTTGCCCGTCATAGCAAATACACAACTCCAATTTTTGTCTTTATCAATGAATGTCCGAAGATTTCTTAAATAGTTATCTTTATCAATAGCTTTCACTCGTTCAACAGTTACTTCTTCAAATTCATCAATGAGCATTATAAAGTGTGTACAGTCCTCGTTTTTCTTTACAATTTCAACAACGGCATTAAGAATGTTAACTTCTCTCTTATCAACGACACCCATTTCTCCACGAATTATTAAATCCCAAGATTTGTTAACGCCAATACTATCGGAAACAATATCATAGAAATATTCTGCGATGGCAGAGACTTGATATTTTGAAGAAAAACAATTAACCATATATTTTCGGAATACATTCGTAATCTGTTTTTGCAAAGTAGGTTGTAAACCTTCAACTAGAGAATCATACATATATTTATAGCTCTTTGTCCCTTGGTTTACGCTAGACAAGCGGATCTCATCATCTTTAAACAAACTATGCTGAACATCTGGTATCTTCATAGCCCTTCTTAATTCTTTAACGAGTGAACAATGATAAGGAACACCATCTGAGTCGGTTTTTTGAAGATAGGTCCAGAACTCTTCCCATAAGTATCTCCGAAAATTCTCAACTCCAACTTGGGATACAATGTTCCCAACAATATCAGATAATTTCTTGCCAGGATTATCTATATATACGACATAAGGTCTAAAACCCTCCATTTTGATATTTCGGAGAACATATTTTAGAAACATCAAAGTTTGTGTTTTACCTGTTCCATAATCTCCAATAATCAAAAGGCTAAGGTTGCTTCTGTCGCCAGGACGTGAGTTACGGTCAAGAGCATCACGAATGTAATCTACAATAGTTTTTGAATTGTCTTGATTAATTGGGGATAACTTGCTCACAATCTCATCGGCTTCATCAATTACTGCTATTCCTGATTTAGGAAATGGATTATAGTTCAGCCCGAATTTATCTTTTAAAATATTATCACTTTTCTGTAAGTCTTGTGTAATACTCGAAATATAATCTTGATTTGACATAATGTTATATTTTTAAAAGGTGCGACATATATCTATTATCAACGATAGGAAGAATCTTATCCTCCTTATCGTTGACGAAAATTTTTGATGTACTTTGTAATCTGTACATAGGTCTCTTTATTAAACATTCTTCGATCAATCTATCTCGAATTTCATAAAGAGAATATCCAAAGTCACGAATTATCATCCAATACAACTGAGGAATATAAACATAATTTAGACCATATATGTTTTCACAATAATCTACAATAGAAAAATTATTTGGCATTGGCTGTGGATAGAATACAACATTTACATCCCGACATTTCAATGAATATTCAATGCCAAGTGTTTTCAAAGAAAATCTTTGTATCAATCCTAATTCTTCGGCCCATTTTATATAAACATCCCAGAATCTCATTATATCAGAATCTTTATCTTCAATCGCTATTTCTTGATTGCTGATAGGAATAAAAAATGAATCAAAGAATCTATTTCTAGTTTTAAATACATAAATGACGTTAGACAAATTGCTCTTAGTATATCTTTGTTGATGATCTACGTTACTAGTAAACAATTTATGAAAATCACGAAATCTAAAGTAATTAAAAAATACATTTTCGAAGATTTTCTTATCATGATCAGAAAGTTCATCTTCTGGGGAGTCGTTGAACAATGGACCTTTCAGAGCTTTGTTCCCATCAGTAAACCCTATTTTCCGTAAACAATTATTAATTTCTAAAAGCTTTCTATTAGACCAAGGCTCCCTGTTCTCTGCTGTTATCTTTTCTTCCCTACAATAATCTGACAGAGATTTAATTGAATCAATATTACCATGTTTCCAGAAAAGCTGGTAGATACTTCGTATATCTAATAAATAGTATACATTAAAATAGCTCCATCTTAAACCTTCTTCAACACTTGATGAAGGTCTGAAGAACTTGATTTCTTCTGATTTTAAATTAATACGTATTACCATTATCTGATTTCTAATATATTTTCAGAAAGTTCCATATTGTGCCTATAAGTCAAGTTCTTCCATTTAGTTCCTCTAGTCCGTATTTTTGATATTGAATACTCGCTGAAACCTACTGACTCTGCAATCTCTCCAAGTATTTGTGTGGTTTGCACATATACACCGTATGGTGCAGAGTCACCAAGAATGAGATAGGCAGGACTTCCATCTTTGAGAATACGCCGCATCTCCTTGAGAACATAATACATATCTTCGAAATAGTGCATCATCATTATATGGAAACTTTTTTTCCCAGATCTGCTGGAAGCATTTTTCTTAATCTGCTCAAAAAGATCTTCTAATTGTGACATTATTTGTCTATTATTCACAGCAAACTCCGTCTTCTTAAAGTTCTCCAAATTGAAATCGGAATCGTTATAGTGAGTCGTCGCAGCCGTAACAAGATTATGACGCACCTTCTCGGTAATGTCATGCCAGTCGTTTGTAATACCGAAGAAATGACTCGGCACTTTCGATACCTCTCCATAATCAAGGTTGTTAAGATATGGTGGAGATGTAATGCATAAGTCACAACTACCAGCTAGAATTGCTTGATTCTTCTTTCGAGAATCAGCATTATAGACTCTTGCAAATCTATGTTTATGGGGCATGGTATCCAAATCGTTCAGCATCTGGCAGACAGTTGCTTGGAACTTGTTACAAGCATCTCCAGAATTAGTTCGTTTTTTATTGCGGCAGATGTAAGGCACAGCAATTGGACATAGGGCAGACTTATGTAAAGTTTGGCTTAGGGCAAGTTCGAAGAATAGACGATATTTCTCTCTTCTGATTTTTTTGATAAAATCTCGAAGGAGATAGAGGTCCTTTAAAGTGGCAGCATCATATAAACTAACAAGCAATTTATTATACTCCCCATCAATATGATTGGTAGTCTTATGTTCATTTATATAATTTAGGATATGTCCCATGTATTTATCACAGATTTTTCGATCGATGTTCCAATTTAACTTGGCATTGATGACATTACACATGAATTTTTGACTTTCATTGCCTACTGACTCAATTGACTTTTCTTGAGCAGCAACAAGCGTCGTCCCGCAACCTGCAAATGGCTCATAAATGCACTTTGGTCTTTCCCCCATTCCATCTACTATTAGATCTATAAGTTTATAGGAAAAACCAGCCGTGAACTTATACCAGTTATGAACTGCACAATTCATGTTATCCTTGGATGAGCCTATATTTGCGTCTATGATATTCATACACTTTAATGCATATTAATTACAAAGGTAGCAATTCTCTTTTTAAATAAGCCAAAAGGACGCTATGATTATTTAATTCTAGAGACAAAATTCTTTATTTCAGTAACATTCCAATTTCTTTTGTACCAACTTTTTATGGAATACAATCTACCATTATGTAACTGATAGGATTGCTAAAATAAACTAATAATGTAAATTTATGATAAACTTTGACAGTGCTTGATTAAAGAGAGAACAGATAACTTATTGATTTTTAATGAAATACAAGTAAAACGAACAATCCAAAGGAATAATGACTTTTCGGAAAAATTTATTTTGAAAAGAGAATCTTTTACACAATTTCACAGCATCATGTCAGCAAAATTTAAGTTAATATGGTTACATATACTTATTCTTCATCTGAAGTTTCAGCATCTTTCAATTAGAGATTGATTCCAAAAGTATCTGTCAGTAACTGATAATCGAAACAATACGACATTTGTTGAATATCCTTTTTCACTGGCTTATTTATTACATTGTGATGTTCAAAGTCTATAATCTGTATTCTTTTCTTCTTCCTCTTTCCACCTAACCCTGACATGATATCGTATTGACTCTTTGCGGGTTAATGATGTACCCTATGCAACGCCAGCGAAAGTAACCACAAAAATTGGGGTAGGGGAGTATTCTGGAGCTGTTATTTGCTGAGGCCCTTTATTAATACGGCTTATCTCCTTCGTTCAGCCTGGGTGTATTGCACCGACTGTAATTGATTGTTCCCATAAGTTAGTTATTCAAGTGTGGGTTTATAATCAAATTCAGAAGTATCACACGTGTGATACTTTTGTCGCACACGTGTGATACTTCCATTTCCTATAGATAAAGATTGGAAAACATAACGATAAAATCAGGCTTTCATAAGGACAAAATCGGATGGAATAGTTGATTCACATTTGTTTCATAGACCACAAAATAGATATCGTCATAAGGTCGGTTACTTATTTCGTGCCAGGAAGCTGCTGTGACTTCGATTTTCGCGCCCCTTTCTCACGGCATTGTATGTACTGCACCTCTATCGCTCTAACCGGCAGAGGGTTATGATGTAAGGGTATAGTGGTAAAGTAAGTATAATGCTTCCGTGACTAATTTATTGGCATTATCAAACATAAATTTCGAGCATTTAATAGCAAAAAAGTATAAAAATAACTCTACCTTTGGAAGATTAAAGACTGAGAACTTGACTATTGCAAAGCGAACATAACAATAACTCGCTCTACATCATTCAGAAATTCAGATACTACAAAAAACATAAATATCATGGTAGATTTTTCATTAAAAGATAAAGTAGCCCTCGTTACAGGTGCTTCTCACGGAATAGGCTTTGCCATAGCTTGCGCTTATGCCAAGGCGGGTGCAAAGATTGTTTTTAATAGCAGCAACGAGGTGTCGCTTCAGAAAGGTATTGCAGCTTATAAGGAGCACGGTATCGAGGTGAAGGGGTATGTGTGCGACGTGACCGATGAGCCTTCTGTTAAGGCAATGGTGGCGAAGATTGAACAGGAGGTTGGAGTAATTGATATCTTGGTGAACAACGCGGGTATCATTAAGCGTATTCCAATGTGCGAGACGAGTGTAGATGACTTTCGTAGGGTGATAGATGTGGATCTTAACGGTCCGTTTATCGTGTCGAAAGCGGTGATTCCGGGGATGATTAAGAAAGGCGGCGGCAAGATTATCAATATATGCTCAATGATGAGCGAACTGGGGCGAGAAACTGTTTCGGCATACGCTGCAGCCAAAGGGGGGCTGAAGATGCTGACACGCAACATCGCCTCGGAATATGGTGCGTACAACATTCAGTGCAACGGAATCGGACCGGGATATATTGCGACCTCGCAGACGGCTCCACTTCGGGAACGTCAGGCGGATGGCAGCAGACAGCCTTTCGATGCATTCATCATCTCTAAAACTCCTGCCGAACGCTGGGGAACGGTCGAGGATATTCAAGGCCCTGCAGTGTTCCTGGCTTCTAAGGCTTCCGATTTTGTGAACGGACATATCTTGTATGTCGATGGAGGTATCCTTGCTTATATCGGCAAACAACCTAAATAGCGTATCGGTATGCACGTATTTAGTTATATTATAAGTTTGGGCGCGAGTGTGATGATGCCTATCATCTTTACTGTATTGGGCATCTGTCTCGGCGTCAAGATAGGCAAATCGCTCCATTCGGGGCTCTTTGTCGGAGTCGGCTTCGTGGGATTGTCGGTCATCACTGCTCTGCTCACCACGAGTCTGGGGCCTGCACTGACGGATGTGGTAAAGAACTATGACCTTAAATTGGCCATCTTCGATATGGGCTGGCCTGCTGCTGCTTCGGTGGCTTACAACACGGCAGTTGGGGCATTGGTAATTCCTGTCTGCTTGGGTGTGAACATCTTGATGCTCATCACCAAAACCACTCGAACGGTGAATATCGATTTATGGAACTATTGGCATTTCGCCTTTATCGGTGCTATCGTGTACTTCACTACTCAGAGTCTGTTCTGGGGGTTCTTCGCTGCTATCATCTGCTGCATCATCACATTGGTGATGGCAGATCTTACTGCTCCGAAGTTTCAGAAGTACTACGACAATATGGATGGTATCTCTATTCCGCAACCTTTTTGCCAGAGTTTCGTGCCTTTCGCTTATGTAATCAACAAAGGTCTCGACAGGATTCCTCGGTTCGACCGTCTCGATATGGATGCCGTGGGGCTGAAAAAGAAGTTCGGCTTGCTGGGCGAACCGCTCTTCCTTGGAGTCATCGTCGGCTGCGGTATAGGTGCTTTGGCTCGCTATGAACTGCCTGCAATATTGGGGCTCGGCATTAAGATGGGAGCTGTGATGGAACTTATTCCGCGCATCACCCGCCTGTTTATCGACGGACTGATGCCTATTTCGGATGCTACAAAGAATATCGTGGAAAAGAAGTTCAAAGGCTATTCGGTGAATATCGGCATGAGCCCTGCACTCGTCATCGGACATCCTACTACTCTGGTCGTATCGCTGTTGCTCATTCCTACCGTACTTTTCTTGTCGGTAATTCTTCCGGGCAACAAGTTCCTGCCTCTCGCATCGCTGGCAGGTATGTTCTATCTGTTTCCCGTCGTGCTGCCTATCACAAAGGGAAATGTGCTGAAGACATTTATCATCGGACTGGTGGCTCTCACCGTAGGCCTCTATTTCGTTACCGACCTGGCTCCTTATTTTACCATGGCTGCCAAAGATGTGTTCAATGCTACCAAAGATGCTGCAGTGAATATACCGAATGGCTTCGAAGGGGGAGCCCTCGATTTCGCATCGAGCCTGTTTGCATGGGTTATCTATCATCTGTGCTGCTCGATAAAGATTGTCGGTCCGATACTGTTATCGGCATTGGCTCTCGTTATGATGCTCATCAACCGTCGTCAAATCATTAAAACAACTATATCATGAAAAAACTTTTTATTTCACTCTTATTACTTGTAGCTGTGCAGTTCGCTTCGGCGCAGGACTATATTCATTATGAAGTCCGCATGGCTGCTAATCCAACGGATGCTAAGAGTTACGATACGCAACGTCTGCGCAAGGATTTTGTCATCGAGAAGCTTTTCGCTGCCGACGAAATCAACATGGTTTATTCTATGTACGACCGCTTTATTGTGGGTGGTGCTATGCCCGTGAGCCGTCCTTTATTATTGGCAACTATCGATCCGCTCAAAGCAAAACACTTTCTCGACCGTCGCGAACTTGGTATCATCAATGTGGGTGGTACGGGCATCGTCAAGGTGGACAATAAAGACTATGAACTGAATTATAAAGAAGCGCTGTATGTGGGTAGTGGTGAGCACGAGGTGACTTTCGTATCGAAAGATGCGGCTAAACCGGCTCATTTCTATTTCAATTCGGCTCCTGCGCACAAATCGTATCCTACGAAGAAGGTTACGAAGAAAGAGGCTAATGTCATCAATGCTGGCTCACTTGAGGGCTCTAATGCTCGTACCATCAATCAGCTGATCATCAATAAGATTGTGCCTTGCTGCCAACTGCAGATGGGACTCACCGAATTGAAGCCGGGCAGTGTATGGAATACCATGCCGGCACATACTCATCTTCGTCGTATGGAAGCTTATTTCTATTTCGAAGTGCCCGACGGACAAGCTGTCTGCCACTTTATGGGTGAACCGCAGGAGACTCGTCCGCTCTGGCTGCACAACGAACAGGCTGTGATATCTCCACAATGGTCTATCCATTGCGGGGCCGGAACCAGCAACTATACTTTCATTTGGGGTATGGCAGGCGAGAATCTCGACTATGGCGATATGGATGTTGTGAAACAAACAGATTTGAAATAATGAACAGACTGATGTGCTGTCTCTCATATAGAAAGGCCGCACATCAGTCGATTTTATGAGAACGAGCGAAAAGTAATGATGTGTGACACACCTTATTTGGCAGTCTCGTTTTTCTTTTTAATACTCCTATCCGAAGCAGATTCCCATACGTTTGCCTGCAATCATCAAATCATTATCTTCAGTAACTATTTTTAGTTTGCCTGCTATTTCTTCCAATGGAATAGATGAGATTTTGTTTCCTTTATAAGTTACCATCCTCCCGAATTCATTATTGGCAATCATTTCTGCAGCATGTTCTCCCATTCGGGTTGATAGGTTTCTGTCGAAAGGTGTTGGTGAACCACCGCGCTGTATATATCCCAATACTGTTACGCGGGTCTCGATTTTTGTCTTATCCTCTATTTGTTTTGCAATATATTCTGATGGCCTTTCGTTTCCTTCAACTTGGACTCCTTCAGCGACGACAACGATAGAATAGGGCTTGCCACATTTCAGTCGTTTCATGATTGTATCGCAAACATTTTCGATATTATATTTAATTTCAGGAATTAGAATAACATCCCCTCCACCTGCCATGCCAGAGAATAGCGCAATCCAACCAGCCTTATGTCCCATTACTTCGATAACCATTACCCTTTTGTGCGAACTGGCAGTAGAATGAAGTCGGTCGATGGCATCAGTTGCAATGCTGACAGCAGAATCGAATCCGAAAGAGAAATCAGTTCCCCATATATCATTGTCAATTGTTTTGGGAATAGAAACTACAGGAACTCCCATGGCTGAGAATTTAGCAGCAGTCTTTTGAGTCCCATTTCCTCCGATGCAAACTAAACAGTCCAAACATAATTCCTTCATATTATTTATGATAATCTGAGGTTTGTCTGTAAGACTGCCATTGATCTTTTTGAAAGGCTTCTCTCTCGACGTGCCAAGCATAGTACCACCTAGATTTAATAATCCGGAGAGAGATTTGTCATTCAGTTCTTCTATATCTTTATTTAGAAGACCTAAGAAACCACTGTGGATACCGACGACTTCATAGTGGTAATAATTTATCGCAGTTTTGCAAACGCCACGTATGGTTGCATTAATTCCCGGGCAGTCACCACCTGCTGTTAATATCCCTATTCTCATGATAACGTCTTCGTATATAATTATTTTGTTGAAGATTTCAGTTGTAAAGGTACGAAAAAGATAAATAAGTGTTACTTTTGTAAGACTAAACATTAATGTTACTTGCATCTATAAATATAATATGTATGAATAGAACAAAATTAATAGCAAAAACATTCGAATCTAGGTTGAAGGCGATAGATGAATACACTCATCATGCGGGAGAAATTCAGGAACGTGTGCTTTTGCATTTAGTTAAATACGCTGCGAAAACAGAATGGGGGAAAAAATACGATTTCAAATCTATTCATTCGTATGATGATTTTAAGAAAAGATTGCCCATTCAGACTTATGAAGATATTAAACCTTATGTAGCATTATTGCGTTCCGGACAACAAAATATCCTTTGGCCTTCCACAATACGTTGGTTTGCTAAGTCGTCGGGAACGACCAATGATAAGAGCAAGTTTTTACCTATTAGCAAAGAAAGCTTAGAGGATATTCATTATAAAGCGGGTAAAGATGCAGTAGCTCTTTATTTGCGCATGAATCCAGAAAGCCAGTTTTTCTCTGGCAAAGGTTTGATATTGGGTGGCAGCCATAGTCCTAATATGAATGTAAACCACAGCTTAGTAGGCGATTTATCGGCTATCCTAATACAAAATATTAATCCGCTGGTGAATCTCATCCGTGTACCAAGTAAAAAGATTGCTTTGATGGATGAATGGGAAAGTAAGATAGAGGCAATCGCTAATAGCACGATCAATGAAAATGTTACTAATCTTTCCGGAGTGCCATCTTGGTTTCTTGTCCTAATCAGGAAAATACTTGAGAAGACAGGGAAGATGACATTGGAAGAAGTGTGGCCCAACTTAGAGGTCTTCTTCCACGGAGGCGTAGCATTTACTCCTTATGTGGAGCAGTATAAACAGGTAATACAGTCTCCTAATATGCATTATATAGAGACTTATAATGCTTCTGAAGGATATTTCGGCACTCAGAGTGAGTTGGATGACCCTTCTATGCTGTTAATGATTGACTATGGCATTTTCTATGAATTCATTCCTCTTGATGAGGTAGGTACGGAACATCCTCATATTTATTGCTTAGATGAAGTGGAGTTGAATAAGAATTATGCAATGGTAATCTCTACTTCTTCCGGACTTTGGAGATATATGATAGGCGATACGGTAATGTTTGTGAAGAAGAATCCTTATAAGTTTCATATTACGGGCCGTACAAAACATTTCATCAATGCCTTTGGTGAGGAACTCATAGTAGACAATGCAGAGAAAGGTTTGGCAAAGGCTTGTGCTCAGACCGGTGCTTTGATTTCTGAATACACTGCTGCTCCTGTCTTTATGGACAAGAGGGCGAAGTGCCGTCATCAATGGTTGATAGAGTTTAATAAAATGCCTGATTCGTTAGAGAACTTTGCTGCAATCCTTGATGCGTCATTGAAAGAGCTCAATTCTGATTACGAAGCAAAACGATGGAAGAATATTGCTCTGCAACCATTAGAAATCATTGTCGCTCGAAAAGGGCTATTTCATGATTGGCTGGCAATGAAAGGCAAACTAGGAGGGCAGCATAAGATACCTCGTTTAAGTAATAACAGAGATTATATAGATGAGATGTTGACTCTGAATGACCGTTAAGGTCGTTTTTATCGGTTATCTTTTACTATATGAATCTTTTATCTTGTTTTTATTGGCATGAAGTCAGTAAATCAATAACTTTGTAGCGTAAAAGCAAATAATTATATTATATATGGAAAATAAACTTACCCTTTACAATACGTTAGATAGGAAAAAGGAACTTTTCATTCCACTTCATGCTCCACATGTCGGAATGTATGTGTGCGGACCTACTGTTTACGGTGATCCTCATTTAGGACATGCTCGTCCTGCCATTACATTCGATATCCTTTTCCGCTATCTGAAGCATATCGGTTATAAGGTCCGCTATGTCCGCAATATTACAGATGTAGGACATCTTGAACATGATGCCGACGAGGGCGAAGATAAAATTGCCAAGAAGGCTCGTTTGGAACAACTGGAGCCGATGGAAGTAGCACAGTATTATGAGAATCGTTATCATTCTGCAATGGCTATGTTGAATGTGTTACCTCCAAGCATTGAGCCTCATGCTTCAGGACATATCATCGAACAAATAGAACTAGTCAAACATATATTGGCCAATGGTTATGCTTATGAAAGTGATGGCTCTGTTTATTTTGATGTGGTAAAGTATAATAAGAAGAATCATTATGGTAAGTTGTCCGGTCGTAATTTGGATGATGTCTTGAATACTTCACGTGAACTGGATGGCCAGGCAGAAAAGCATAATGCTGCCGACTTTGCTTTATGGAAATGTGCTCAACCTGAACATATCATGCGTTGGCCTTCTCCTTGGAGTGATGGTTTCCCCGGCTGGCATACAGAATGTACGGCGATGGGACGGAAGTATCTGGGCGACCACTTCGATATTCACGGCGGAGGCATGGATTTAATCTTCCCTCATCACGAATGTGAGATAGCTCAATCGGTAGCATCTCAAGGTGATGATATGGTGAAATATTGGATACATAATAATATGATTACCATTAATGGGACCAAGATGGGCAAATCACTTGGTAACTTCATTACGTTGGAAGAGTTCTTTACCGGTAGTCATAAATTATTAAATCGTGCCTATAGTCCGATGACTATACGCTTCTTTATCTTACAGGCTCATTATCGTAGCACATTAGATTTCAGCAATGAGGCATTAGAGGCATCTGAAAAAGGCCTTAACCGACTGATGGAGACTTGGGAGAATCTGAAGCGTGTCGTTCCTTCAGTAAAGTCGTCAGTTGATTTGAAAGATCTGCGTGCTAAATGTTATGCTGCGATGGATGACGATTTGAATACGCCAATTGTTATTTCGTATTTGTTCGATGCAGCTAGGGATATCAATAATCTGATTGCCGGGAATGCTACTATTTCTTCTGAAGACTTAGCTGAAGTTCGAGATGTATTCCATATTTTCATGTTTGATATTATGGGGCTCGCCGAGAGTATCGGTTCTTCGGATGAACGTGAGAAAGCTTATGGTAAAGTTGTTGACATGCTTCTGGAACAGCGTGTGAAAGCAAAAGCGAATAAGGATTGGGCTACCTCCGATATGATTCGTAATGAACTTACGAACTTGGGCTTTGAAGTGAAAGATACAAAAGATGGTTTTGAATGGAAATTAAATAAGTGATGACAGCACAAGATTTTTTTAAGGATGATATATTTGCAGCTGACGCTGGTGTACAACTGTTGGAAGTACGTGAAGGTTATGCGAAAGCAGAACTTGTCGTTGGTAAACAGCATCTGAATGCTGCGCATCGGACACAAGGCGGTGCAATCTTCACTTTAGCCGATTTGGCTTTGGCTGCTTGTGCCAATTCACAAGGTAAATTGTCATTCTCTCTTTCTGCCAATGTTACTTTCTTGCGTGAGAGCGGTGAAGGCGATACGCTGACTGCCGAGGCTCATGAGAAATATATTGGAAGGAGCACAGGGTATTATGAGGTAGATATCATCAATCAAACAGGCAAACTAATTGCCTGTTTCCGTTCTAGTGTCTTTAGAACAGATAAAGACGTACCTTTCTGTATCTCAGAATAGGTATGTCAATATCATTAAAGTTCGGAGTTATCGACTTAGCGAGAAACTATTGAAGTTAGCGGATGACGATATCCTCGTACACTTTGCAACATCGCTTTTGCAGAACCGAAATTCAAATATAAATCCAATCGGATAGGTAGATGGTTCTCATCGTCAGTGATATAGAATGTGATCAACTTCTTACCGTCTTTATTTGATGCTACTTCGAATACCAAACTGCGATATGTCGTATCATTCTCTGCTTTAATATTCTTCTTCCCACGATAAGTAAGCGTTTCTACATCTACTCTTTTGCCTGTTGCCATAGGAACATACATCTTCTGTCCTTCTTTATAATTTTGTATGTTAAGAGAACGAGCATATGCGAGGATACTCAGCATATCATATATGCAGCTTTTGTCATCAAAAGAAGAATTGATATATTTACCTTTTTTGAAACGTCGTTGACGGACATTGCTGACTCCATTCTTATAAGAATAATAGGCTTCATCAACAGTATAGTTTTTGCCTTCGTAAGAACCTTTACGGTAATAAAGAGGCTCTAGATTTTTTCCTACGATGCTGGTTAATGTATCTCGTAGAACAAAGAAGTTGTCGGCTCTTTTACTTCCCGTACATAATAATACAGAGCGATAGGCAGGTTCACCTTGCCATGAAGAGGCTGTAGTTACCATGCTGGCAGCGCCCGCTTTCATCCAAACGAATTTCCAGTTAAAATATAAGTCGTAACTGATTGCTTCGCCCGATTTAAAAGCAGTATTTTTAACTTCACATTGTGCAAATGCAGATGTAGATGAGTAAACGATAAGAAAACAGCTAAAGAAAATAGCTGCATATTTTTTTATTAAGTTCATGATAATTAATTAGCAATAGCCGTTCCGCTCCCTGTCGGAATAAAATTACTTTGTCGATTATTATAGTTATTATTTCTATTTTGGTTCTGATTCTGATTTTGAGTATTTTTCTTCTTGTCTTCATCAGGTTTTTGCTTCTTCATCTCATTAGGCTTCTGTTTATCCCACGGTGTAGCACTAACATTCCAATTTTTCTCAAGTTTCCACATCACCTTCAATTCAAGAATTTGAGGGTAGTAAAAGACTTTCTCCGGTTGTATATGTTTACTATAATCGCCGGTGTCCCAAATGCCATTTCCATTCGTATCCTCAATGAGTCGTGCACAGTATTTTCCGGCACCTAAGAAATAGAAGTTCGCTCTACCGTTTCTGACAGGCATTTTACGTACTACCTTATCACTTGCATCAAGTAATTCGACGAATGCTTTTGGACCTGCACCAGCTCCAGAGACATCGAAGTAGATATCCCCGTAATCATCCAACTTGTGAATTTTAAAGTCCTGTTTCACTTTCTCTGAAACTAAACCATATTGTCCGCAGAAGGCTGCTGAATCGACTTCAATCTCATATTCTTTGTCAGGCACCCAGTCGTAATATAAATTATATCGTCGGGGTCGCACCGAATCGGGCACAAAATCAAATTTTAAATCCTTATAGGTGGAATCCACTTTCTCTTTTAGATGAAAGGCTTTAATATCATACGATTTTATAGGCTCTTCAAAGCCGAAAGAGATACAATCATAAACATCCATTGTTTGTGGAATATGTTTATCCATTGGCAATGTAGGTTTGATTTCAGGTTCCTTCTTCTTTTTCTTCTTTTGTACTGTCTGTTTAGTCGTTAGCTTCTGCTTGGTCCTTAAATTCAGTGTATCTGTACGAGGCAACAAGCGGTTTAATGAATCGGTATAGTAATATGAAAGAGCCAAAGAAAGGGTATCTTTCTTATAATTCAGAGAGTCTTTTATCCAGTAATTGATAGTATCTTTCTTTATACTCGGTTCAACGATATAAGCATCTTTCTCATCGAAGTTTAATCCTTTAATTTTAGGGAGATCTTTATTGGGTGCAGTAAAGTAGAGCGTAAACTTTTGAGGAGTCAGTCGTTCACTTTTCTGTAAAGATTGCTTTTCGTTGTTCTCTTTGAAGGCTCTTAAGATAATATTATCAGGATAATAATGAGTATATTGTCTTGACACGATAGTATCAATAGTAAGAGAATCTATCCACGTGGTATCTTGCCTCATTCTCCGATCCGATTTAGGTATGACAAGCGAGTCATTGAATGCATACTGTTCGCTTTTCTGTGAGAAGACAAAGTTTTGATCGGCATCCATCAAGGCAAAGATTCTATATTTGCCTGGAGAAATACCGCGGATATAAAAATGTCCTCTGCTGTCAGTCCTTCCGACACGGTCGAAAGGAGTTTTCAAAAATACCGAGTCGTTCAGATTAGAATGTAGTCCTACCAATATTCCTTTGACAGGTTCAAGGTCGGCCGCATTTAAGACAGTGCCCGAAACCTCCATAGTATCAATAACACTACCGGTAGAAAAAGTGAATGTGTAGTTTCCTAAAGGATTTCCCTCATTGTTGTCTTGTATAGCATCTGAGAAATCTATTGTATAAGTAGAATTAGGCTTTAAAGAATCGAGGAGGTTCACGATGATCTTTTTCCCTGAAGTCTTAATCTCAGCTTGTTGTACTTGAGGTGGTGATATAACGACTTTTTCATTAGCCTTCTCCAATTTGATAAATTCATCAAAGTCGATAACTATTTTATTCTTTGTCACTTTTACTGAAAGAGGTGCTGGGGTACTGCTTACTACACGAGGAGGTGTTGTGTCTATTGGCCCACCGGTTGGAGTGCCTGGATTAGCGCATGCATAAAGAATTATCAGAACAACAGCAACGAAAAAACTGCTCTTCAATAACCATTTTATATCTCCTTTATTCTGAAACATGGTGCAAAAATAAAGTTTATCATTTAATTAATGCGTAACAATTCTTGAATTTTTATCGTAAAATCCAAAGGTTTTACGTTTTTATTAGTAATTATGATTCATATTAAGGATTGAATAGATTTATATTAAAACATATTACTAAATGAAACATTGGCTTTTATGTATATTAAATAGAAAGAAACAGTGTTAAATGTTCTTTTAATATAGTACATATTTCTAAAGATATTTGTTCCTTTGTGCGAAAACTTGAAATGGTAATCTAGTTTTCTTTTGAAAAACTTTGCTTAAGGGCTCAGTAGTATAGAATAAAGAATTGTTGAATAGTAAATATTAAGATTAAAATGAATCGTTTAATTGTAAATCGATCCGTGCGAATAATGACGTTCGCATTTTGTGTGACAACGCTCTTTTCTTGTGGTAAGAAAAATGGTATGTCATTAGGGGATAACGAGTATGGTGTTCGTACTTTGCAAACTGTAAGTACGACTCTGAATAACACTTATCCTGCAGTAATTAAAGGAAAACAAGACGTGGAGATCCGCCCGAAGATTTCAGGCTTTATCACTCGTCTTTGTGTTGACGAAGGTTCAGTAGTTCATAGAGGTCAGGTCCTCTTTGAAATTGACGATGTTCAATATCGTGAAGCGGTAAACCAGGCACATGCTGCTGTAAATGTGGCTAATTCTCAAGTCGCCACTTCTCGACTAACATATATGAATAAAAAAGAGTTGCGTCGTCAGAATATTGTAGGTGATTACGATTTACAGACGGCTGGCAATAACTATGCCAGTGCAAAAGCATCATTAGAGCAAGCTAAAGCTTCTTTAATTGCAGCACGCCAGAACTTGAGCTATTGTCACGTGACGAGTCCTAGCAACGGCGTTGTTGGTTCTATTCCTTATCGTGTCGGTAGTTTGGTAAGTTCGAGCAGCGCACAGCCATTGACTGTTGTTTCCGATATTGATGAAATGTATGTTTATTTCTCGATGACAGAAAACCAGCTCTTGTCGATGACTCGTCAGGAAGGCAGTTCTAATGCAGTTAAGAAATCATTTCCTGCTGTACAGTTGAAATTGTCTGATGGCAGCATTTATGGCATAGAAGGTAAAGTTGCAACAATAAGTGGTGTGATTGACCAGACGACAGGTACGGTGAGTGTTCGTGCTAATTTCAAAAATCCGAAACATCTGTTGAAGAGCGGTGGCACAGGTACTGTTGTCATTCCTTATATAGCTAACAATATTATCTTAGTTCCTCAGACAGCTATCAGTGAGTTGCAAGATAAGAAGTATGTATATGTTGTTGGCAATAACAATAAAGTGGCTTACACACCGATCACTGTCGCAGATGTTGATGACGGGCAGAATTATATCGTTACTTCAGGTCTGAAGGCAGACGACAAGATTGTTGTTCAAGGTATCTCTTCATTACAGGATAAGATGGACATTAAGCCGATATCAGAGGCTGCAGCTGAGGCTAAGATAAAGAAAGCCGAACAAATGGGAGCAGCTCAAGGTAACATGTCGGCAATGAAGAAGATGATGTCCGGCAAATAATTAAACCAATAGCGAATTAATTATGAAATTAGATAGATTTATTAATCGGCCCGTGCTTTCCACGGTGATTTCGATTATCATAGTAATCTTGGGTATTATCGGATTGGCAACGTTGCCTATCGAGCAATATCCCGATATTGCACCTCCTACGATTTCTGTTCGTACGGTATATTCCGGTGCAGATGCACAAACCGTTTTGAATAGTGTCATCGCTCCTCTTGAGGAGTCTATCAATGGTGTAGAAGGTATGACCTACATGACATCTACTGCAACCAACGACGGTTCAGCATCGATAACTGTATATTTCAAAAAAGGTATCAATCCTGATATGGCTGCTGTCAATGTTCAGAATCGTGTACAGCAAGCACAAAGTTTGTTGCCTTCTGAGGTTGTCAGAGTGGGTGTACAGACTGAAAAACGTCAGACGAGTACCTTAATGTTATTTTCATTGACCAGTGATAAAGGACAATATGATGAACAGTTCCTGACGAACTATTCTCAAATCAATATCCTTCCTGCCATTAAGCGTATACAAGGTGTAGGTAGTGCCGAATCTATGGGTGCTAAAACATACACGATGCGTATCTGGTTGAATCCGGAGTTGATGAAACAGCATAATCTGATGCCGAGTGACGTTACAGCTGTATTATCTGAACAAAATATTGAGGCTGCACCAGGTAAATTCGGTGAACAGAGTAATCAATCGTTCGAATATGTAATGCGTTATAAAGGTCGTCTGAAGACTCCACAGGAATTCGGCAACATTATTATTAACTCCGACCAATCCGGCAATGTCTTACGATTGAAAGATGTGGCAAAGATAGAGTTGGGCGCGTTGACGTATGTCGTTAATAACCGCGATAACGGAAAGCCTGCAGTAACTTGTTTCATCTCACAGATCGCAGGTTCCAATGCCAATGAAATTATCAAGAATATCAAAGTCACGCTGAACGATTTGTCGAAGTCGTTTCCTCCAGGTATGAAGATTGATGTGATGATGGATGTTACCGATTATCTGTATGCATCTATCAAAGAGGTTGTCAAGACTTTGTTGGAGGCCTTCTTATTGGTATTCTTAGTCGTTTATATTTTCTTGCAGGATTTACGTTCCACTTTGATACCGGCTATTGCCGTACCTGTGTCATTAGTCGGTACGTTCTTCTTCCTCAAGTTATTCGGATTTACCATTAACCTGCTTACACTTTCAGCTTTAGTATTGGCGATAGCGATAGTGGTCGATGATGCGATAGTGGTCGTCGAGGCTGTCCATGCCAAGTTGGACCAAGGATACAAATCGGGGAAACAAGCCAGTTTAGATGCGATGAATGAAATATCTGGAGCTATCATTTCAATCACATTGGTTATGGCTGCAGTGTTTATTCCTGTATCTTTCATTGGCGGTGTAAGTGGTACTTTCTACAAAGAGTTCGGTATTACGATGGCTGTGGCTATTGTGATATCAGCATTGAACGCATTGACGTTAAGTCCGGCTCTTTGTGCCATCTTATTGAAACCAAAGAATGAAGATGGCAGTACTAAGAAACTTTCTATGGTGAGCCGTTTCCACACTTCATTCAATACTGCTTATGGCAAGTTGTTGGGGAAATACAAAAAGAATGTTCAGTTCTTTATCAATCATAAGGTAACAGCTTTTGCTATTGTAGTTGTCAGCATTGTTGTAATGGTATTCTTGATGAAGACCACAAAGACAGGTTTGGTACCTGACGAAGATACCGGTATATTATTCTGTACAGTATCAATGCCTCCTGGCACAGGATTGGAAAAGACGCAGCAGACGATGACAAAAGTAGATAAGATGTTAGCTACTAATCCAGCAATCAAGAGTCGTACACAAATTATCGGTTATAACTACATTGCTGGTGGGCAAGGCAGTAATTTCGGAACATTCGTCATTAGATTGAAAGACTGGAAAGACCGTAACTTCTTGCAGAGTTCGAAGATGGTACTCGGTATGCTTTATATGCAGACAGCCTCTATTAAAGGTGCACAGATTATGGCATTCAGTCCACCTATGGTACCTGGCTTCAGTGCATCGAACGGTTTGACGTTCAGTATGCAGGATAAGACGGGTGGTTCTGTGGATAAGTTCTTTAAGGTTACGCAAGATTTCCTTGCTGCACTTAATCAACGGCCTGAATTCTCATACGCCATGACATCGTATGACCCGAAATATCCTCAATATATGGTCGATGTAGATGTTGCCAAGTGTAAGCAAAGCGGTATATCTCCATCTACAGTCCTAACCACTTTGCAAGGATATTACGGCGGACTCTATGCGTCGAACTTCAATAGTTACGGTAAGCTGTATCGTGTAATGATTCAAGCTGACCCGAAGACACGTTTGGACGAGAACTCGCTGAATGGTATCTATGTTCGTACAGGTTCGGGCATGGCACCTATTAATTCGTTCATTACCTTGAATAAGGTTTATGGACCATCAAATATCAACCGTTTCAACTTGTTTACATCTATCAATGTGAACGCTGCAGCTGCATCGGGATATAGTTCGGGTGATTGTATCAATGCTCTTAAAGAAGTGGCAGCAAAGACTCTGCCAGATGGATATGGATACGACTTCTCCGGCTTGACACGTTCGGAACAGGAATCCAGCAACACCACAGGCTTGATATTTGTATTATGCTTGTTATTCGTATATTTGATATTGAGTGCCCAGTATGAAAGTTATATCTTGCCATTGTCTGTTATCTTATCCATTCCGTTCGGATTGGCAGGAGCATTCATCTTCACCAAGATATTCGGGCATGAGAATAATATCTACATGCAGATATCATTGATTATGTTGATTGGCCTGTTGGCGAAGAATGCCATCTTGATTGTGCAGTTTGCGCTTGAAAGGCGGCAGATGGGTATGGCAATACGATGGAGTGCCATATTGGGTTCAGCAGCACGTCTCCGTCCTATCTTGATGACGTCAGGCGCTATGATTATCGGTTTGCTGCCAATGATGTTCTCTTTCGGTGTCGGCGCAAACAGTAACTCTACTCTAGGAGCTGCAGCCGTCGGCGGTATGTTGATAGGTATGATATGTCAGATATTCGTTGTGCCTTCGTTGTTTGTTATTTTTGAATACTTGCAAGAGAAGATTAAACCTATGACATTCGAAAATGAAGCAAAACAGAAGATAGATATGGAAATGCTTCAGTATACTCGTCCTTTATCGAAGAATGAAACTACTAAAGAGGAAGAATAATATGAAAAAAATAATTATGATATTCTTAATAGGCGCAGCTGTTGTACTCGACAGCTGTGGCCTATATAAACAATACGACCGTCCTTCGGTTAATGTAAAAGGATTATTCCGTGATACTGTGTCTGTTTCCGATACATTGGCCACTGCTGATACGACGAACTTTGGTAATATGTCGTGGAAGGAAGTCTTTACCGACGCACCTTTGCAGCAGCTCATCGATTCAGGATTGAAGAATAATACCAATCTGCAGATTGCCATCTTAAGTGTACAAGAAGCCGAAGCACAACTTAGGGCTGCGAAGTTGGCATTCTTCCCCTCTTTTGCTTTTGGCGGTTCGGGTACAAATTATGTATGGGACTTTCAGAAAGCAGTGCAGACATATTCTTTCCCTGTTCAGGCGAGTTGGAATATCGATCTGTTCGGGAAACTGACCAATGCTAAAAGAGCACAGCAGGAAGTCTATCTCCGCTCAAAAGCATATCAACAGTCGGTTCGCACTTCATTGATAGCTAATATTGCGAACACTTATTATTCGTTGTTGATGCTCGACCGCCAGTTAGAGATTACCGACTCGACAGCTGTTTTGACGAAACATACTTGGGATATCATGACAGCGCAGAAGAACTTGAGCTCTAATGTTACCGAGGCATCTGTGCAATCGGCTAAGGCCAATTACTTCTCAGTACTGTCGAGTGCTGCCGAGTTGAAGCGCCAAATCCGTTCATTAGAGAACACGATGTCGTTGCTTGTCGGCCAAGTTCCTCAAACTATCAAAAGAAGCAGGATTGAAGATCAGAAGTTGCCCGACAATCTGAGTGTTGGCGTACCGGTGCAATTACTGTCAAACCGTCCCGATGTATATAGTGCCGAATTAGCTTTGGCAGCTTGTTACTACCAGAAGAAACAGGCACAAGCTAATTTTTATCCTTCTCTGACTCTGTCGGGTTCGGGCAGTTGGACCAACAGCTCGGGTATGGGCATTGTCAATCCAGGTAAGATACTTGCTTCGGTAGTAGCGAGTCTGAGCCAGCCCATCTTTCAGAATGGAAGGTTGACAGCGGCATTGAAAGTCGCACAGGCTGAACAACAGGCTGCTTATCTGCGCTGGCAATATCAAGTGCTGAGTGCAGGAAGTGAAGTGAATAATGCACTTTCGCTCTATCAGACATCGGCACAGAAGAGTGCCCTCGACCAGCAAAGAGTAGAAAGTCTGATGAAGAATGTCGACTATGCCCAGAAACTCTTTACTTCGAGCTCTTCTACCTATCTCGAGGTAATTACAGCACAACAGTCTTTGTTAGTGGCACAACTGTCGAAGGTTACGGATGATTTTAATAAGATACAGTCTATAGTGAACTTATATTACGCTTTAGGCGGAGGTAGATAACAAGAATAAAAAGGAAAGATTATGATAAGTGATCATGTTGTGATTGACCCGTCGGTCAAACTAGGTAAGAATGTGACGATATATCCTTTTGTCTACATTGAAAAGAATGTGACTATTGGCGATGACTGCGTCATATACCCCTATGTAAGTATTATGTCGGGTACTACTTTGGGGAAGAACAATAAGGTGCATCAAAATGCTGTGTTGGGTGCCATCCCGCAGGATTTTAATTATAGTGGTGATGAAACAGAGCTGGTTATAGGTGATAATAATACTATACGTGAGAATGTCGTCATCAATAGAGCTACATTTAAGGGAGGCAAGACCGTTATAGGCAACGATAATTTCCTTTTGGAAGGTGTACATATATTGCATGATACGCGTATCGACAATCATTGCGTGTTCGGATATGGAACAAAAATTGCCGGCAATTGTGAAATAAACGACGGTGTGATTCTGAGCAGTAATGTAATTGTGAATCCTAAGGTTCGTATCGGTACATCGTCGATGATTCAGAGCGGCTGCCGATGCGGTAAGGATATACCTCCTTATATCGTGGCTGCGCATAATCCTATCGCTTATGCAGGAGTAAATACAGCAGTGCTGAACAATTTGAATATCGATTCGAAGGTACAGAAGCATATTGCAAATGCTTATCGTTTGGTATTTCATTCGCAGACGAGTGTCTTCGATGCGATACTTCAGATTAAGGAGCAGGTACCCGAAGGTCCCGAGATAAATACGATTATCCAGTTCTTGGAGGGCAGTGAGCTAGGTATCATTCAAAAGATGTAATACGCTCAACATAGCGTAAGCTCTTTGAAATATAAAAAATAATCCGCCGGTTACATCACGCAACCGGCGGATTTGGTTTAAAAAATTCTAGAGAGAGTAAATCAATTATTCGTATGTTTTATAGAACCTAATCCGGCTCTATTCAGATTCTTTTGAGTAGGGTTGCCTCTATATTTGATGCTGCCAACACCTTTTACTACAGCGTCGATACTGTCCGTTGCATTACATGATATGCTGCCGACACCATGACAGTTGGCTTCAACATTTTTAGCTACAAGGTCACTGGCATCGATATTGCCGACACCATGGCAAGACAGAACTGTAGAGTTCACTTTTCCTGCAATGTCCACGCTGCCTACACCATTGAGAACTACAGTGACACTATTACCGCTGATATTGCTGATCTTGATATTGCCGACACCTTTGTTGACGATATCCAGATTGCTTACCTGAAATGACTTCTCAATGATAACATTGCCGACACCTTTTTCAGTGATGTTATTAAGGGTAGGTGCACTGATATTAATCTTCAGGTCCCTTACATTTTTGAAACGCTTCGACTCATCCATCGAGATATACAATGTGTTATCGTCCACTTTTACATCTATCACTTTCACATAGTTCTCCGGACCGGTGATGGACAAAGCCACATTATTCGATTGGGTAAAGTTTATATCACCTATTCCTGAGAAATCAATGGCGTTGAAATTCCCTATTTTATAAGAACGGGTAATGGTAGTCTTGCTAGGACTTACTGACCCACCCATCAAAGTGCAATTGCAAAATAGCGTAATCACACAAAGAGCCAGTAACATTTTAGTAAAGATTGTTTTCATATCCTTTTTAATTGTAGTTATATATTAGACGTATTACTCATTAAAATTGTTGCAAGCAAAATGATTTTTTTTATTTTTTTAATCGGTTTTTTTAAGTTTTTATCTTAATGTGCTGATATCGTTATGGATAGATATATATCAAATAATAAGAAAGTATTTACCATTCGCTGTGAATCCTTTTATAAATCTATCGTGTCACAAATGTATTACGCACGCGTCACGAATGTGTTGCATGCGCGTCACGAATGTGACGCGTGTGTAATACATTTGTGACACGATAAAATGATATAGATAAGTGCAAAAAATTAAGCCGAGACAAAGCTCGGCTTAACAATATTTCTTCATCGGTTCACGATGAAAATTCGTTCTTTTGTTGATGTTCTTTAGAATTTATAACCTACGGAAATACCGAAGTTCAAGTTTTCTGGGCCACCGCTCTTCAAGTTGTATACACCAAATTCAGAATAGATGCCAACCAAGAAAGAATCGAATTCCAAACCGGTTTCAAGATTCAAACCAGTATCGAAACGTTTCAAATTAGGACCATCGTCATCGAAAGTGCCGACTTTATCACTCGATACTTTACCCTTATAGCCCAGGATGTCGAAGTTTTCGGAAGATGTTGTGTTACCACCGATACCGTAAGCGATGTAAGGACCAGCTGCAATAGTGAAGTTAGTTCCTTTATCTAAAGCGAAACGGAACTTGATGTTGACAGGCATTTCCATGTACAATTGGTTGTAAGTAACATCAGCACCAGCTTTTACACCGAATGCGTCGAGGTTGTTAGAATTCTTTGCTCCTTTGTCAGTAAAGTAAATAGAGGGCTCAATAGATACCATATCATCGATAGCATATTCCATACCTAGTCCGGCACGACCTCCGATTTTGATCTTAGAGTTATCGGATTTGTCACCATAATAAGTACTAAGGTTTAATCCACCCTTTATGCTCCAAGAAACTTGAGAGAATGCTCCCATTGAAACAAGTGCAAAAAGCACTAATAAAATACTCTTCTTCATTTTCTTTTAATATTTAGTTAAGTACTGTTTCTAAATTAGCCGCAAAGATACAGTATTTTTATAACAGTTCGTTCGGATATTAGCTATTTTTAATAGGTCCTGAACGTGCGCTATATAAATAAAAGGTATTATAGACTATTATTTTCAAAAGATAGGACATTTTGAAAATAATGTTCCTAACTTTGTGGGCTGTTTCAAAATATAGAGTATGATTCAAATTGATGACGTGCTTATCTCTTTAGATGTACTGACAGAGAAATTCTGCTGCGATCTGGATATTTGTAAAGGACAATGTTGTGTTGAAGGTGACTCAGGTGCACCCGTTGAAGAGGAAGAAAAAAAGGAATTGGAAGAGGTACTTCCTGTTGTTTGGGACAGACTCTCTCCGCGTGCCAAAGAGGTGATACGCAACCAAGGCGTGACTTTTATCGACAGTGACGGCGATTTGGTTACTTCTATTGTCGACAATAAAGATTGTGTCTTTACATGCCATGATGAGAACGGCTGCTGTTTCTGTGCCATCGAGAAGGCTTATCGTGAGGGGAAGACACAATTTTATAAACCTATATCTTGCCATCTGTACCCTATCCGTTTGAGTAAAGTCGGCCAGTATCGTGCCATGAACTATAACCGATGGAACGTCTGCGCTGCCGCAGTGCTGCGTGGCAATAGAGATGATATCCCCGTTTATCGGTTTCTTAAAGAACCTATCATTCGTAAATTCGGAACCGATTGGTATCATGAACTCGAAGATGCGGTAGAAGAATTAAAACGTAGGAAGATGATATAAATAGTGCCCAAAAGGCACTTTTTTAGCATAAAAATAAATAGTTGATAAATTTTTATGAAAATAAAGTGGGGAATTGTGGGGAAATGTTTAATTTTACGGCTAGTAATATTACATGTAATAAATGATGCGTTTTTGGGGCAATATGGAAGCCAAGGCAGATGTTAAAGGAAGAGTTTTCTTACCTGCCGTATTCAGAAAGCAACTGCAAGGTGTTTCTGAGGAGAGACTTATATTGCGTAAAGACGTATTCCAAGATTGTTTGGTCCTTTATCCCGAAAGTGTTTGGAATAACGAACTGGACGAACTGAGAGCACACCTGAACAAATGGGACAGCAAACACCAACTCATCTTTCGCCAATATGTAAGTGATGTGGAACTGATAATGCTGGATAGCAACGGAAGGTTGCTTATCCCAAGACGCTATTTACAGGTTGCTGATATCAAAAGTGACGTTCGATTTGTCGGTATGGACAATCGGATTGAACTTTGGGCTAGGGAGAAGACGGAGCGTCCTTTTATGCCGCCTGAGGAGTTTGCAAAAGCTTTGGAACAAGTAATGAAGGAGGAACTGCACAATGAATGATGATGAAGCAATTTATCATGTGCCGGTACTGCTCATTCCGACTGTCGACGGCTTGGATATTCATCCCGATGGGACTTATGTCGACGTTACTTTCGGCGGCGGAGGACATTCTCGTGAGATTCTTTCTCGACTAGGACCGAAGGGACGTCTCTTCGGTTTCGATCAGGATGAAGATGCAGAACGTAATGCACTCGACGACCCGAGATTCCAGTTCGTTAGAGGTAACTTCCGCTTCTTAAAGAACTTTCTCCGTTATTATGGCGTCGATAAGGTAGATGGTATTTTAGCTGACTTAGGTGTATCGTGGCATCATTTTGATGATGGTGAACGCGGTTTCTCTTTTCGGTTTGATGCTCTTCTCGACATGAGAATGAATAAACGTTCTGCTCTTACTGCGGCAGAAATTATAAACGAATATGACGAAGATCGGCTTGCAGATGTTTTTTATCTGTATGGTGAGTTTAAAGAGAGTCGGCGCATAGCTGCATCAATTGTTCGGGAACGGTCGAAGGGGGCTATTCGGACTATCCAAGAACTTTTGAATGTAGTAAAACCACTATTTCCTCGTAATGCTGAGAAAAAGGAACTGGCCCGTTTGTTCCAGGCTTTGCGTATTGAAGTCAATCAAGAAATGCTGGCTTTACAGGAAATGCTTGTCTCCTCTGTCGATGTACTGAAAGAAGGGGGTAGGCTGGTCGTCATTACTTATCATTCTTTGGAAGACCGACTAGTAAAGAACATGATGAAAACGGGACGCTTGAATGGAGATGCAGGGAAAGATTTCTTCGGCAATATTCAGTCTCCGTTCAGAATAGTGAATAATAAGGTCATTGTTCCTGATGAAAGTGAAATGAACCGCAATCCTCGTTCACGTAGTGCGAAACTTAGAATTGCAGAGAAGAAAGGGGGAAATGTTAATGGCTGAGCAACAAAAGAAGAAAAAGTTCTCATGGAAGTCTCTCTTGGGAGGCGACATATTGGTAAGTGGGGATGCTCTAAGAAAGCAGATGGGCTTGATAGCCTTGATCGTTGTTCTCATTATCTTCTATATTGATAATAGATATACCGTGCAACATCAGCAGATACAGATTGATAAGCTGAAAAGGGAACTGGTGAAAATGAAGTATTTCGACTTGACGCGTAGTTCCGAACTGATGGAAATTAGTCGGCAAAGCAAGATAGAGGAGTATGTGCAGAAAAATAACAGTGATTTGCAAACATCGACGGAACCGCCGTATTTGATTAAAGATAAAGAAAAATAGAACTTGGCAGACGATAAACAAAATATTATTCTTCGTTATACTATCATAATATTTCTGATAGTTCTCGTGGGGCTGGCAATTGCAGGCAAGGCAGGTTATATGATGTTCTTTGAACGCCAGTATTGGGAAGTTGTCGCTGCTCGTTTCGTAAAAGAGAATGTACCCATAAAACCTACGAGAGGTAATATTATTTCATCTGATGGGAAATTAATGGCTAGTTCGCTGCCCGAATATCGCATTTACTTGGATTGTATTGCCGACAATGACTCTAATCCGAAATATAATACGCGAAAGTTGTTATTGAAGAATCTCATTGAAATTAGTAATGGTCTTCATCGGATATTTCCAAGTACTAGTGCACACGAATTTCGTATGCATTTGGAGAAAGGTATTTGGAGCAAAGATAGAAACTACTTGATTTATCCGGATCGTATTAGCTTCATCCAATTGCAGGAGGTAAAGCAATTGCCTGTATTCAATATGGCGCCAGGTGTCGGCGGGTTACATGAAGTGGTGTATAATCAACGGCAAAAACTTTTCGGTTCGTTGGCTTCGCGTACCTTGGGCAGTCTTTATCCTGATATGGATATGGGAGCAAAGAATGGACTTGAACTCGCTTTCGATTCGGTATTGAGGGGTAAGGATGGCAAAACTCATCGTCAGAAGGTAATGAATAAGTTTTTGAATATAGTTGACGTTCCTCCTGAAGATGGCTCAGATATTATCACAACAATTAATGTGGATATGCAGGATATCTGCGAAAAGGCATTAGTGGATGAATTGAAACAGATTAATGCTTTCTCGGGAGTTGTTGTGCTGATGGAGGTTAAGACTGGTAATGTTCGTGCTATTGTCAATATGACTAAGTGCGATGACGGGGAATATAGGGAACTTAAGAATGACGCTATCAGCAATATGATGGAACCTGGTTCAACATTCAAAACAGCTAGTATGATGGTTGCTCTGGAGGATGGTTATATTACCCCTGATTATATTGTTGATACGGGCTGCGGTATCAGAAAAATGTATGGACGGGAGATGAAAGACTGGAGTTGGGAGAAGAGAGGAGGATTCGGCGTCCTTGATGTGACGCATGTAATGATGTTTTCTTCTAATGTCGGTATCTCAACGATTATAGATAAATTCTATCACAATAATCCGCAGAAATATATTGACGGATTAAAACGGATGAGTTTGGATAAGCCCCTGCATCTTCAGATAAAGGGTGAAGGTATCCCTAATATTAAGGGGCCGCACGAACGTTATTTCGCTCAGACAACATTGCCGTGGATGAGTATCGGATACGAGACGCAGATACCTCCGTTAAATATATTGACTTTTTATAATGCCATAGCAAACAACGGCGTAATGGTCCGTCCGAAATTTGTTAGTAATATTGTTCGTAAGGGAGAGATCACAAAGACTTTCTCGACGGAGATAATCAATCCAAAGATTTGTTCTGATAAGACTTTAGGACAGATTCATATGATATTGAAACGGGTGGTAATGGATCCTCACGGTCTTGGTAAGCCTGCTCGTTCGAATCATTTCTCGGTTTCCGGTAAAACTGGTACGGCACAGATATCACAAGGTGCTGGCGGTTACAGAAGAGGTACTGCATACCTGGTAAGTTTCTGCGGTTATTTCCCATCCGACAATCCTAAATATAGTTGCATTGTCTCTATACAGAAGCCGGGACTTCCTGCTTCCGGTGGTTTGATGGCGGGCTCGGTATTCGGCAAAATTGCTGAACAGGTTTATGCAAAAGATTTACGCCTTCCGATTGAACATGCCCGGGATACGGTTAACAGCATTGTTCCTAAGGTTCTATGTGGTGATTGGAATGAAACGAAACAAGTACTGGATATGTTGAGGATAAGGTCACAGTCACAATTTGTCGGCGGCTTGTCTCATGTTTGGTGTAAAGGTGAAAACAACAATTCTTCTATCGTCCTGGTTAAGAGAAGAGAGATGGCAGGCGTTCCTTCAGTGATTGATATGGGAGCTAAAGATGCCGTGTATCTTTTGGAAAACAAGGGTCTTCATGTCCGCCTCAAAGGTATCGGCAAGGTAACGAGCCAGTCTTTGCAACCAGGCACAAGGATAGTTAAAGGGCAACAAATTGATTTAATTTTGAAATAAAAACTTTTAGATATGAAACTAGATAACTTACTTAAAGCAATACAGACTGTGAAAGTCGTTGGCTCTTTGGATAAAGAGATTGTCGGTGTAAATATCGATTCTCGCTTAATTGGTAATGGCCATCTTTTTATGGCAATGCGTGGAACTCAAGCTGACGGTCATGCATATATTTCTTCTGCAATAGAAAAGGGGGCAACCGCTGTGTTGTGTGAAGAACTTCCAGTTGAGTTGAATGGAGAAGTTACCTATATAGTAGTCACCGATTCAGAAGATGCAGTAGGAAAGGTCGCTACAATGTTTTACGGAGATCCTACAAGTAGAATGAAACTGGTAGGAGTTACTGGTACGAACGGCAAGACGACAATCGCTACGTTGTTGTATAATATGTTCCGCAAGTTCGGTCATAAGACGGGGCTGATATCTACTGTGTGCAATTATATCGATGAGAAACCTGTACCTACAGAGCATACTACTCCTGATCCCATCACGTTGAATAGCTTGTTGGGTGCAATGGCTGATGCAGGATGTGAATATGCCTTTATGGAAGTTAGCTCACATTCGATTGCTCAGAAAAGAATAAGCGGATTGCGCTTTGCGGGAGGTATCTTTACTAACTTGACACGTGATCATCTGGATTACCATAAGACAGTGGAGAATTATTTGAAGGCTAAGAAGAAGTTCTTTGATGATATGCCAAAAAATGCTTTTAGTCTAACGAACTTAGATGATAAGAATGGTAAGGTCATGGTCCAAAATACGAAATCGAAGGTCTATACTTATTCTTTGACGGATATGAGTGATTTTAAAGGTATGGTCCTAGAATCTCATTTCGAGGGGATGTTGCTGAATTTTAATAATCATGAGTTGTCTGTACCTTTCGTCGGACGTTTTAATGCTTCTAACCTGCTGGCTGTTTTCGGAGCTGCTGTATTATTGGGTAAAAAAGAGGAGGATGTGCTCGTCGTTTTAAGTACGCTGCATCCTGTATCTGGTCGCTTTGAAGCTTTACGATCTCCTAGTGGTTATACTGCAATCGTTGATTATGCTCATACTCCCGATGCAATCGAAAATGTTCTGAAAGCCATTCATGGGGTACTTGAAGGAAGAGGGCAGGTTATTACTGTATTCGGAGCAGGTGGAAACAGAGATAAAGGTAAGCGTCCGCTAATGGCCAAAGAGGCAGCAAAGGGTAGCGATAAGATTATTGTTACTTCTGATAATCCTCGATTCGAAGAGCCCCAGGATATTATTAATGACGTTTTAGCTGGATTGACTCCAAAAGATATGAAAAAGACCATCAGTATTGTAGACAGAAAAGAGGCTATCCGTACTGCTTGTCTTTTAGCAAAATCGGGGGATGTCATTTTAGTGGCAGGGAAAGGACATGAGGACTATCAAGAGATTAAGGGTGTCAAACACCATTTTGATGATAAGGAAGTCTTGAAGGAGACTATGATTTAGATATTTAAACGAGAGACTTATGTTATATTATCTGTTTAATTGGTTACATCAGTTAGGAGTACCTGGCGCAGGTATGTTTGGGTATACTTCTTTTCGGGCTTTGCTGTCGGTTATCATTGCGCTTCTTATTTCTAGTATTTGGGGAGGACGATTTATTAATTTCTTGAAACGGAAACAGATTACTGAAACGCAGAGAGATGCCAAAATAGATCCTTTCGGTGTAAATAAAATCGGAGTTCCTAGCATGGGTGGTGTTATAATCATCGTGGCTATCCTTATTCCTTGTCTGTTGTTGGGAAAGTTGCAGAATGTATATATGATTCTGATGCTCGTTACAACAGTCTGGCTTGGTACTTTAGGATTTATAGACGATTATATCAAGATATTTAAACGGGATAAAGAAGGACTGCATGGTAAGTTTAAGATTATCGGTCAGGTGGGACTGGGCTTGATTGTTGGTCTGACTTTGTACTTAAATCCTGCAGTGGTTATCCGTGAAAATGTAGAGATACACAAAGCGGGTTTCAAAATGGAAGTTGTGCATAAAACGAATAATATTAAGTCTACTAAAACGACAATCCCTTTCTTCAAAGGAAATAACTTGGATTATGCCGATTTCGTCTCCTTTATGGGGAAGCATGCACAAACTGCTGGCTGGATATTATTTGTAATAGTTACGATATTTGTCGTAACGGCAGTATCGAACGGGGCTAACTTGAATGATGGCATGGACGGTATGGCCGCGGGTAATTCTGCTATTATAGGAGTGGCGCTTGGTATTCTGGCTTATGTGTCTAGCCATATAGAATTCGCCAGTTATCTGAATATAATGTATATCCCAGGGACGGAGGAATTGGTAATCTTTATTTGTGCTTTTATTGGTGCCTTGATTGGCTTCTTGTGGTATAATGCTTATCCTGCACAAGTATTTATGGGCGATATGGGGAGTTTAACTATAGGTGGCATCATCGCTGTTTTTGCCATTATCATCCATAAAGAGTTACTTATTCCAATTCTTTGTGGTGTCTTCTTTGTGGAAAGTCTGACTGTTATCATGCAGGTGAACTACTATAAGGGAGGAAAGAAGAAAGGTGTTCGAAGGCGCTTATTTAAAAGAACTCCTATTCATGACCATTTCAGAACGACATTAGACCAGCTTGATCCGAATTGCACTTATAAGTTTTTGAAACCTCATAATGTTTTTCATGAGGCGAAGATTACGGTACGTTTCTGGATTGTAACTATCATTCTGGCTGCTGTGACTATTATTACGCTGAAGATGAGATAAAAATTGATAATTAAAGTCGTATTTATATATTTGTGATATGAAAAGAATAGTGATTTTAGGCTCAGGTGAAAGTGGAACAGGTGCTGCTGTTCTTGCTAAAGTTAAGGGTTTTGATGTATTTGTTTCTGATGTAAAGAATATCAAGGATGAATACAAAAAGATGCTCAATGACTATAATATCTCTTTTGAAGAGAATCATCCTCATTCTGAAGAACTCGTTTTGAATGCTGATGAAGTCATTAAGAGTCCTGGAATTCCTAATGATACTCCTATTATTCTTAAATTGAAGGAAATGGGTACCCCTGTTATTTCTGAAATAGAATTTGCAGGGCGGTACACGGATGCTACAATGATTTGCATTACAGGTTCTAACGGAAAGACAACGACAACCTCACTGATTTATCATATATTTAAGAGCGCAGGCAAGAATGTCGGGCTTGCCGGTAACATAGGTAATAGCTTGGCTTTACAGGTTGCTACCGAACATCATGATTATTATATCATTGAACTGAGCTCTTTTCAGTTGGATAATATGTATAATTTTCATGCTAATATCGCTGTGCTGATGAACATTACTCCTGATCATTTGGATCGTTACGAGTATAAAATGCAGAATTATATCAATGCTAAATTTAGAATTACCCAGAATCAGACTCCTAATGATGCTTTTATCTTTTGGAATGATGATCCGATTATAAAGCGTGAATTGGATAAGCATGGTATTAAAGCTCATCTTTATCCTTTCTCTGCGATTAAAGAAGACGGTGCAATTGCTTATGTAGAAGATAGCGTCGTTAAGATAGATGAGCCAACTGCTTTCAATATGGAAGAGGAAGAACTGGCATTGACAGGTAGACATAATTTATATAATTCTCTGGCTGCGGGTATTTCTGCCAATGTTTCGGGTATATCTAAAGATTATATTCGACAGGCATTGTCGGACTTTAAAGGAGTAGAACATCGCTTAGAAAAGGTTGCAACTGTTGGAGGTATCGTTTTTATTAATGATTCTAAAGCAACAAATGTAAATTCGTGTTGGTATGCATTGCAAAGTATGACAACTAAAACAATATTAATATTAGGTGGTAAAGATAAAGGGAATGATTATAAAGAAATAGAAGATTTGGTTAAAGAAAAATGTGCGGGACTTGTATATTTAGGATTGCATAACGAAAAATTACATGCTTTCTTCGACTCTTTTGGATTACCTGTCACTGATGTTCAGACAAATATGAAAGATGCTGTTGATGCTGCATATAAAATGGCTAAGAAAGGCGAAACAGTATTGTTGAGTCCTTGTTGTGCTTCTTTTGACTTATTTAAAAGTTATGAGGATAGGGGAGATCAATTCAAATCTTGTGTCCGTGAGTTGTAGAACAAATAAATATTATTAATAAGCTATTGAATACTCTATCAAAAATATTTAAGGGTGACAAAGGATTATGGTTTATTTTCCTGTTCTTTTGCATTATCTCGCTAATAGAAGTCTTTAGTGCAGGAAGTAGATTGACATTTAAAAGCGGCAATTATTGGATACCTTTAAGACAACATGCATCTTTCTTGTTTTGTGGTTTTCTTCTGGTTCTGTTTGTTTCATATATTCCCTATAGGAAATTCCAATATCTTTCTGTTTTTCTTTTACCTGTTTCTCTGATTCTTTTGATTTGGGCTTTAGTAGCAGGACATACTGTCAATGATGCCTCTCGTTGGGTCCCTATCTTTGGAATTAAATTTCAACCTTCTGAACTGGCAAAGATGGCAATGGTAATATATTCGGCCTTTATATTAAAAAAACAGAAGGATGGGGGTGCCTCTCCCTATGCATTTAAGTTTATTGTTCCAGTCTTCATCGTCTTTTTTGCGCTCATTCTGCCTGAGAACCTCTCTACTGCGGGATTACTTTTTTTGGAAGTGATGCTGATGATGTTTATCGGCAGAATACCTATTAAAAAGATTGGGATCTTGATTGGTGCTCTATTATCGCCCGTTATCATCATGATTTTGATAGTGGCTGTTACTCCTAAGAATACAATTGCCAATGATAAGTCATTCCTTCATCGAGCTGGTGCATGGGTTGAAAGGTTTGACAGCTTCTTATCTGACCGCGATAAAGTCCCGGCAGAAAGATATGATATCTCTAAGAAAGAACAAGTTGGACATGCAAGTATAGCCATTGCTACCAGTAATTTACTCGGTAAAGGTCCTGGTAATTCTGTGCAACGTGACTTCTTAAGTGAAGCGGAATCTGATTTTATTTTTGCAATTATTATCGAAGAAATGGGATTATTTGGTGGAATGTTTGTCGTTTTATTGTATATTTGGTTGTTAGTGCGAGCATATAAAATAGCTAAGAAATGCGGTCATCATTATTTTGCGGTGTTCTTAGTCATTGGTATCGCTTTGATGATCGTATCTCAGGCTTTAGTTAATATGATGGTAGCAGTAGGCTTGTTCCCCGTAACTGGTCAACCTTTGCCTTTGATTAGTAAGGGTGGAACGAGTACATTAATTAATTGTGTCTATATCGGTATGATGTTAAGTGTTAGCAGATATGCAAATTCATTAGAGAAACAGAATAGAGCTGATAAAGACAAAGAAATGCAGCTAGAGATAATTAATCAATCTCCTGAGCCAACAGAAGATATGGCAGAAGATAATATTAAAATAGAATAGCTAGATGGAAGATATAAGGATTATCATTAGTGGTGGTGGAACAGGTGGACATATATTCCCTGCTGTTTCAATCGCAAATGCAATCAAGGCAATTTGTCCTGAAGCAAAGATTCTTTTTGTCGGGGCTCAGAATAGAATGGAAATGCAACGCGTCCCTGATGCAGGGTATGAAATCGTGGGACTACCTGTTGCTGGTTTTGATAGACAACATCTGTTGAAGAATGTTAGTGTGATTATAAAACTTCTAAAGAGTCAATTAAAAGCACGTAGGGTTATTAAACAGTTTAATCCGCAAGTTGCCGTCGGAGTTGGAGGATATGCAAGTGGACCGACATTAAAAATGGCCGGAGTTTTGGGAATCCCTACGTTGATTCAAGAACAAAATTCTTATGCCGGTGTAACAAATAAACTCCTTGCGAAGAAAGCAAATACTATCTGTGTCGCATACGAAGGAATGGAACGCTTTTTCCCGAAAGAAAAGATAATATTAACTGGAAATCCTGTTCGTCAAGGTTTACTCAAATCGGTTTCTCGTAGTGAAGCAATTCAGCTATTTCATCTGGAACCCGAGAAGAAAGTTATCTTGGTATTGGGCGGTAGTTTAGGAGCTCGTACAATTAATAATTCGTTATTATCGAACTTGTCTTTAATAAAAAATCATCCTGATGTACAGTTTATCTGGCAAACAGGGAAGATTTATTACGAACAGGTTAGTCAGAAAGTTCATGAAGCCGGTGAAATAGCAAATCTATATGTCAGTGATTTTATAAAAGATATGGCTTCTGCTTATGCGGCTGCCGATTTAGTTATTTCTCGTGCAGGAGCAGGATCTATCTCTGAATTCTGTATGTTGCATAAACCTGTCATTCTTGTCCCTTCTCCAAATGTGGCAGAAGATCATCAAACAAAGAATGCGTTAGCTTTGGTAAATAAGGGGGCTGCTATCTATATAAAAGATATAGATGCGGAAAAGAAACTTGTTCCAGAGGCTTTAGAGGTTGTTAATGATGACGAAAAGTTACTAGAACTCAGTAATAATATATCTAAACTTGCACTTCCTGATGCTGCCGATAAGATAGCGAAGGAAGTAATAAAACTTATTAATAAGAAATAAAATGGACATAAATTCAATAAAGTCAGTTTACTTTGTAGGGATAGGAGGCATAGGTATGAGTGCATTGGCTCGCTATTTTCTTTCAAAGAATATTTTTGTTGGCGGCTTCGACCGTACTTCGACACCCTTAACCGAACAGTTAATTGTGGAAGGGGCAAAGGTTCATTATGCTGAAGATGTTAAGCAAATCCCCGACGCTTGTAGAGATAAAGATAAAACATTGGTCGTTTATACGGCAGCGATTCCTGCAGATAATGCTGAACTGCGTTATTTTCAAGAAAACGATTTCACAGTAGAAAAGCGTGCTCAGGTCTTAGGGGAACTTACCCGTACGCATAAAGGCCTTTGTGTTGCCGGAACGCATGGTAAGACTACAACATCGACTATGATTGCGCACTTATTGAAATCCTCTCATGTAGATTGCACAGCATTCCTTGGTGGCATTTCTAAGAACTATGGAACGAACTTGTTATTGTCAAAGTCGAGTCCCTACATTGTCATCGAAGCCGATGAATTTGATCGTTCATTCCATTGGCTGCGTCCGTACATGAGTGTAATTACAGCTACAGACTCTGATCATCTTGATATTTATGGTACTCGCGAAGCCTATTTGGAAAGTTTCGCACATTATACGGAACTTGTACAGCCAGGTGGTACTCTTTTAATTCATTCCGATTTGGATTTGAAACCACGTGCTCAGAAAGGAGTGCATCTATATACTTATTCGCGTGATAAAGGTGACTTTCATTCTGAGAATATTCGTATAAATAATGGTGAGATTATCTTCGACTTTATCGCACCTGACATTAGGATTAATGATATACTTTTAGGAGTTCCTATGAGTATCAATATAGAAAACGGAATCGCAGCCATGGCAATTGCTCATCTTAACGGCGTAACTGCTGACGAAATAAAGCATGGTATGGCAACATTCCATGGTGTTGACAGGCGGTTTGATTTCAAGATAAAGACAGATAAGATAGTCTTTATGAGTGATTATGCTCATCATCCGGCAGAGATTCGTCAAAGTATTCTTTCCATACGTGAATTATATAAGGACAAGAAGATAACAGCTATCTTTCAACCGCATCTCTACACACGTACAAGAGATTTTTATAAAGATTTTGCAGATAGCTTGTCTTTATTAGACGAAGTGATTTTAGTAGATATCTATCCTGCTCGTGAAAAGCCGATACCCGGGGTAACTTCCCAGCTCGTATATGATAATCTGCGTCCTGGCATCGAGAAGATATTATGTAAGAAGGAAGACATATTGAATGTGTTGAAGGATCAGCATATTGAAGTCTTGATTACGCTAGGTGCTGGGGATATAGATAATTATGTCCCTGCTATTACGCAATTACTTCAGAAAAGATTATAGTAAACAAAGTGAGAATTTATGTTTAAGAAGATATTAATAATTATTTCAATTTTGGTAGTTGCAGTTTATTTGGTAATTGCAATGACCCATCTGAATTTGCATCCAGAGAAACAGAGATGCAGGAAGATTGAGGTGGTTGTTAAAGATACTTCCGATGTTGATTTGATTACTAAGAGCGGTGTAATACAAGCTTTGAAGAAACATAATCTTCAGTTAGTGGGAAAGCGAATGAGTGATATAGACACTAAAGTCCTTGAAAATATTGCTCGACGATATCCAATGGTAAGCCAAGTAGAATGTTATAAAACGCTAGGTGGAAAAATCCGAATTGAAGTAGTTCAACGAATACCAATACTTCATGTGATGAACGATGCGGGCGAAGATTATTATTTAGACAACATGGGACATATTATTCCCGCCCAAACCTCTGTAACTTATCGTCCTATCGTTACGGGGAAAGTAGATAAATGGTTTGCATCGAACTTTTTATATAAGTTAGGTGTATATATATATTATAACTCTTTCTGGCGTTCGGCAATACAACAGATAAATGTTCTTCCCGGATGGGATATAGAATTGGTTCCACGAATTGGTAATCATGTAGTCTACATGGGTAGAATTGATAATTTTGATAAGAAGTTGGATAGACTGATAATGTTTTATCAGAGAGGATTAAATAAAGTAGGTTGGAATAAATATTCCAATATAAGTTTAGAGTTCGACAATCAGATTATTTGTACTAAACATACGAATGTAATGACAAACGACTCTATAAAATAAAGAATTTGTTAACATGTCAATTTTAATATACTAGGAATATGGCGACAACAGAATTAATTGCGGCAGTTGAACTGGGATCATCCAAGATTAGAGGGATGGTTGGCAAGAAGAATATCGATGGGAATCTCGTTATATTAGCTTATGCGAGTGAGAATTCTTCTTCTTTCATTCATAAAGGGATTATTTATAATTTGGATAAGGCTGTAGGAGGACTAAAGTCGATTATCAACAGATTGGAAAGTACTTCGGGTAAAACAATCGACCAGATTTATGTCGGCATTTGCGGCCAATCTTTTCGTTCTGTTGCTAATGTCGTAAGTAGAGATTTGCGCGAAGGAGACAGCGTCACTGAGGAATTGGTGGATTCCATCAGTGATGAAAATCATGGAATGAAACTAGAAGATCTGGATGTTCTTGATGTCATTACTCAGGAATATCATATTGGGAGTGTTCAACCAACGTTGGAGCCTGTTGGAATTTTAACCAAGCACATCGACGGTCATTTCCTAAATATAGTTGCGCGTTCGATAATTAAGAAAAATCTGTCTCGTTGCTTTGAAGAGGCACGTGTAAAGATAGCCGATGATCCTTTTATCATCCCACTAGTAAATGCAGACTATGTGTTGAGTGAGAGAGAACGTCGTCTTGGTTGTGCGTTGGTTGATTTTGGTTCAGACGTAACAACTGTTGCTGTTTATCGAAAGAATCTGTTACGTTACCTTTCTGTAATTCCTATTGGCAGTTCAAGCATTACTCATGATTTAACGGCATTAAATGTCGATGAAGATGAGGCTGAAGATTTGAAGTGTCGATATGGCAGTGCAACATTCGACAGCAATAAGGAAGAAGATGAGACTATTCATCTCAGAGATAATGACAGAACCATTCAATTAAGTCAGATATTTGATATTGTAGAGGCTCGTACAGAAGAGATAGTCGCCAATGTATGGAATCAGATTTCATATTCTAATTTGGAAGGTTTATTAGGTGCAGGCTTTATCTTTACAGGGGGCGGTGCTAATCTCCGTAATTTAAGCAAGGCTTTTTGCAATTATAAACAACAAAATGTACCTGTCCGTGTTGCTTTATCTATTTATGATCAGGTTGTAACCAGTACAGGTGTTGTCTTCCCTAATGACGGTACTCAAAATGCGTTGTTAAGTATGCTGTTGAAAGGAAAAGAGAATTGCTGTGAAATTAGAGTAATCAAAAAAGATCTTTTTGACTCTGCGAAAGAAGAGACTCCGCATGTTGAACAAAAGGAAGAGACTCAGAACGAGATACCTGATGAGCCTATAAAGACATCGCCAGAAGAAAAGAAGGAAGAGGGTGGTATAAGCAGAGGAGTTTTCACTAGTTTCTTTGGCAGTCGGAAGAAGAAGACATTAAAAAAAGAGCCTGAACCAAAGAATACAATTGTCGAGAAAGAGGAACCAAAACCTGCTGTTTCTGTTGATGACGTAAAACCTATAAGAGAAGAGGAAGAAAAACCTTCTCCAAAAGTAGATGAAGTAATAGATTTAGTTGTAAAAGGGCCAGATATAAAGTTGGAGGAACCTGTCAAGAAGGTAGAGAAGCCCAAAGAAAAAGTGGAGGAACCCAAAAAGAAATCGGAAGAACCTAAAAAGCAGAAAAGCTCAGGGAATTTTTGGAAAGGTATTAAGACAATAGGAGAGAAGTTATTAGATGACGATGAATAAGAGATAAAAATATAAAAATTAACAGAACCTTGAATTAAAAGAATAAAGATATATGAACGAATTACAATTTGAAATGCCTACTAAGACTGCGAAGATCATCAAAGTGATTGGAGTAGGTGGAGGCGGTGGCAATGCCGTAAGTCACATGTATACGCAGGGCGATATCAATGAAGTTTCATTTGTTCTTTGTAATACGGATAACCAAGCCTTGAATGCTTCGGAGATCCCTGTTAAAATACAATTAGGTCCTAGCGTCACGAATGGACTAGGTGCCGGCGATAGTCCCGAAATAGCGGAGAAAGCTGCTATAGAGAGTGAGCCCCAGATAAAAGAGATGTTGTCCGACGGCACTAAGATGGCGTTCATTACAGCCGGCATGGGAGGTGGTACTGGGACAGGAGCTGCTCCAATTATTGCCAAGATAGCTAAGAGCATGAATATCCTTACTGTCGGAATAGTAACAATACCTTTCCTCTTCGAGGGGCGCGACAAAATATTGCAGGCTTTAGACGGTGTTGAAAAGATTGCAGGGAGCGTAGATGCACTTTTAGTTATCAATAATGAGAAACTCCGTTCCATTTATCCTGATCTTACCTGGGGAAGTGCTTTTGCTAAAGCCGATGATACATTGCTTCTGGCTGCAAAGAGTATTGCCGACATCATCACGATGCACAAGAAAATTAATCTTGATTTTGCTGATGTAAATACTACCTTGAAAGATGGTGGTGTAGCTATTATGGCGACAGGTGAAGCTGAAGGAGAGAATAGAATAACGCAAGCCATCAATAATGCACTGCTCTCGCCGTTGCTCAGCAATAAAGACATCTTTAATTCTAAAAGAGTCTTGTTGTGTGTTTCGTTCGGCCCTACTTCAGAATTAATTATGGAGGAGATAGATGAGATTCATGATTTTATGAAACGCTTCCAGAAAGAAATTAAGGTGATATGGGGTGGTGGATTGGATGATAAGCTTGAAGGAAATAAAGTGAAAGTCACTATCCTCGCAACCGGATTTGGAGTAAAGGATGTGGCTGATAGAGATACTATTCTTTCTAAGCAACAATTAGATGAACTCCGCGAGAAGGAGGCCGAAGAAAAAGCGAAAGAAACAAAGCGCATCCGTAGGTATTATGATAACATTGATGAGATGGGAGGAGGATTTACACATCGTCGTCGTCAACTGTTTATTTTTGATATGGCTACTCTCGATGACGAAGATATCATCGCGAAGGTAGAAAGTTCGCCTACTTATCAAAGAGACAAGAAGACATTAAATGAGATTAGGCAGTCTATCCCTATTGAAAATCTGCCGAAGGAAGAGATGATGCCTGTAGATCAACCAAAGAAAGACGATGGGGTGATTACTTTTTAATCGATGAACAAATAAAATATATATAGCTATGAGTTTATTTGATAAGGTCAGCGAAGACATTAAAAACGCAATGAAGGCGCGTGATAAGGTTGCCTTGGACGCTCTAAGAAACGTCAAGAAATACTTTTTGGAGGCTAAAACAGCTGAAGGCGCTAATGGTGAATTGACAGATTCTGATGCTGTTAAGATTATCCAAAAACTGGTTAAACAAGGAAAAGATTCTGCAGAGCAATATATAAGTGCGAATCGACAAGACTTGGCAGATGAAGAATTAAGTCAGGTTAAAGTGATGGAATTGTATTTGCCAAAACAACTATCAGCCGAAGAACTGGAAGCCCGATTAAAGGCAATCATTGCTCAGGTTGGTGCTACTGGTCCGAAAGATATGGGAAAAGTGATGGGCACCGCTTCGAAAGAATTAGCTGGACTTGCCGAAGGACGTGTTATATCAACAAAGGTAAAAGAGTTGTTGGCTGCTATCTAATCATATAATTCTCGGAGAATATCTATCGACTTCAGTTCGGGAAAGTCGGGCAGATGTATCCGATAATATTCTATAATTACTTCTATGCACCTGTTCCGCTGGGCTCTGCTCATGTTGAACAGGTGCATACTGTTATAGTTCATCCTCATCATGTCGTTTATTTGTACGGCTTCTGCAGGTTCCAGAAAGAAAGTGTGCACGAGTGGCTTTGTATTGACATAACAGCTGTTCAGCATATCGAAATAGTCTCCTTGATGATAATCTTGCAGGTTAGGATAAAAACCTAGGAACCATGACAGGTGCATTAAGAAGACGAGATGAAAGTTTGAATAATCTTCTCCGCAACTGTCCAACCAGGTTATAGAGTTTGTGATATAGTCGAACATCGGGCTGTTTTCACTTTCTTCCTTCAAGGCATGCAGCATAAATTCAGCGAGAAAGAAGGCGATTGTCGTTTTCTTTCTATCAAAAGGTATTGATGAGAACGGGTAAAGGAAATGGATGTTCTTGATACGGCCCAGTGAACGATTGTTGTGTACATCAGCATCAATCTCGACAATAGAAAGAGATTGGAAGAAAGAAGTCTTTATTGTTGAACGACGGGACTTAGGAACCGACACAATAAAAGATGTCCGTCCAAATGATTTGGTATATATATCTACGATATTCGATGAGTCGTTGTATTTAATCGTATGAAGAACTATTCCTGCTGTTCTTTGGAGCATTTTTTCTGTTATATATAAATACAAAGCTACGAAAAAAATCAGATAATCTCATAAATCATTATTTTTTAGCGATAAAGTTTTGCTAATAAAAAAAAAGTCTATACATTTGCATCCGCAATTGGGGGAAGCATCAGAGATGTAACTCATCAATATGCTGAAATGGCCTGTTCGTCTATCGGTTAGGACGCAAGATTTTCATTCTTGAAAGGGGGGTTCGATTCCCCCATAGGCTACTGAAACTTAAAATATAATTTAATTAAGATGGCAAATCACAAATCGACAATTAAAAGAATTAGGTCTAACGAAACAAGAAGACTCCATAACAGGTATTATGCTAAAACTATGCGTAATGCAGTAAGAAAGTTGCGTGCTACAACAGATAAGAATGAAGCATTTGCAATGTATCCTGGAGTTTCTTCCTTGCTTGATAAATTGGCAAAGACCAATGTTATCCATGCAAACAAAGCTAGCAACTTAAAGTCTAAGTTGGCTCTCTATATCAATAAACTGTAGGATTCCTGTTTTTAAAGAAATATATGGTGAAGTCGGGTTGTTTTCAGCTCGACTTTTCTTGCTTATGCCTATAATTAACAGGGCCTTATTTATTCAATATTTTTTACGGTTTATTATTTCCTAAATTCCTTTATTTTTAGTAACTTTGCTAAGTTATAAACTATATTTTTATTATGAGTGACGAAGAAAAATCTTTTGTTGATAATGAATCATATTCTGCCGATAGTATTCAAGTCCTGGAGGGGTTAGAGGCTGTACGCAAGCGTCCAGCCATGTATATCGGAGATATCAGTGAAAAAGGTCTCCACCATCTAGTATACGAAGTCGTAGATAATTCTATCGATGAGGCATTGGCGGGATTTTGTACCCATATTGAAGTAGCGATCAATGAGGATAATTCCGTAACCGTTCAAGATAATGGTCGAGGAATTCCGGTAGATATGCATGAGAAGGAACACAAGTCGGCTCTTGAAGTCGTCATGACAGTTCTTCATGCCGGAGGTAAGTTTAATAAGAACTCTTATAAGGTTTCCGGTGGTTTGCATGGTGTAGGTGTATCGTGTGTTAATGCACTCTCCTCACATATGACGACACAAGTATTCCGTAACGGTAAGATCTTCCAGCAGGAATATGAATACGGTAAACCGTTATATAGCGTGAAGGAAGTTGGAACAACTGATTTGAACGGTACTCGTCAGCAGTTTTGGCCCGATGCTTCTATCTTTACCGTTACTACATTCAAGTACGACATACTTGCCACACGTATGCGTGAGTTGGCTTATCTGAACGCCGGCTTGCACATTACGCTTACCGATAAAAGAGATATCGGCGAGGATGGTAAGCCTCATCAGGAAATATTCTATTCGGAAGAAGGACTGAAAGAATTCGTGCGTTACGTAGATTCTTCTCGTGAGCATCTCATTAACGACGTTATCTATCTGAATACAGAAAAGCAAGGTGTTCCTATCGAAGTAGCTATCATGTATAACACTTCTTTCTCTGAGAACATACATTCTTTTGTAAACAATATCAATACCATCGAAGGCGGTACTCATCTTCAGGGCTTCCGTCAGGCATTGACTCGTACCTTGAAGAAATATGCCGAAACGAATCATTTGTTGGATAAGCTCGATAAGAAAATTGAGATATCAGGTGATGATTTTCGCGAAGGACTGACGGCTGTAATCTCTATTAAGGTGGCTGAACCTCAATTCGAAGGACAGACAAAAACGAAGTTGGGCAACAGCGAAGTGATGGGAGCAGTGAATCAGGCTGTCGGTGATGCACTGTCCAATTATCTGGAGGAACATCCGAAAGAAGCTAAACTTATTGTCGATAAGGTTATATTAGCAGCAACTGCACGTCATGCCGCTCGCAAAGCACGTGAGATGGTTCAGCGTAAATCTCCACTGGCCGGTGGTGGTCTTCCCGGTAAGTTGGCCGACTGTTCAGATAAGGATCCTGCCAATTGCGAACTGTTCCTAGTCGAGGGAGATTCCGCAGGCGGTACAGCAAAGCAAGGACGTGATCGCCATCACCAAGCTATTTTGCCGCTCCGTGGTAAGATATTAAATGTTGAGAAGGCAATGTATCACAAAGCACTCGATAGTGAGGAAATTCGCAATATATATACGGCTCTCGGCGTTACCATCGGAACAGAGGATGATAGCAAGGCTGCCAATATCGAGAAGTTGCGCTATCATAAGATTATCATCATGACCGATGCCGATGTCGATGGTTCTCACATCGACACACTTGTCATGACTTTCTTCTTCCGTTATATGCCTCAGATTATTCAGAACGGATACTTATATATCGCTACTCCTCCGCTTTATCTCTGCAAGAAAGGTAATATTCAGGAGTATTGCTGGACAGAAGCTCAACGTCAGCGCTTCATCGATACTTACGGTGCTGGTAAGGAGAGTGGCATCCATGTACAAAGATATAAAGGTTTGGGTGAAATGAACGAAGATCAGCTTTTCTCTACCACAATGGATCCTGCTAACCGTATTCTGAAGCAGGTAACTATTGAGAATGCGGCAGAAGCCGACTATGTATTCTCCATGTTGATGGGAGAGGACGTAGAACCTCGTCGTGAATTCATCGAGAAGAATGCTTCTTATGCTAATATCGACGCATAAGGAATAATTTATAAATGCTATATTGAGGGAGTTGCCTGTTGGTGACTCCCTTTTTGTTTTTATTATATGCTGCAAACGCTTCTTCCTCAGCATACATTTCCTCGTTAATCGCCATTCGTTCCTTTTGTAATGATGAAAATTATATTCCACTATAGTGAAACAAATATTCCACTATGGTGGAATGATTATACCATCATGATGGTATGAAATTTATGTAGTTATAAATACAATGGATGTTCTTTATAAATGCGATGGAATCCGGTTAATTCGTTGATGAATGTCGACGGAGATGTTTTATCTCTTTCACGGGAATGGCATTCTATCGCCTCAGAAAATTAAATTTTCGGCTTTATATATTATTAACTATATAAATTAGTTTTCAAACTAAAAAATATAGTTATTTGTCGTGCAATAAGTATAAAAAGAACGAAACATGAAAAGATTTACAGCTAAAGAAGAAGAAATCATGAATTTCTTTTGGGATAAAGGTCCGTTGTTCGTTAAGGAGATTCTTTCGTTTTACGATGAGCCGAAACCGCATTTCAATACGATTTCTACTGTTGTACGCGAGTTGGATGCAAAAGGAGTACTTGGTCATCATGTTTACGGCAATACCTATCAGTATTATCCTTTAATTACTCGTGAGGATTACTCTAAGTCATCCCTTCGCAATATCATTGACAGCTACTTCAACAAGTCGTATATGAGTGCCGTTTCTGCTTTAGTCAGTGAAGAAGACATCTCGATTGACGATTTGAAGAAACTGATTCAAGATATCGAACGTTCGCACAGTCAAAAGTAAAATATTATGGGAAGTCTGTTGATATATATGGTGAAGTCTGCTTGTTGTCTGGCATTCTTTTATCTCTTCTACAAGTTGTTGCTTGGTAAAGAGACGTTCCACCGCTTCAATCGCTTTGCTCTGTTGGGCGTATTGGTCTTATCAGGCATATTGCCCTTTGTACAGATTGCCCGTCATGCTTCCGAAGCAGCAGGAAGTGTACAAGCACAAGTCGGTCAGCTCACGATGCAGTCGGTTGTTGTAGCCGATAATACATTCCCTTGGCAATGGTTGTTCATCATTGTTTATCTATTAGGGTTGCTGTTCTTTGCCTTGAAGTTGCTCATCTCTTATGGTCAGTTGCTGCATACCGTTCACCGGTCTACTTCAATTTCGGTTGAAGGAGAACCGAATGTGCGACTGATATTGCTTGACAAGTCGGTGAGTCCTTTCAGCTGGATGCGTTATGTCGTGATGACGAAGTCGGACTATCAGGAGAACGGCCGTGCGATACTTACACACGAGATTGCTCATATTCATCGATTTCATTCAATAGATATGCTGCTTTGCGACATCTTCATCTTGTTCCAATGGTTCAATCCAGCTGCGTGGCTGGTAAAGAAAGAACTGCAGAACATCCATGAATTCGAGGCCGACGATGAGGTGCTGAGTAAAGGAATCGATCCGAAAAGTTATCAATTATTATTAATAAAGAAAGCTGTTGGCACAAGGCTCTACTCTATGGCCAACAGCTTTAATCACAGTTCACTTAAAAAACGTATCACTATGATGTTAAAAGAAAAATCAAATCCATGGGCACGTCTGAAGTATTTATATATACTTCCGCTGGCAGCTGTCTCAGTGGCAGCTTTCGCAAGCCCTAAAGTTTCTGAACCGCTCAATGAGCTTTCATCGCTCAAAGTTAGTGATTTATCCGCTTATTTTCACCAAAATGCGGATAATTCTTCACTCTCTTCGCCGAGTATCGTTTACGACTCTCAAAAGCCTGATAAGAAGAAAGTGACTAAAAAGGTTTCATCAACCGACTCTTCTATTTACAATGTGCCCGAAGAGATGCCTCAATATCCTGGCGGTACTTCGGCATTGTTGAGCTTTGTTGGCGCTAATCTGAAATATCCTGCCGATGCAAAAGAAAATAAGGTTGAGGGAAAAGTTTTCATTCAGTTTGTCGTCAACAGCGAAGGGAAGGTACAAGATGCCAAAGTTGTGAAGAGACTGTCTTCATCATGCGATAATGAAGCCTTACGTGTCGTCAATATGATGGGCAGATGGATTCCCGGCAAACAGAAAGGAAAACCAGTTAACGTGAAATATACATTGCCTATCATGTTCAGTATGGGCAATAGTGTGCCAGCAAGTGCTGATGATGGTGAGAAAGTTTATCAGAAAGTAGATGTGTTGCCGTTATATCCTGGTGGACAGTCGGAAATGATGAAGTACATTAGTTCTAATTTACGTTATCCGAAGGATGCAGCAACGGCCGGAATGCAAGGAAAGATTATTGTCCAATTTATTGTGGATAAGACAGGTGCCACTACTCATGCTTGCATTTTGCGCGGAGTATCGGAGTCGTTGAATAAGGAAGCTCTACGTATAGTCAACGGAATGCCTAAGTGGACTCCCGGCAAGGTATCTGGTGAGCCTGTATCTGTTTCTTACTGTATGCCAATAGTATTTAAGCTGGATGGAGGTAAGACTGCAGCAACAGAAAGTGAAAAACCAAATTCTACCGATGAAGTAGTTGTTGTCGGATATAATTAGGATGAAAGATATACTCTCTCCCTAAAGAATTTATTTCTATAGGAAATGAAGCACCCGCTTGTGAAAGTAGGTGCTTAAAACGGTTAAGGAATGATGATGTTCATGAAGAAAATTCTTATCTATATTATATTAGCCTCGTTGTGTATTGCATGTGGCACACATAGTCGGATTGTCTTTCTTAAAAACAGCCGATGGTCGGTCGACCAGCAACGACTGTTGGTGAGCGAGGCTGTCAGAGGCATGAAGTTTCCGATGAGTGTGGAGAACCTGACATCACACTCCGACTCGCTGTTTGTCATTACAGATAAGAAGATGATGAAGCGGAATCATGAGCAGACCTTTGTTTGTTCTGTGCTTGGACAGATACCTACAAAGATTGATACCGTATTATTTGTTATTCCGCAGAAAGTAATTGTCTTCGAAAGCAGACGAGACAGTACGTGGGAACCCGATAATGAGATTATCACTCGCGGGCGGTTAAAAGAATATATCGGAGTTTTCCGCAATGTCATTGTCTCTAAGAAAGAGAATAGAATTATTTGTGTAGACCGTATGTTTACAAAGGGGAAGTTGATGGGCATTGCTTATGTCAAAGCCATCACTTCCCCTTCGGATACTCTTGGTATAAGGAATCCTAATCGTTCTCTCGGTACATTGATGGGGATATACAAGAATGTCTCTGTACAAATCCTCAAGAATAATCTCTATTATCCCGATTTCCTCAACGAATGACCGCTGCGAGAAAGTTATTCCTTACTTTTGTAATTCTGCGCGGTAATATGCTTCTACATCTTTCCAATGATAGTAGGGTGCACAGTCTGTCTTAATAGGAACAGATGTCTCGTTTTCGTTCTTCAGGAACTTTACGAGGATGTCCTTACTGTTCGGCTTACGATAGAAGATAATCTGAATATTGGCAGCCATCGGCGTAACTTTGAAACTCGACCAATGCTTGTACAAGCTATCAAAATCGTCGGTGATATCGTCGCAACCTTTCAGGTGCAGCAAGTAAGATAATGGAACTACAATGCTGTCGTGACCGAAACGTAAGGTTGCTGCAGTGTTCCCGCTCTTGATAACCTCGTCGGCAGTATCCAATATATTCTTCAACAAGTTGTAATGAGCCTTATAAAACGGTGTGCTGGTCGAGAATAGTCCTACCCAATAACACCAGTCTACGTTGTCGTATTGCCAGATGCTAAACAGCTCCTCCTTTGTAAACAAGTCGAAGAATGACAGCTTCAGCTCAGGAAGGCACTGCATGTCTTCAGCAATGTTATAGAGGTTATCCATCAGTTGTATTTGCTTTACGTTCTTCTCGACGAAGTCTTTGTTGCTGAACAACGAAGACATCAGTCGTGCCGGTTGGTAAACCTTTTCCTTGAATGCTTCCATCTTTTCTTTAATGGCCTTATCATTTGCTTTGTTTAGGTTATTGTCATCAACTCTGTTGGCAATATAATACATGTCGTGCTGACTGGCGTCCATCGATATTTGTAGTTTCGGATTCAGTGCACGAAGCTGTTGACAGAAGTTTGACATGCTGATAGCACAGCGCATTACTACTGAGGCGCGTGCATCAACCTTAGTGGAATTAGCAAACACCTCTGGGAAGTTCTGATACATACGACGGGCAATGCCTTGATGCTGTCGGGCACCTAACTTCGACAAGTCGCCGGCACGTTTATAAGCATCTTTAGAAGCTATCTGCAGTCTGCTTAATACATCCTTTCCTAGAGGGGTGAGGAAATTATATTTCTCTGCCGAGTCAAGCGTGGCAATGGCGTATTTATAGGGCGTGTCGGAAGTCATGTAGCGTGAGCCATGTCGTCCGTAATGACTGATATAAAAAGGTTTGTAGCCCTTTGGCGCGGGTGTGAGTTTACCTTTTGGTGTCGGATAACTGAAATAGGTTCCACCGGCTTGCAGGATATTCGACATTATCTCCTCTTTTGTTGTCTGTGCTTGTAAGGAGATAAATGGGATGAGTAACAGAATAAAAAATGTTTTAATCTTCATGATTTTATAGTTGATTTGTTTGTTTTGCGATACAAAAATAGTTTTTTTCAGGCTAATTGCCGAGGTCTCCTCTGTTAATTTACGGTTACAGCTCTTTGAATACCGCTCTTGATGCCGTCCCATTCGTTGAAATCAATCACTTGTACTATGTCGAATACGACTAAACCTTGCGACTCTTTTAAGCAGACATATACTGCATCGGCAATATTATTTTTGTGATTGAGCGCATAAATGGAACCATATATATTGCAGTCGTTTCCAATTACTCTTTTAGCTTTTGCAAGGCCATATTCGATGGATTCGTCATTATTGAGGCCATAGATGTCGTTTAGGTAAGTACCGCAATAGAAATTGTCCAATAAGTTGGCAAATCCGCTTTTCTTATAATTCGCAGAAGCCCATGAATAATCTTTGGAAAAGTCGTAGGTATTCGATGCCCAGTTCTGACCTTGTGCATATAATGCTCCTATCCAAGAAGCAGCCCAGTACTCAAGTTTTATGTCGGGCCTGATTGCTTTGATTGCTGTACGTACTTTAGCGATGAAATCGCGTATAACCGTCGAACGGAATTCCCACCATTGTTTATAATATTTCCCCTCATTCTTGCTGCCGTCAGCATTCCAGGTAAAAATGTCTTGAGGAAACTTATCCAGCTTCGTCCCGATATATTTCTCAAATGCTATTCGGGTAGAATCGGAGAAATCGCTCTCGTCACCGGGGAAGCGGCAGTAATCTAAAGTGAAACAATCAAATTTGTAGTTCGTGACAAGTTCCTTGATAAAGTTCAGGCAGAAGTCTTGATTGGATGGCAATACGGGATTCAAGAAGGCACTGACCTTCGAGGCATCATCTTTAATGTCGGTGAATTCATTATTTTTGGTGTATTCGACACAGGTCTTTCCTAACCAACGATCATCGTTGTAGACCATTCCTTTCTTGTTGGATGGAGTACCTCCTGTGAAGACTGTAGTGGAGACAGCTACTTTTATGTCCCGCTTATGTGCTTCATCGATGAAGAACTGAAGGTAATCCCAGTTACGCTGTACTTTCTTTCCATTCATTTCGGTGAGCGGAGTGAGGTATTTGCTTTTGAATAGAGCATCACCTTCGACGGGGCGGACATCGACGACAATCTTGTTAAATCCTACCGATTTGGCTTTTTCAAGGTAATATATGATGATGGCCTTATCGGCAAAGCGTTCGTAATTGGCTTCTGCATCTAACCACAATACCTTTTCTTTTCTGATGATTGTAGAATCGAAGGTTACAGTATGGTTTTTGTCGGAATTCTGGGCTGAGGTGTTATTGCTACCGGAGCAGCCGACTAGTAAGCAGGTTAGGATAAGAATAATTTGACTTTTCATTTACCTGATATAGGGTTGTAGTGCCTTACTCCAGATTTCATAACCGGGAGGCAGCAAATGTAATCCGTCTAAGGATAATTCTTTTCGCATGATATGCGTATTGGGATAGGTGAAGAGAGAGAACAAGTCAATATAGACGATGTTTCTGGCTGCGGCAATCTGACGTAGTTTGCAGTTCACTTCGTATACCTCTTCAGTCTTTCCTTCCATGGTCTTCCAACGATGAAATGATTCATTGATGGGAAGAAGGCTCTGCAAATATAGTTTTGTTTTCGGCGATTCTGCAAGAATCTTGTCGATGACCTTAGTGACGAGTACAACAACACTGTCGGCAGTCAGTTGATGAGAGATGTCATTAATTCCAGCCATCAAAAAGATTTTCTTTGGATGATAGGGCAGAATCTGGTAAAGTCTGTCGTATATTCCCATCGCGTCATCGCCCATGATTCCTCTATTTACAAATTTTCCTACATCTTTTCCTGTGAGCAATTTATTCCAATTTCCTCCGAATTCTGTCAGACTATTGCCTAGCATCACATAATTACGATGGGTTATCGGAGGTTCATTTTCAAACATGGTGATAAGTTGATTGTAATGTTGAGTATGCACAGGCGTAGCTTTCTTTTCGACTTGTTGTGCCATAGCGCACGTTACAGCACAACAAGTGAATATTCCTATCGCCAGACGTCGTATCATTTTCTCTTATTCGTTTGAGTGATAGGTATGATAGAAGCAGCTACAGCATTCGAAACGAGAGAACGAAGTCGTATACATGCACCTCCATCTTCGGGATGAACACGGTTAGTGAGCAGTATGACCGACGTATCGTTATCAGGGTCAACAACTATGGATGTTCCTGTGTAACCGGTATGACCGTAGGTGTTAGGCCCGAACAAATCGCCATTATTGGAAGCATAGGCAGTGAAGATATCCCATCCGAGCGTACGACCTAAGGATGCAACACAGCGAGGTACGGTACGCATGGCTTTAACTCCGAGCGGACTGAGTATGCGGTGTCCGTTCCATTCGCCACCATTCTGGAAAGCTGCTACCAATAAGGCAATGTCGTCTGCCGATGAGAAAACGCCGGCGTTTCCTGATATACCGCCATTCATTATTCGTGCCAATGGGTCGTGGACAACACCTTTCAACACTGACCCGTCGGGTTGTTTCGTAGCTGGGGCACAGAGTTCTTTTAGTTCACCTTGTGGGCAGTAGTCGGTATGTTTCATACCCAGCACATCGAAGATATTCTTCTTGGCAAATTCTCGTAGGTTCATACCTGAGATGGTCTCGATAACTCTCTGCAGTGTGATAAAATTCAAGCAGCTGTATTGAAAGTCTGTTTCGGGTTTGAAGTCGCGCTTGCAATGAGAAATGTATTCGATGACTCCATCGCGATTCGGTGATCCGTACTTCTTTTTGAGGGAATCTACAGGGGCATAAGGTGGTAATCCTGATGAGTGTGTCATAATATCCACAATGCGGATAGTCTCTTTCTCTCCGTTAGGGCCTTCCCAATCTTTGAATCCTGGGATATATAGCTTAACCGGATCAAGTAACCGCAATTGTCCGCGTTCTATGAGAATCATAGCACTGACAGCAGTCGACATAGCTTTACTGCATGATGCCATATCGAACACTGTGTTAATTGTCATGGCTTCAGTAGTAGGATATATCTGTTTGTTGCCATAAGCTTTTATATAAGCCATCTTACCATGACGGACGACTGCCAAAACAGCGCCGGGTATGTCTTTGTTTTGAATGGCTTTCATAATGGCAGCGTCTGCATTGGCCAATCTGGTATGGTCCATGCCAACACTTTCCGGGGATACTCGCTGCAGTTGCTGAGCATTGAGGAGTGTCCCGATGAAGAGCGATAATACAATAAAGAATAATCTTCTCATGACATTTCTATTTTAGTGATTTAACTTTGTCTTATAAGCGTCAATAGCCTTTTTTACGGAGCCGTGCATCAACAATAGTGCCTTTGCCTTATCATAACTTGTTCCGAGTTCATCGACCAGCATACGAGTGCCTCTATCGACTAGCTTCTGGTTGCTAAGTTGCATATTGATCATCTTATTCCCTTTTACTCTTCCCAATTGAATCATCACTGTTGTGGTAATCATATTGAGTATCATCTTTTGTCCCGTACCTGATTTCATACGAGAACTGCCGGTTACAAACTCAGGGCCGACTATCATTTCTATGGGAATATCAGATTCTGCTGCCATAGGTGTATCTGGATTACTCGTGATACAGGCGGTGAGGATGCCATGTTCGCGGGCCGAATGTAGAGCCCCAACAACATAAGGCGTGGTCCCCGAAGCAGCAATGCCAACAACGGTATCTTTATCATCGATGTGGTGTTCGAGTAGTTCTTGCCAACCTCTCTCTGTGTCATCCTCTGCATTCTCAACAGGATTGCGCAGGGCAATGTCACCACCGGCAATAAGTCCTATGATAAGTGTATTCGGCATGCCAAAAGTGGGAGGAATTTCCGATGCATCAAGAACTCCCAATCTTCCACTCGTCCCGGCACCCATATAAAAAATCCGTCCTCCTTGTTTCATTCTAGGAACAATCTGCTTTACCAACTGCTCGATTTGCGGTATCGTTTTCTTCACAGCTAAAGCTACCTTCTGGTCTTCGGTATTGATATCATCCAGTAGCTCTCGCACAGACTTCTTCTCGAGATCATTGTATAGCGACGGTTGTTCGGAGATTTTTATAAAAGCCATATTAAGTAAAATTTAAGTAGTATGATACTTTATAAGTCCTTCCATAGGACTTCTTGCAATGCTTCCTAACTTCATGCCCATTTCTTCAATAGCAATCTTCAACTCATTATGGTAGAAGAAAGCGATGGAACCAACGAAATGGATAGGATATTTATTATAGTCTTCGTATTGCATAACATTTCTTTTGAGGAAGGCTTTGAAGTTGTTGACAAGAAGTTCGTGGATACCTGGAGCATCAATATTCTTTTCCAAGAAGATTGATAAGCTTGCCAAAAAACGATTAGGGAAAGGCTGACGGTAAACTTTTTCGATAATGTCGGCACACGATAAGTTAAAAAAGCTCATGAACTTCTGCTCTAAGTCTTCAGACAACTGATGCTTTAGTATATCACCCACTAATGTTTTTCCTAGAACAGCACCGCTACCCTCATCTCCTAAGATAAAACCTAAAGGAGATACGTTCTTGATGATGTCTTTCCCATTGTATAAACAAGAATTCGACCCTGTCCCTAAGATGCATGCAATGCCAGGCTGATGGCCACACATACTACGCGCAGCTGCTAACATATCAGTGCTGACTTCTAATGTTTTGGTAATGTTAAGATGTTTACCAATTGCCTTCTTTACTATCGTTGCTTTGTCTATAGTACAGCCTGCTCCATAAAAATATAAACTGTCGGGTTCATAAGGAGTCAACTGAGGGAGTAAAGTGTCTTCTATCTCCCGACTTATGTCCTCTTCCTTTTGGAAAAAAGGATTGGTGCCTTTTGTTTGAATCTGGCGGATTAATTGTTTATTGTCTACTAAACTCCAATCGGTTTTAGTAGATCCACTGTCTGCTAATAGAATCATAATTTTATATATATTTTTTTCTTATAAAGGATATACCCAATACACCAGCATATTAAAACATAGACTAAAGCATAAGCTAGAGCGCCACCCTTATCTCCGAATAGAGGTTGCCATAATGAACCGTAAGAAAGAGCGTGAAGTGTCGTCTGCTGTCCTCCTATTGTGAATGGGATAATTCCAATTGGGAAGGCGAGCAAATCAGCTAATACATATAGGAATAAAGGATTAACACCGAATGACTCAAAGAAACGTGTAATCTTTCCTACATATTTCTTCTTGTCAATGCACCATACTAAGATGGCCAACGTACTAGATGCTAAACCGCAGGTGGTTAATGAGAATGTAGGTGTCCAAATCTTTTTGCTCAACGGACAACCGTAGCTTAACAAGAGTCCGCTGAATGTTAATAGTACACCAATGATAAATAAGCGTTCTATCTTGTCGTTAAGGTCTTTCACTTCCATCAGTAATTTGCCGACACAGAAGCCTATCAATACATGACCTAATGCAGGAATTGTACTGAGCATGCCTTCTGGATCTAAGATATCCCATTTATAAATATGGTTCTCTCCCATAACGGCTACATCAAACTTATATAATATATTGGTATGGTCGTATGCATACCCATTGCCGGTAATTAGGATAATGAAATACCCGATAAAGAGTACTGCTATGAGCCAAGGTATATATTTGTGTTTCATCGTTACGGCAATAAGTGCGGATAGTCCGTAGCAAATTCCTAGACGAGGAAGAACACCAAGAATACGAATGTGGTCGAGCGTGTTACAGGATACACAAAACTTCTGTAAAAACGGTAAGTTGGCATTATCTGGCGATAACCATGCGTCGGCAAACATGAACATCCAAGCAAGAGCTAATCCGACAATCCAGATTAAAGCTGCTCGCTTTAGTATTTTGAATCCTGTTTTCCGATTAAACTTGAAGTTGCTTTTGCTTAATGATAAGTAAGTAGTAATACCCATGATAAACATGAAGAAAGGAAAGACAAGGTCTGTTGGAGTTAACCCAATCCACTTTGCATGTTCTAATGGTGTGTAAGGTTCAGCGCCGGGATTATTTACTAATATCATTCCGGCAATCGTAATACCTCGCATTACATCTAATGCGAGAAGACGTTTTTTTGAAGATGTTGTTTCCATTTTTATGAATATTAATTTATTGTTATTTGTTTTCTGCTTTCTGATGGACTGTACATTCGTTAACTAAATACACAATTGATATGTAGGGAATACCGGCATTCGTCGTAAGTCCTATTTCGCAAGTACGACTATTGGAATAACCTATTGTGATTCCTGCTTTTTCTATCTGAGGACGAAGTTTTCGTAAGGCATAAGCATTTACTTCTGGTTGTGTGAATCCTCTGTCTCCAGCAAAACCGCAACACCCAACTCCTTCGGGTACGAATACATGAGAGGAGCACAACTCTGCGAGGTGAATGAGCATGTCCCCTTTCTTCATCAATCTCATTGAACAGGTTATATGTAATGCAACTGGTCTTTCAGTTTGTTTGAAGATCAGTTTATCGCGAAGGAATAAGTATATAAATTCTACGGACTCGTATAGCTTTAATCTCTTAATCTTCTGTTGCATGCGGTGAAGGCAAGGACTTTGGTCACAAAGTACAGGATATTTTCCACCTTCGCTTGCTTCCCACAGGGCTTCTTCTAATTCTGCTGTCTTTCGATTTGCAATATCTGGCATACCTTTACTTTCCCAGATGGTACCACAGCATAACTTATCCATCGATTTAGGGAAAACTACTTCGTATCCTGCTTTCTTTAGTAAATCGCAGGTCTCTTCTACTAATGGGCGGCTGACTGGGGAACTCTGTGGTAATCCCATTGCTTGATTGATGCAGCTTGGGAAGTATACGACTTTAAGTGGTTGTTTGCATGTAATGATAGGGGGTACTCTATAGCTCTTTGGCATTGCAGGTGTCCATAGAGGCATCTTTAATCCATCATGTAATTCTCTTGCTATACCTTTCATAATCGTTGTACCTAACAGTTTGTGTGCTGTATTAGCAGCACCTAGTACAACCCGAACATCCGATTTTATGCTTGAAAAATGATTGGCTGTATAATTTCCTATCTTGTAATTAAAAGAAGAAGTAGGCAATAAGGATCGTCTGATCTCATGGGTCAAATCGGCTACGTTAATACCCATTGGGCAGGATGTAGAACAAAGTCCGTCACCAGCACAAGTCTGGTTGCCGAGGTATTTGTATTGATTCAAAAGGGTCTCCAACCGTTTGGGATTATTCCCTGTTTGCTTTAATCTCGCGATTTCTCGTTGTACTACTATTCTTGTACGAGGAGAGAGGGTATATCCGCATGTTAGGCAGTTCACTTCACAGAAACCACATTCGATGCATTTATTAATCTTCTCATAAATGAGTTTAGATTCTGTGTCTAATTCATTATTAGGCAATATTACAGGAAGTGGCTTAAAGTCTTTTATGTAACATTGAGGGTCATCGTTAAAAATCACATTTGGATTAATAAGTCCTTTTGGATCGAATAGAGCCTTTATTCTACGCATAAGGGAATAGGCTTTCTCGCCCCATTCATACTTGACAAAAGGTGCCATATTTCTTCCTGTTCCATGTTCCGCTTTAAGAGACCCGTCATATTTGTCGATTACCATCTTTACTACGTCTGTAATGAGAGATTGGTAACGGTCTATTTCTGCTTGACTATCGAAAGATTGGTTTATGATGAAATGGAAGTTACCTTCTAGTGCATGACCGTAAATGCAAGAATCGTCGTAACCATGCTTTTCTAATAATTCAGCAAGATCAGCGGTTGCATCGGGCAAGTTCTGGATATGGAATGCGATATCTTCAATTAAACATGTAGTTCCCTGTTGACGAGTACCCCCAACAGAGGGGAAGATTCCTGAGCGAATTGCCCAATATTTTGAATATTCGTCAGGGTCATCTGTGAAGTGGACAGGGATATATGTGGAGAAGGGCTTGAGTGCTTCGCAAATTGCAGTGATATTGTCGTTGAGTTCTGATTGGGAGAGCGCTTCGGTTTCAGTCAATACTGCTGTTAATCCTTCTCCAGTATTATCGTTAACCGATGCCAACGATTTCTTATCTAATAACTCAGCGGCAGATACTTTTAGCTTCTTCATGGTGACAACAGCACGTGCTGCTTCTTTAATATCACTAAAGTAGATCATTGCGCTGGCTCTATATGGAAGGACGGGGGCAGTCTTCATGGTTACTTCGCTCAAAAAAGCAAGAGTTCCCTCTGAACCGACCAATAGATGAGCGATGATATCAAATGGATCAGTATAGGTTATTAGTGGGTTAAGATTTAGCCCGGTAACGTTCTTAATGGAATATTTGTAACGGATACGCTCTTTGAGTTCAGCATCGTTCAATACTTCATCACGAAGAGCCTCTATCTGTTTGATAAAAATGGGATGTGTGTGGCTGAATGATTGGCGGCTGATATCATCACCTGTATCTAATAGTGTACCATCGGCCAATACCATTTTTGCAAAAAGTAACATCTTGTCGCTGTTTGCATGTGTACCACAACTCATGCCGGAGGCGTTGTTCATTACTATTCCTCCTATCATCGCACTATTGATAGAAGCAGGATCGGGTGCAAACTTTCGTTTATATGGCGCTAATAAGTTATTAACTTTTTGTCCAATTAAACCGGGTTGCATTGTGATTTGCTCACCATCATCAGATATGGTGTATTTCTCCCAATTCTTTCCTGCAACAATTAGAATAGAATCACTGATTGATTGTCCTGACAAACTGGTTCCGGCAGCTCGGAAGGTAACAGGCAGTCCGTAATGATTGGCGGATTGAAGGATTCGAGAAATTTCGGTTTCATCATTGGAACGAATAATGATTCTAGGGATAAGCCTATAAAATCCTGCATCGGTGCCCCATGCCAAGCGCCGTAATTCATCAGTATAAATACGATTTATAGGGATGAAATCAGATATGTCCTTTAAAAAAAGTTTATATGTTGTTTCGTTATTCATGATAGAGGTTATTTATAGAGATAATATTTTCTCGATGTCTTACGAAAAGTGGATATGTCTTTATCCCAATATTCTTTGGCATCTTTCCATTGATAATGTTCACAGAAAAGTTTGCGGATTTGTTTTGATCCACATACTTTATCAATCATACTCATCCTGCTCTGACTAGCTTCTTTCATGATGTCATGGTCGGGATAGAGTGAATGCATTTCCTGCAATACATAGAATTGAATATCACAAAGAGTTGCTTTTTTGTAGTCTGTAATATATACCTGTGCGCCTTGCATCTTATCTCCTTTACCAACTGCATAAAATGGAGTAAAGTAAATTGGGCGAAAAAGGACACCGGGCAATTGTAATCTATTTAATCGGTCTGTTAACTTCAGTGCGTCTACCCATGGAGTAGCAAACAATTGGAAAGGAATCGTATATCCGACGCCAATAGATATATTGTCTAATTCTCCAGCTATTCCTGAAATAGGATAGAACATGGCAGATATCGGTTGAGGAATGTGTGGTGATGCAGGTATCCATTGAAGGCCAGTCTGATCATAAGTCATACGACGTTTCCATCCTTTCATTTTAATTATTTTGAGTTTACATTGTCCTGATAGCATTTGCTCTCCATTAAGATATTGTGCTAATTCACCGCATGTAAGTCCATATAGATAAGGTATTTTAAATTGACTTACGAACGACTTGCAGTCGTCTTCTACGATATTGCCTTCAACCTTTTCTCCTCCTAATGGATTTGGACGGTCTAATACAATCAACTCAATATTATTTTCTGCAGCAGCTTCCATAATATTCCCTAAAGTACTGATATAAGTGAATGACCGGCAGCCTATGTCTTGTATGTCATATATCAGCAAATCTATGCCTTTAAGCATCTCCTTTGAAGGCTTTCTCGTCTTTCCAAACAGAGAATAAATTGGGAGTTTAGTGATCTCATCTGTATCGTTCTTAACAGCATCTCCTGCATGTGCGTCTCCTCTCACACCATGCTCAGGTCCAAATAAGGCGACTAATTTTATATTAGGCGCATTAAATAGAATGTCAATGTCTGATCTAAGTTGATTATCTACGCCTGTAGGATTAGTAATCAACCCTACATGTTTCCCTTCTAAGCATTTGAAATGCTGCTCTTTTAATATTTCTATTCCAGTCTTTATCTTTATAGTTTTCGCTTGTAAAGAACAGATAGAGAATAAACATGTGGTTACTAATAACCATCTATTCATCATATATCGTATTTTCTGATTTTTGTTCAGCATGACTTTTTCTTTCCAAAGTTTGGATCAATCTTCACAAACGCACAGACGGCAATGGTCGCAGCACAGCAAATCATTGTCCAAATAAAGAAGTGACGGTAACCAATGGCTTCTTGTAACCATCCGGCAGCCATTCCTGGTATCATCATACCTAATGCCATAAATCCTGTACATATTGCATAATGGGCTGTCTTATGTTCCCCTTCAGCGAAATATATTAGATATAGCATGTAAGCTGTGAAGCCAAATCCATAGCCGAATTGTTCAATAAATACACAAATGTTCACAATCAGTAAGGATGAGTTTTGGCAATAACTCAAATAGACGAAGGTGAGGCAGGTTAATGACATACTCCAAGCCATTGGCCATAGCCATTTTTTTAATCCACCTCTCGCTGCTAATATACCACCTATAATTCCTCCAGCAGTAAGTCCAATAATTCCAACAGTACCATATACTAACCCTACTTCACCAGTAGTAAGTCCTAATCCTCCTTTATCAATTGGATCGATGAGGAATGGTTGAATAAGTTTGACCAATTGAGATTCAGGTAGACGATATAGCAACATAAAAATAATGGCAACAATAATTTGGTTCTTTGTGAAGAAAGAGCCAAATGTTCCAAAGAAATCATGGAAGACTTTAGAAGCAGTCAGATTCTCATGTTTATAATCGCTATCAGGCTTTGGCAATGCCCAACTATGATAAAGGGCAATCAGAAAGAAAAATATCGAGAGTACTCCTATAGCTATAAGCCAAGCAAAAGGAATGTTTCCTGATGCTCCTTCAAAAGTAGCAGTTGCATTTGTAGATAGCTTATGATCTATCTCAAAATATAAATAAGCGGTTTTATTCCAGTTTCGTTCATTGAAATTAAAGCGGGTAGATAATTTATCTTGTTCTAACTTGATACTTTTATCTCCACTTTTGTTAGTTACGATAAGAATTACTGATTTATCTTTATCAGGTTTCTTATTCAACCTAACTCCAACAATAGCAATATTGTTGGATTGATTCGATGTACTATATTCTTCTCCAAAATGTTTTTTCAGCCAATAAAATAAATTGTTCTTATCTTTTTTCTGTTTAGTTGCTGATTTAATATCAGTAATAGAAACAAAACCATTTGATTCATTCAATTGTTTGATTGAGTCAAGCATGATTTTGGCATAATCAGCATAAGCTACTTTAGAATTTGTTGAATCATTTAGCTCTATTTCTTTAGGAGCTTTCGTGCTTACATTAAGATTATTATTCGTATAAATGAAATGCATGGCACCTGTCGTATCTATTTTATTTATGAAAGAAGGCAGTGAAATAGTTTGAGCAGTTATTGTAGGCCCTGCATTAATTTGTAATTTAGCTGGTTCAAGACCAGAGTGGGTCTCTATCAAACCTGCAATGATTACTAGCAGTCCTTGTCCTACTAGGGTGGCGATACGGTAAAATGTACTACGGATACCTACATAGAAAGATTGTTTGTGCTCGTCTAATGCATGCATATAGAATCCATCAGCTGCGATATCGTGCGTTGCAGAAGTAAATCCTACGATCCAAAAAAATGCTAAGGTTAACTGGAAAAAGAAGGTTGTCGGAATGGAGAATGCTACTCCAGCAAGGGCAAATGCTAAAATCCACTGCATTGTAAGTATCCACCAACGCTTGGTCTTGATTATATCAACGAAGGGACTCCAAAATGGTTTTATTACCCAAGGAAGATATAACCATCCAGTGTAGAGGGCAATGTCTGTATTTGATATGCCCAACCTTTTATACATCATTACAGATATGGTCATAACAGCGACATAAGGTAATCCCTCAGCGAAATAAAGAGTGGGAATCCAAGCCCAAGGCGAAATCTTATTGTTTTTCATAATTAATATTGTTTTTCAATGTTTGCGCCATTAAAATAGTGGTGAAGTATTTCTTCATAAGTGTATCCTTTCGCACCCATTACTGCTGCTCCTATCTGGCACAAACCTACGCCATGTCCCCAACCAGCACCAATAATTTCAAAACGATTTGGTATTTGCTCTTCATTATAATCATACTTGTCGATAACAAAGGCTGAACTATAAAGGTGAGTACGCGAAAGCAAACGACGAATTTCTAATTCTTTGCCAATTATCATCGTTCGTTTTGTGCCAACAAACTTTAATCTTACTAATCTTCCTGAAGTTCCTCTCTCAATAGGAATTAGATCTAATATAGAGCCAAAGTCGATGCCAGATTTGTCTTTGATTAATTTAGACAATTCTTCTTGAGAATATACGACCTTCCAACGGTAAAAATCAATAGTTTCTTGGTCGTAACTATTTAGTACCTGGGAAAGAATAGTTTTATCTTTTGTATTGCAAAAGGATTCAGGATTAGTGCGTATCCATTTATTAGCTTCTTTTTCATTCTTTAAGTTAGGTACCCAGTTGACGGAATTACTGTCACGTTTTTTGTGTAAATAGGGGTGTACTTCATTTTCCCAGCAGTTTTGGAACTCTTCAAATACACCTCCACAACATTTAGAAAAACGCGCATCACAGATTTTCCCTTTATGAACAAGGACTTCGCCGTATGTAGATTTTATTGCTTCCTTAACGATATTCGTAGAAATACGCGTTATTCCTTCATACCGTTGGCAATGATCATCAGCGCAGACATCAAATCGGGTGTGTGCTTGCCGGTCATACCATTTAATATATCCTTCATCATTAACTACTAAACTGTTCTTAGTCTTTTCTAAGGACCCTTTTTGTTGATTTATGTTAGAGAGTACCCAACTCCTAGAAATCACAGCATGGGCTTTTAGAAGTTCTAATGATGCATTAGCACTCATTTCAGAAGAAATGACGCTAGTGAGGTATTCTTCTATGGATATAATATTAACAGCAGTTATTTTCTCATTATCATCAATGATGATTTTTAGCGCACCTAGAAATCGCTGGTCTTCTTTTCTTTCCCAATGGAAATTAATGCCAATCATTACATTTACAAGTTCAAAAGAAGCTGAGGCTGCGAATCTTGGTATAAATAAGAGTTCATCGTAATGTTTCTCGTTCCAAAGGATCTTTCCCTTATCATAGCTTACATGTTGCCGACCACTAACTTCGACATCGTTAATAGAATAAGCACTTGATAAGATAAATTCTATTTTGGAGTCGGTTAATATTCCGACTGTTATATTTGGTTCTTTCATATTCTATTAATTAATCTTTGTTCTAAAGTTGTCATTTCTTTTCTAGATAGGCATACTTCTTCTAATATTTGTTTTATATCTTCGGCAGTTATTTTATTAAAATCTTTTTCTAAAGGAGTAATAAACACACCTCCTAAGTCGACAGAAGCGGGACTGATCAAAATGTTGTCATTTCCTTCTGCAAAATAACAACTAGGGCGGTGAGTCTTCCTGGGAAAAATTATAATGATCCATTTATGTAATTCTTTCCAAACAAGTATATTCATCATGGGTTCATCTTCTTTATTTTCCATTGATTGGTAAAAGTAACGGAAAAGCTGTTCTGCTATATTTTTTTGTGTAGCTTCAATGACAATAGAAGCACATGGAAAGGAGTCTAATTCCCATAATGAAGCATTATTTATCGTGATTAATAGTCTACGTTGTTTTTTCCATTCTATTTCAATAGGCAGAAATCCTTTGATCCCCGCTTGGAAATGAGCGTGATCTGGTGCAGATGCGCCACATTTTGGCCCGTTGTAAAAGACCGTAAAGGCTGGAAGATATTCTGCTAAGTCAACCATATCTCTAAATCGGTCAATAATTCGTTGAGGTGTATGGTTCTTATCAGGGATAGTCAAATGTTGAGGAAAAATGGGGAAAGGATTCACTAATATTTCATAGCGGTTCTTGAATGATATACTTTTTTGTTCTTTGGGTCGGTTTTCTGAGCATAGGAAGCACTTTCTCGTTTGAAGAGATTTTGGGTCTACTTTAGCTGCCGAGGAAACAATTCGAGCGGGATTATATTGGATCTTATAGGTGGTATTGTCTATCTTTACCTCTCGCGTACGAATATTTTTTAATGCATCGTAATTATCACGAGCAAATTTCCATTCATCTAATTGGTCATTAATAAACGATAGAATCTCTTCCATTTTATTTACTCCTATTCTTTTTTACTTTTATTTTGATGAATGCGAGCCTGAAGTTCCCACGTGCGTATCCTATCTTTATATGTATTGTTCTTATTTGTTTTTTCAATACTTAAGGTTGCATCAGAATTATCCTCCCAACGCCTGCAATTGTAGAGAACTTCATAAATTCTGCCTATTTGGTAAATACGTGAAATATATAATCCTAGAGCATAATCTTCCCCATAGCTTGTATTTGGCAGTTTAGTCTCTCTCAATATAGGGGTATAAAATGCACGGGGAGCTCCGAATCCGTTTATTCGTAACGCATTATTCCGCCCATTTTCAGGAGTCCACTCGGCGTGGTCTATTTTCCCTGGAGGAATAGGGTTCATATTGAAATCTGTAATCATGTATGTTCCAACAACCATTGCACAATTTTGTTGATAAAATGCATCTACTATTTTTTGTAGGGTTGTTTCGCTGCTATATACGTCATCACTATCTAGTTGAATAGCAAATTTTCCACATTGTGGATGATTAATTCCCATGTTCCAACAACCGCCAATTCCTAAATCTGTCCTTTCTGGAATAATATGGATTAATTTTTCTTCATCTTGAAAATCATTGATAGCTTCAGTTGTACCATCTGTTGAATGGTTATCGATGACAATAATGTTATATTGAAAATTAGTTTTTTGAGAAAGGGCGCTATGAATTGCATCTCTGATTGTGCGTATGCGATTACGAACTGGAATAATGACAGAGGCTTCTTTTTTTAATGGAAATTCTTCAAAATGTATTTTCTTAAATTTAGGAGCGAGATAGCCATTGACGTCTTTTAGATATTCTGTACAAGCCGTCTCCATTTCTTGTTGTGAAATCCTATTTTTAGGGTCTACATAATCAAATAATTTTTCATCACTTTTTCTATTGTCTGTATCTATTTCAGTATAAAGGAACTCATTAATATGGATAAGTTCATTTCTTTTAGACAACTTGAGGCGTAAATCATAAAAGCCAGCAGCTATATAATTATTTTTCATTTCTGCAGTTGCCTCTTTTAATGCATTAGAATTAAAGAAAATAAGGGGCCCAAAATCAAAATCGTCACGTAAACTACCCTTTTGATAGTCAATAACAGGAACTTGTTTTTGTTGTCCATCATCAGTTATTTGATAATGATCAGCATACAACATTCCTGCTTCAGTGTCTTGGGCTATCTTTAACATTCTATCTAATGCATATAGTCCTAACCTAAAAGGTTGATCTTTTAGATAGAGCAACGTAAATGGTGCTTGAGTATGATTGGCAATAGTTCGTAACGTATTGCTACTTTTTAGGGAATCGATATTTAGGATTTCGTATTCGTCAGTGGAAGAATAGGAGGAATTTTGGGCTTGAAGGAGAATAATATGGTTAATTAGTCCCGTTCTCTTCAATTCTTTTACGATATCACTTATATAATAATCGTCTGTAAATGGTAAAAAACAATCAATGAGCTTTTCCATATTCATAATATTATTTTGATGAGTATAATGTTTTATTGATTTTTAGTTTCCCAACTGCGCCATTAGTGTTGGTAAATAGTATTTCGCTTTTATTTAATGGGACAACAGTATTAATAAGAGTATTGCCAATTTTGTGTTTCCAAATCACACGTCCAGTTATATTGTCAAGTGCGAAAACCAATCCATCTTTTGTACACCCAAAAACAACACCGTCTTTCTCGACAGGCATTGAAGGTGCATGCTCATATCCAAATCCTACATTTGAAGCCCAAACTTCTTGCGGAGTATTTGGAAGAGTTGAATAGCAAACTACGCTGTCATTCATGGTCTTACTATATATTCGTTTCTTGTCTGCAGATAAAGCTATAGTTTCACGTACCATACTTCTTAGTGTTCTCCATATAGTGTTGCCAGTATTTATGTCGATAGCTGTTAATGCCCGTTGTGGGTCAGCAATAAATACTTTTCCATTTGCTTCTACTGGCCAAACGGCAGCGGGAGAATAATGCATTCCAGGATGACCACCAGCCCATTTCCATATTTCTTTACCATTATCTCGATTTAGCGCATAAAGGGTATTATCCCATGCACCAAATATTACTTTATCCTTCGTTACTAAAGGCAGTGTTTCAATATAACCTTTGACTTGATTGTATTCCCAAATGATTGTTCCATCTTTTATTCGTATTGCACGAAAAGTATGGTCACTGGCACCGATATAAGCGATGTTATCCATAATTTTTACAGCACCCAATACAGGGGCATTAGCATTCACGCACCAAATTTGTTTCCCCGTTTTAGCATTTATTCCATATATCTTATTATCCGTAGATCCTGTCACAACTATTCCTTCAGCGGCAGCTGGAGTTCCTAAAATTCTGCTCCCGCAATTGAATTGCCATACCTTTTTACCATGTGCAAGTGTATAACAAATAAGGTGTCCTAGATTATCGCCTGTGTATAGATACTTTTTATAAACTGCCGGCGAACTATAAATACCAACTCTAGATTGAACAATCCAATCTTCCTTGACTTTAGGATATTTTATGTTTACTTCGAAATTAGGCCGAATAGAATCAGAGCCCGGCTGAGTAGAATAGTAAACTTTTGTTAGTGATATGGCTGCCCATCTTCTACAACTAGAGCCAATGTTATGCTCATATGCAATAATAGAGTCTTTCGTGATTTCATATTCACTATATCCTCCAACGGGCTTATTGTCTCTTAGATTGGAACGTGAAATAAAGCCGGGAATGCCATCATAATTGAAGAAGTTATTAGAATGATAATGTCCGCCAATAAATGCCTTAACAGGGTATTTGCGAACTACATCGGTAAGATCATACCAATTGTCAACATCTCCAGGAAGAAGTGGATAATGGGTAATAAGAAATATAGGTTTACCATTCGTTCCATTTTCATTCAATTCTTTTTTAACCCAGTCAATGTCTTCAGGTGCAATATGTCCTAAAGCCATTCGGATAATAGGGCCTGTATTAAATCCAAGGAATAGATAGCCTTTATGTTCAAATCTAAAACGTTCATAGCCAAAAATCTTCTTGAAATCTGTAACACCACTTTCACTCCACTTAGTTTCATGGTTCCCCATTATTATGTAGTAGGGGCGCGTGAGTTTGTCTAATATTTCTTTTGCTTTTTTTAATGCCCCTGCATCTCCTTCATCGCTGATATCTCCACTTACGAGTATGAAATCGATATCGTTTGTTTGATTAATTTGTTTAACCGAATTTTCAAGATCCTCAATTGATGTTGGAGATAGTAAATTGATATGAATGTCAGTCAACAAAACAAAGCGGAATGTACCTGCAGCGTTAATTGATAACGACAGGAATAATAACAAGAAAACGGAGATATATTTAATCTTATCCGCGAAATTAGCAGTCTTATTCATCTTTAATTTTCCTCCTTATAAAAATAACGAATAATAGATTCCATTAATGTATCTCTGTCGCGTGCCGTTTTTATGGATTCGAATGGAAATCCTAATACGACAGTTTTATAATTGTCTTTTCTTGAACCATTGAATACAATACCTGCACTCATGTTGTTTTCAGGATATCGAAACGCTGTATAAGCACACGAATCTGCTGGTATAATTGCATCTGGGGATTCTACTACATAAGACTCTTCATTTGGTATGTTATAATAATCATACACATGAACTTTCTCAGTGAGTGGAGAAATCACGCTTTTAATTATACCTTTCACTGCTGCTTGACCTTCGCGCCATTTGTATTTGAGAATATTCATTGCGAAATCTCTGTCTGATTTAGAAGATGCACATTGAGGATTATCCCATAAATCACTTCCAATAAAGGCTCCTGAAACGAAAATGTTACCGCCATTTTTGCAATAGTCAGTAATATTTTGTTGTAGTTCAACAGGGAAAGTCTTAAATTGAAGAGGAGTTATCCCACCGCGGCCAATCTTGGTTTGTTTCTCTTTACCAAGAATTAGATCAATGATTTTGTAGTTAGAAGTAAACATGTTGTTTTTTATGGCAGCATTTTCACTTGCAGATACAAAACTATACCCAGCCTTTAATATCGCTTCACCATGAATAGAAGGATAATCAAAACTGTTCCCGGCGATGACATCTTTCTCGAAATTAGCGTAACTATCGCCAAAACCGCTAGCATCATCATCGGTCCATGGAATTTTACGGCGAAATTCTTTCATCTTCCCGACATAGCTGATATCTTTCAGATAAGGCACTCCATGATCTTTATCATCGATAAAACCTGCGAGTGAATCTCTATCAGCTTTAAAATCGTCAGGCGCACTAATACGATTAAACCCATTAACGATTAATATCGGCTGAGTAGTAGAATTTGAAGATATACCTACAGATAATATTTCTGAAGGGAAACTTTCTCCGCCTTTATTAAGTGCAGCGATCTTGAAACTGCATACTTTATTCTCTGGGATTTTATACGTATAGGTGCTTTTCTTTACGATAGAACCATTATCAAAGTCTCCATTATCTATTCTCATGTAAACTTTGTATTTTTCAGGAACAGCTGTCGGTTCTAATGAATCAGAAACAGCAGACCATGTAAGCACCGCTTCATTTTTTTTATTGATTGTAATGGCAAAATTGTCAACAGGTAACGGTTGCACTACATAATCAGTATTGTTCTCACTTGACAAGAATTGAAGGATACCTTTATAGATAGCACGACTTACTGTAAAACGAAAACGTGGATCAAGTCCGTATCTCATATCCGCAAAATTCTCATGTGATAGAAGTTCCAATAACATGGCTGGCACTTTTGGAACACGGGCTTCAAAATATGATTTATCCCACATCCCACGCCTTGACCACTTAGGTTCATAAAGTCTACGAATATCATTGACGATATTAGACATTACTAAATCTGTTAGGTCTCTATTTTGAAATCGTGATGTACTGTCGGCAAAAAGTCCGCCATACCCAGCAGTTTGATAAATTCCTAATGTACCTATGATAGAATCAGAATATACTGTGCCAGCATCTGAATGAAAAGCAAAAGATAAGTCGAGAGGAATATTCAATCCTTTTTCATTAGGAACTGCTTTTGTCCCTCCTGCTAGGTAATTTACCCACAATCCTCGGCATTTGTAGTCATCAGAATAATCATCCTTCCCTTTGCTTAATGAATAAATACTGTCCGGGAACCCTGCCCATTGTAACCAATAACGGGCTCCTTCTGTAAAACGAGGATATCCACTTACTTCGTATTGAAAATCTAGTTTAGGCTGATGTTCTTTTCTCGCCAATCTAATGGCGTCAGATGATTTAGTATTGGCACTAATGCTGTCACCTTCGGCTCTTCTTGCAATGTTTCCCATACCGCCACCGAATTTCACGGCATCGGCAGTTAAAATGCTATTCCCTTTTCTCGAGTAATTACTAATAGTAACTTTGCCGCTTTTACCTTTATCAAAATTGAAAGTCCCAAGATAAATCCAGGTACCTCCCCCCATCTGCTGATTAATGGAGAAAGAAGTTTGACCTCCTTTGTGATAAACGGTGTAAATAGCATCTGTTGTGCTGTTGGGTAACGACTTATAAGATATGTATACTGCATACTCTCTCTCTCTTGGTATATTAGGTATCCACTCTGCTAAGCTAACTTTATCTTTTTTTGTAGTCGTTTTAATTTGTCTGTAAGTCCCATCCTTAAAAGGATTTTCAAATTCTATATATTGTTCTTTATTATAAGCAAAGCCTGGTTCCTCACCTTTTTCCCATTTGCTGTCTCCGTTTTTTTCCAAGTATGACGAAAAAGCTGCAAGTTTACCATCATTGTCTACTATCACTTCGTATGGATTACAATCACGCTCTCTTGGTAGCAGAACAATAGCACCCGCATTCTCAAGCATTGGTACCAAGAAAGGAAGTACATAGCTCTGCGTATAAAGGTCTTCGACTGTCTCAAACATCCGTGCCCGTTGCCATTCCCAACGCGCTAACCCTTGTTCGAAATACAAACCATGACTTTGCCAAAGGGCGATGTGTCGGTTCTCTAATCCTTTTGTTGGTATAAAAGGATTGGATAAGCATGTGATAAGAGGAATTGTGCAGGGATTTGAAAAAGATTTTTCTTTTTGAGTATTTAAACGGTAGCATTTAGGGATGAGTTCTTCAATGCTTTTGTTCTCTGTACGGACTTCAACAGTATAACTATCAAAACGTGGAGGAAGAATATTTTTAATACCATGATAAATGCCACCTACATTTTCTATACGGAAAGGAATATTTGCACAATTATTATTTGCATAAATGATAAGTTTATTACCATCTACTTTTGATGAATCTACAGCAATTCTTCCACTGCTTATTTCAGATCGCGCATAAGCATTTAGTAATGTTTCAACAGTGACTTTCTCATCCTTTGTTAGTTGTTGAGATGATATAGAAATGGGCCATAATAAGCAGATTACTATTAATAGATGCGGTATAGAGATTCTCATGTAAATGTTATTTTCGATTATTCTTCTTTATAAGTAAACAGAATCCAATGAAAGTAAATAAAGCGTTGAATATTAATAATTCATAACTGAACTTATAGCCATTAAACCAATTTGCAGAGTTGGATTGAAGGATATAACAAGCGATAGGAGAAATGACAGCAACAATAGGAATATATTTATCCCTTACTTTAGCTTTAGTAAGAATACCGAATGCAAACATTCCTAAGATGGGACCATATGTATAACTGGCTAAAATATATACAGCATCGATAACACTTGTATTATTCAGCAAGTTGAATATATATATAACTAAGCCCATAGCAATAGCCATCATTATATGAACCCGCTTTCGTGTTTTAGCAAGTTTGTTCTCTTCTTGATTCTTAGCTCTCAGAATATCAACAGTAAAAGAGGTTGTTAAAGCAGTGAGGGCAGATCCAGCAGTAGAATATGCGGATGAGATTAAGCCAATTATAAATAATATACCTACTATTGAGGGAAAATAATGACTTGTTGCAACAGCTGGGAATAATTTATCGCCGGTAGCAGTTATGCCAACTTTCTGAGCAAAGATGTATAATAGAACACCAAGCATTAAGAATAACAAGTTAATAAAGAATTGGCTGATACCGCTTGTGATGATATTCTTTTGTGAGTCATGATAATTTTTACAGCTTAAGTTTCGTTGCATCATATCTTGGTCAAGCCCCGTCATTGCAATGACAGTGAAGACACCAGCAAAAAATTGTTTGAAGAAGAAATGTTTATCATTTACATCATCAAAAAAGAAAAGGCGACTCATGTCATTATTAAATATAGACTTGCACATCCCGGTGAAATTCATATTTAGTTCGACGGCTATGTAATAGATGCACAAGCCGACCGAAACGATGAGGCAAAATGTCTTGAGAGAATCAGTCCATATTATAGATTTAACTCCACCCTTGAAAGTATATAACCAAACAATGATAATATTTATTATCACATTCAGCCAGAAAGGTAAATGATATGGCTCGAAAATCAACAGTTGCAAGGTTAGGCAGACCAAGAAAAATCTTACAGAAGCCCCTAACATTTTTGAGATAAAGAAAAACCAGGCTCCTGTTTTGTAGGAAGAGATTCCGAAACGATTTTCTAAATACTCATAGATGGATATTAAGTTCATCTTATAGTATAGAGGGATTAGGACGAATGCAATAATAAAATATCCGACGATGAAACCTAATACCATTTGCAGGTACGCAAACCCATTCGCTTGTACCATTCCAGGAACAGAGACAAATGTAACTCCTGATATAGCAGTGCCTATTGTAGCAAAAGCGACTACATACCATTTAGATTTTCTGTTTCCAACGAAAAAGCCTTCATTGTCGGCTTTTCTTCCAGCAGCGTAAGAAATAGAAAACAATACGACAAAGTATGCTAATATGGTGATGATGACTATAATTGGATTCATAATGACGTTGTATTATTCTTTATAGAGTAAGTAAGGTTTGCGTTGTTTTTTGAATTTCAGAATATCGTTTTGCCACTTTGCTTTTATCTGGCTTGCGCTTTTCCCTTCTTCAATCATCTTTCTAACATAATCTACACCGATTAATTTTTCGAAGAATGGAGTGAAGAAAGCATTTTTCATCTTTAGATTTTTATACGCATCTATAAGGTAGCTTAAATCGATTCCATTTTTCCAAATGATTTGGTTGCCTAACTTGCTTAAATCTTTTCCGTAGCAACATTTATCTAGTTGAGGTGGATTCTTAGCTCCTGCTTTACTATGAGGTGTGAAACTGAAAGAGTAGCCCTTCATATCTGGATGGCCATATATCTGAAATGGTAAAGATGTACCTCTGCCAATGCTAACGGGAGTAGCTTCAAAGTAACAAAGCGAAGGATACAGATAGACAGATTTCATGTTTGGCAGATTTGGAGAAGGAGCTATCGGCAATTTGTATTTCATACTATGGGTATAGTTGAGGCATCTGACAATGGTTAGTGCGCAAGTCCTCGACTTTGGCAACCAATGTTCGCCATTTACCATTGATGCTAATTCTCCCAGTGTCATTCCATAGACGATTGGAATAGGAAGCCAACCGACTCCTGATTTATATTTCATGTTTAGGATTGGACCGTCTACGAAGAAACCGTTAGGATTTGGTCTGTCGAGAATAATCATCCTCTTGTTAAATTCTGCGCATGCGTCCATCAATTTAACCATCGAAACATAATAAGTATAGAAACGAAGGCCAACATCTTGAATGTCTACAACGAGCAGATCGAAGCTTTTCATGGATTTGTCGCTAGGCTTCCCGTCTTTCCCATCGTATAGGGAAAGGATAGGCACTCCTGTCTTAGTATCTACACTGCTTGATACTTTCTCTCCTGCATCAGCATCGCCTCGGAAACCATGTTCTGGAGAAAAGATTGCTACTACATTTATTTTATGACTCAGCAAAACATCTAAAGTATGTTTACCGTTCACTTTCCCAGTATTATTGGAGAAGATGGCAACGCGTTCGTTTTTTAACAAAGGAATATAAGCGTTTGTTCTGGCAGCACCAACAACAATATTAGTCTTCTGTGCAGTACATATAGTAAAGCAGCTAACTAGGATAATTGAGACAAGAAATTTTCTAATAACCATCGGATATCAATATTAGTGTCATAAGAATAATATGATGGCCACAGTAACATAGAAATAAGGTCATTATTATCAATATTACTTTTACATCTATTTTGAATACTAAGGTAGAATTAATTTTCCTTATTTGCTATGGAATAGAAATTAAATTAAACCTTATTATTTAATTTTTAATTTAAAAGACATATTTGTTATGGCTCCAAGAAGATGCGAAATAAAGATGATTAGTTTTAGCTATTTTTCACCATTACCAGTATTAATAGAATGATATTTAATAAGCCCTTCCATTGGTGTATCTTCAATTTTCGATATTTCGATGCCGTTAATGTGTGCTATTTCGATTAGTAGGTCCCGATAATTGTTCGCCATTGAACCGACGAAACGGATAGGATAATCTTTGAAATTATATTGAAAGACACATCTTGAAAAGAACTTTTGGAAGTTCCCAGTTATGAGGTCATAAACATAATCGTTATCTGTATAATCGATTAAGTAGTATGAGACAGTATCTAGAAATCTGTTAGGCAATGGATGATTATAAACTGAGTCCATTATATCCTCAGGAGTAATCCGGAATTTATTGAGAAAACCATCAATCAATTCTTTGGGTGCCAATCCTTTCAATACATCCGAAAGGAACTTCTTTCCTAAGGATGCGCCGCTGCCTTCATCTCCTAAGATATATCCCCCCGACATGACATTATATTCAATGTCATGTCCATTATAAAAGCACGAATTAGAGCCTGTACCCAATATACAAGCAATACCTGCTTCATTTTGGAAAAGTCCGCGAGCAGCTCCCAATAAATCACTTTCAACTTGTGCGTGAGTTTTGAATTGAGTTATCAATGAAGCCTCGATGACTTGTTTCTTCTCTGTAGAAGAACAGCCTGCACCATAATAATAGATATATTCAATTTTCTTTCTAAAGAAATGCGCAGGTAAGCCCAAGCGTATGCTACGACTTATTTCCCGTCGAGTTTGAAAAAATGGATTAAGACCTTCCGAGTATATGTGCTCAATAAGTTCCCCATTATCAATTAAAGACCATTCAGTCTTTGTCGATCCACTTTCTGCAATTAATTTCATCTCAATAAACCCAATTGTTGAATTGCAAATATAATAATATATTATTAAATATTTCTTTATTTAGGAACAAAAAATGATTCGTTCGTTTTCTATTAATAGTAATATCGTTAGTAGACGACCTTATTTTTGAATATTGCCGATTTGAAGCAAATATTCAGCAATTTGTACGGCATTAAGTGCTGCACCCTTTTTTATTTGGTCACCAACAATCCAGAAAACTAATCCGTTATCATTTGTTAAATCTTCACGAACTCGGCCTACATAAACAGGATCTTTGCCTGCTAAGAAAAGAGGCATGGGATATTTCTTCTCAGCCGGATTATCGATTAATATTAATCCTTCTCCATCTGTGAAAGCTTTACGGGCTTCGGAAACACTGATTGGACGCTCCGTTTCAATCCAAACACTTTGTGAGTGTGAACGAAGTGTCGGAACCCGTACGCATGTTGCACTGACTTTGACATCGGAATGCATAATCTTACGTGTCTCGTTGTACATCTTCATTTCTTCTTTCGTATAGTCGTTATCAGTGAACACATCGATTTGTGGAATCACATTGTAGGCCAACTGATAGAAAAACTTTTCAACTTTGACAGGTTCTCCGGCAATTATTTGACGATATTGTTCGTGCAACTCTGCCATTGCTGCAGCTCCAGCGCCACTTGCCGCTTGATATGTAGATACATGTACTTTCTTGATATGAGATAAATTCTCGATGGCCTTCAATGCTACGACCATTTGTATCGTCGTACAATTAGGATTTGCTATGATGTTTCGAGGACGTTGAGTGGCATCATTTGGATTAACCTCAGGTACAACTAAAGGAACGTCATTGTCCATTCTATATGCACTTGAATTATCGATCATCACAGCACCGTATTTAGTAATGGTCTCAGCATATTCTTTAGAAGTTCCTGCGCCGGCAGAAGTAAAAGCAATGTCTACGCCCTTAAAGTCATCATTGTGTTGCAAAAGTTTGACCTCAATATCTTTTCCTCTAAAATTATATTTCCGTCCGGCACTACGTGTCGATCCGAAAAGAATAAGTTCGTCAATCGGGAAATTTCTCTCATCTAATACGCGTAAGAACTCTTGTCCTACAGCACCGCTTGCGCCAACAATAGCAACTTTCATTTTTCCTAATGTTAAGTTAATAAATAATACGGTTGCAAAAATACATGTTTTATGTGAATTCAATTATTTTTTTTCGTTATTTTGCATCAAATTAAAAGAAATGATGAATAGATATGAATCTTTCTGATTTTAGTATATCATTGCCAATAACGGACCCGACTTGGATATTTTTCCTGGTTATGGCTATTATTCTCTTTGCTCCGATGCTTTTTGAAAAGCTTCGTATCCCCTCCATCATTGGGTTAATCTTAGCAGGAGTCATTGTAGGGAATCATGGCTTTAACTTGTTGAACAAAGACACTAGCTTCGATTTATTCGGTAAGGTTGGCCTTTATTATATCATGTTCTTGGCTGCGTTGGAGATGAACATGAGCGATGTCAGAAAGAACCGTTCCAAAATAATATCTCATGGCATCCTGACTTTCCTCATACCTATTACTATTGGTTTAGTCGTCAATATCTCCGTATTGAAATATGCATTCCTTACGTCCGTATTATTAGCCAGTATGTATGCTTCTCATACACTTGTCTCTTATCCTATCGTTATTCGGTATGGGTTAACGCGTCATCGCAGTGTAGGAATTGCAGTAGGTGCAACAGCTGTTACAGATACATTGACCCTGTTAGTTTTGGCCATAGTCGGAGGAATGTTCAAAGGTGAAACGGGTGGTCTCTTTTGGCTGTGGTTAATAATAAAGATTATAGTACTATTCTTCCTGATTATCTTCTTCTTCCCTCGGATAGCCCGTTGGTTTTTCCGTCGTTACGAAGACAATGTCATGCAGTTTGTCTTTGTGATAGCTATGGTTTTCCTGGGAGCGGGCCTGATGGAGTTTGTCGGTATGGAAGGCATATTAGGAGCTTTCCTTGTGGGCTTGGTGCTGAATAGATACATTCCCCATGTCTCTCCGTTGATGAGTCATTTGGAATTTGTAGGCAATGCTTTATTCATTCCATATTTCTTAATAGGGGTTGGAATGCTGATTAACGTGAAGATATTGGTCAGCAGTTTGTCTACCCTTAAAGTGGCTGGCGTGATGATTCTTGTAGCTGTTGTTGGCAAATGGCTGGCTTCATTTGCGACTCAAAAGATATTCCATCTAAAAGCCGTAGAACGTCAGTTGATATATGGGTTGAATAATGCGAGAGCAGCTGCAACTCTAGCAGCAGTCTTGGTAGGATACAATATCATTATGCCCAATCATCAACGGCTGTTGAATGATGATATCTTGAATGGTACCATTTTGCTCATTCTGGTAACTTGTATCTTCAGTTCCTTTACTACCGAACATGCGGCACGCCGATTAGCTTTATCGGATTCAAATCTGACAGATGATGATAAACATTCCGAGTCAGGCTCATGTTTGATATCCTATTCCAATCCCGACAATGTAGATGCTCTTACCCAGATAGCGATGATGATGTACGGTAAAGCCGATAATAAATTACTATTGGGTCTTAATGTGATAGTCGATGGCGCCAGCAGTGCCCGCATGCGTTTGAACGGGAGGCGATGTATAACTCAGGCTGTCAAGATGGCTTCCGCTTCTAATATTCCTTTGACTCCGGTCGAGCGGGTAAGTACAAATGTCATCACCGGAATTATCCATGCGATGAAAGAATACGAGGCTACAGAATTAATAGTCGGCTTGCATCATAAGGTGAATATTGTGGATTCTTTCTATGGCGGTATTGCTGAGTCTTTGCTGAAGGGAACATACCGTCAGATTATGATAGTGAAGTGTGTGATACCACCAAATACATTGCGCCGTGTCATCATAGCAGTCCCTCCGAAAGCAGAGTATGAAGTAGGCTTTTATAAGTGGGTGAATCTGCTTTGCCGTATGGGGATAGAGTTAGAATGTCGTTTTCATTTTTATGCTCATAACCAGACGCTGCGTTACCTAGAAGGTTATATCGGTGCAAAATATGACAGTTTGCATACGGAGTACACGGTATTGGATAAGTGGGATGATTTATTAATACTGACAGGAGAGGTCAATTACGACCATCTGCTGGTTATTGTCAGTGCTAGGCGGGGCTTTATCTCTTACAGTCCTCTATTCGAAAATCTTCCTCAGCAAATATCGAAGTATTTTAGCAACAATAGTTTGATGATGCTTTATCCTGAACAATATGGCGACCCGCTTGAGACTCCACCATCATTGATAGCACCTAAGCCGTTGAAGAATATGAATGTCCATATCTATAATCGTTTCGAAAAATGGATTAGCAATCAATTAAAGAAGGAGTCATAAATGTTGGATAAGGATTGGACAGAAAGAACGGAATTGCTTTTGGGCAAAGAAAAAATGGAACGCTTGTCGGCTTCCCATGTGCTCGTAGTCGGTTTAGGTGGAGTAGGGGCTTATGCTGCCGAGATGATATGCCGAGCCGGAGTAGGACACATGACGTTGGTGGATGCCGACACGGTAGAGCCTACGAATATTAACCGTCAACTTCCTGCATTACAAACAACGATAGGGCAGCGTAAGGTAGAGGTGATGGCTGAACGTTTCCGCCAGATTAATCCTGAGATACAACTGAATGTATTGCCCGTGTTCTTGAAGGATGAAGGTATTCCCGATTTGCTAGATTCCAATACCTTTGATTTCATTGTCGACGCCATCGATACATTGAGTCCTAAATGTTACTTGATTTACCATGCGTTGAAACGACATATTAAGATAATATCTAGTATGGGAGCTGGGGCGAAGAGTGATATAACACAAATCCGGTTCGCCGACATCAGCGAAACTTATCATTGCGGATTGAGCAGGGCTGTTCGGAAACGTTTGCAGAAAATGAGGGTGAAACATAAGTTGCCCGTTGTATTCTGTACGGAGCAGGCTGATCCTTCGGCAATACTATTAACAGAAGACGAGCAAAATAAGCGCTCAACTTGTGGAACTGTCAGTTACATGCCCGCAACATTCGGATGTTTCTTGGCTGAATATGTAATAAAACATTTATAAAATAAATATATATATTTATGATTGAATTAGAAGGTATCACTAAAAGTTTTGGTTCTTTGCAGGTTCTGAAAGGAATCAATCTGAGAATAGAAAAAGGTGAGATTGTAAGTATTGTCGGACCTAGCGGTGCTGGCAAGACAACCTTGCTTCAAATCATGGGAACCCTTGATAAACCTGATTCAGGGAAAGTGTATTTTGATGATGCGAATATCAATCGTCTTAGCGAAAGGGCTTTGTCGTCGTTCCGTAATAAGAATATCGGTTTCGTCTTCCAGTTCCATCAGTTACTTCCTGAGTTTACTGCATTAGAGAATATTCTTATTCCTGCCTACATTGCCGGTCGCTCTCGTAAAGAAGCCCGTAATGAAGGCTTAGATATACTTCGTTTTATGGGACTCGAAAATAGGGCATCGCATAAACCTAATGAACTTTCCGGAGGAGAGAAACAACGTGTTGCCGTGGCTCGTGCATTGATTAACCGTCCGAGTGTCATCTTAGCCGACGAACCATCAGGTAGTTTGGATACCCACAACAAGGAAGAACTGCATCAGCTTTTCTTTGATTTGCGCGATAAGTTCGGACAAACATTTGTCATTGTAACACACGACGAGAAGTTGGCTCAGATTACCGATCGCACTTTGCACATGTTGGATGGAGTCATTACCGATGGTGTTGACGAACTTTCGACAGCTCCCAATGCGGCAGATGAAGTTACTCCTGAACAAGAACCTGCTCCTGCAGAAGAAGTAGAACAAGCACCTGCTGAAGTTTCTGAAACTCCTGCTGAAGCTCCTGCAGCATTTGGTGAAACTCCCGCAACTGAGGTTCAAGAAAACGATAATCAGTCGAACGAGATATAGTACTTCAATCGTTCGAGATCACTCTCACAAAACTCTTCGTAGAGCGCCAGTTGCTGTAAGTTCGTAATGATACCATGCTTGCGACGGTGTTCTACGATTACTTTTGCTTGGTAGAAATTGACGTAAGGATGAGCATTCAGACGGTTCAATCCCAGTCTATTTATTTTTATTCTGTTAATCATCGTCGGATTTACAGTAAACCATTTAGCGATGTTTGCACTGATGAGATGGATTTCATCCAATTGTCTGATAGAGTAGAACCCGCCTAGTTGCTGGCGATATCTTATTATCATTTTTGCAATACCACTTCCGATACCGGGAATTTTCTTCAGTTCGGCAGTATCAGTTGTATTAATCTCCAGTTTTGTTCCGACAGTATATTTCACTGGATAGAGGTGTGTTGTATCTCTCTGTGCAAGTATACGAACCGTATCTTTCTTCGTCGCCTCTTCATGAATGGTTATATATGGATATAGAACAGCAAATTGTTCATCTGTCAATCCATAGATTTTTCTGAAATCCTCAGGTTTTCGGAATTTACCGCCTTTTGCCCGATATTTAAGAATGTTCTTCGCCATCCACGGCGGTAAACCTAATCGCAGGAAGGTGGCGGAATCGGCAGTATTAGGGTCGAAAGGTGACAATACCACTTTCATTCGTTGAAAAGAATGGTTGTATTTCTCGTATTCCTTTTTGTTGATAATCTCCAGCGATTGCACGAATGCCTGATAGTCCCGTTGGAAAGAAGGGTCATGTTTCAACGATTGTTTACGGGGCCGGATGAAGAAAAAAACGAGGAAGCAGCAGATAATGATACACACTAATGCAATAACTCCCTTCCGCTCTGTTCGAGTGTAGTAAAAAAAGTCTTTCCACATAGAGATTCTATTTCAAAATGCCAATTTCGTTGACAAAGATAAATAGAATTGCTATAGGTGCAACATATTTAAGAATAAAAATAATGCATTTGAATATGGGGACTTTCAATGTCCCATCGTTGGTGATTTCCGACCATACCAACTTCTTATCCAGGTACCATCCCGTAAATATCGATATGAAGAAACCGCCGATAGGCAACATGAGTTTGGCCGTAACGAAATCGAATAACGAGAATATGTTCAGCTTAAATACGGTAATGCCGTTGAGTATTCCTAACGACAGCGAACAAATCGAGCCGAGAATAAGGCAGCCGATAGTGACCAGCCAGGCTGCTTTCCGCCGAGTCATATTGAATTCCTCTTTTAGATATACTGTGACTACTTCATGAATGGATATTGTTGATGTTAAAGCAGCAAGGGCAAGCAGTATATAGAAGAGTATGGATACGATATAAGAGATAAAGGGTATACCATGGAATGCTCTTTGGAATACATTCGGCAATGTGATGAATACTAAACTGGAACCCGAATCAGGCTTGATCCCTACAGAGAAGGCGGCAGGGAAGATAATGAATCCTGCCAAGATGGCGACAATGGTGTCAATGGTAGCCACACTGATAGCTGTCTTTCCTAAGTTTGTCTTTTTATTGAAATAAGAGGCATACGTGCAGAGACATCCCATGCCCAGGCTCAAAGAAAAGAATGCTTGACCCATAGCCGATAGGAATGTATCTCCAGTTATCTTGCTGAAATCAGGTTTCAATAAGAATACAAGTCCTTTTTGAGCATTGGGTAAAGAGAGGGAACATACCATTAACATGATTACAATGATGAACAGAGCCGGCATCATAATCTTGGAATATTTCTCTATTCCTTTTTCTATACCCCTCACGACAATATAATGTGTCATCAGCATGAAAACAGCAAACCATAATATCGGTCGCCATGTTTCGCTTGAAAAGTCATTGAAATTCTTGATGTAGTCGGCAGGAGTTTTATCAACGAAACTATTGGTTACTGCCTGAAAGATATATTCCAAGGTCCAGCCTGCTACTACGGTATAGTAGCTAAGTATAAGGAAACCTGTCAGTACTCCTAAACGTCCTACCCATTTCCATTGTGTCCCTGGGGCAAGTTTCTGATAGGCTCTCGCTGTATTCGATTGCGAATGGCGTCCTATAAGAAACTCTGAAATCATAATAGGAAGACCAAGAAAGATTACACAGGCGATATAGACGAGAATAAATGCTGCGCCACCATTATTTCCTGTCACATAAGGAAACCTCCATATATTACCGAGTCCGACAGCCGAACCTGCCGAGGCTAAAATAATTCCAATCTTACTGCCGAATTTTGCTCTTTCGTTTGTATCCATAAAACTTAATAACGATAAAACTGTACTTTAACCGTTCAATTTTTCGCAAATATAGGTAAAAATCTATTCTTTTGCTAGATGTTCAATGTTTTTTATTTAAGAATGTAATGGAATCTGTTGTGCGATTTGGTCGTGCCACATCCGTGGCACGCACGTGGCACCTAGGTGCCACGTGCGAATGACCTAGGTACGGCGTGTGAATGACCTAGGTGCCACGATGGATTTGTACTGATGAAGCAGTACTGTTATATTTAAGTTTCTACTTAATGTTCTTCAACTATTAGTGTAGACTTGGCGAGGCCCTTGCTCGTTGCTGTCAATGTTATTGTGCCAGGTTTACTATTGCTTTGTAATACTACCAGACATTTCCCATAAAATGCTTTACGTTTGTTGTCTTTAAACGATTCCAAAGATGTCTCGCAGCCGTTATCAACTCCTGCGATGAATGCGGGTCCGGCGACATTGAATTGTACCAGATTCTCAGCATTCGGGCAAAGATTTCCGTTCTTGTCGATGACTTCTACCTTTACGAAACAAAGGTCTTGGCCGTCACATTTGATAGTTCTCTTGTCGGGGATGAGTCGTATTCCTGCTGGTGCGCCTGCTGTGCGAATGGTTTGCTGGCGTACAATCTTGCCGTTCTTGCGGGCTACTACTTTCACGGTTCCCGGCTCGTAGATGCAATGCCATAATGCATGGTAGCAATGTTCGGATTTACTTCTTACGCCCTGGCTCTTTCCGTTTATAAAGAGTTCTACATTGTCGGCATTATTATAGTAAGCCCACATGTCGATTTTCTGACCTTTTGTCCAGTTCCAATGGGGGAAGAGATGCAATACCGGTTTATTCGTCCATTCACTTTGGTACATGTAATAAGAATCTTTGGGGATTCCTGCCAAATCGATTATACCGAAATAGCTGCTGTGTGCAGGCCAATCGTATGGTGTCGGTTCGCCGATGTAGTCGAATCCTGTCCAAATGAACTGACCGAATATATGGGGATAATGTTTCACTACGTCCCATGTGTTTTCATGGGTTGAGCCCCAAGGCACACGACAGTTATCGTATCCCGAGCATTTGAAAGAGGTATCGGTACATGGTTTATCCCAACGGTCGGGGTATATGTATATCGAGTCACTCGGCATTTTATAGTATCCGCGTGTCTCTATTGCAGAGGTACTTTCGGAGAAGAAACAAGGCTTGTTAGGAATGTTCTTTGGAAGATCTATTACGGCCTGGTCATGGTAGTTTATTCCGATAATATCGAATGCACCCGAACGGAACAGATTATTTTCAGGTGACGGCTCGTCGCAGGCAGCTGTAACAGGGCGGGTATTATCTAAACTCTTGACGATATCTACCAGTTTTTTGGTAAGGAGCGAGTTCACATTCATGTTATCTTTCTTGGCTTGATCAACATCCTTTTGATCGAAGTTGAAGACTGTCTTCGCTTGGTCTAAAGTCAATGTGTCGGCTTTAGGGTCTTCCCTTTGTTCAGGAATCTCATTGCCGATACTCCAAATAACGACGCTCGGATGATTACGGTCGCGGAGTATCAAGTCAGTGAGGTCATATTTGTACCATTTGTCGAAGTAGAGACTATAGTCGTATGTCTTCTTACTGCGGTGCCACATATCGAAAGCTTCGTCCATCACAACCAGACCCATGCTGTCGCATAAGTTCAATAACTCCGGAGATGGAGGGTTGTGAGAACAACGGATAGCATTACAGCCCATTTCTTTCAATATCTTTATCTGACGGTGGAGTGCTGCATCGTTCATTGCTGCTCCTAAACATCCCAGGTCATGATGGTCGCATACACCTTTTAGTTTGAGGTTTTCCCCATTCAAATAGAAGCCTGTGTTCGCATCAAAACGTAAAGTGCGGATACCGAAAGTACTCTCGTAGCTGTCAATGGTCTCGTCGCCTTTCTGTATGTAAGTGTATACAGTATAGAGCGTCGGCTTGTCGATACTCCACAGACGAGGGTTAGAGATGCGAATACTTTGGGTGTTATCCGTTAAGGCAGCCCCAGCAGGTAAGTTAACTGTCGCACTGTTGAACGCTACTTCCTTACCTTGGGCATCTTCAATTCTATTCTTGATGATGACTTTATCTGCTTTTGCCACCTCATTCTTAATAGTTACCTTCACATCTACAGTGGCTTCTTCAGGAGAAATCTTTGGAGTAGTAATCTGAGTGCCCCAATGTGCGATGTGAATGTCGCCTACTTCTACCAGGTACACATGGCGGTAGATACCACAGCCTGAATACCAACGGGAATTAGGTTGTTTACTGTTATCCACTTTAACGGCAATGACATTCTCACCTGTCAGGTTGATATAAGGAGTCATATCGTATTCGAAAGAGATATATCCGTAAGGGCGGACACCCAAAGAATGTCCGTTGAGGAACACTTCCGAGTTCATATACACTCCATCGAAATCGATATAGTAATGTTTGAAAGCGTTTGCATTGTGTAAGGTAAAGGTCTTACGATACCAGCCCAAACCACCCGGGAGAGCTCCACCATGTACTCCGGCTGGATTGTCCTTGCTAAATGTTCCCTCGATAGCCCAATCGTGCGGTAAATTGAGCAATCTCCAATGACTGTCGTCGTAGGCGAGGGCAGCGGCCCTATTATCGGCTTGTAAACTGAAACGCCATCCGTTATCGAAATTGGTATGAATCCGATATAGGGGCTTCGGTGCTTTGGCAAAACTCATTGATGCAATGAGCAAGCTAATAAATAATAGTTTATACCTCATAATATATGCATTTATAATTTTATAGTCATTCTCTTTCCTGAGTAGGTCATAAGTTTGCCTTTAGCCTGCAAGTCGTATGCTTGTGCATGTTCTCGGCTTACTGTGACAATATTGAAACGACGAGTATTCAGCATGCCATTAAAAGATCCTTTTCGTTCTCCGATAGTGAGCGTTTTAGAAGTTTCATTGTAACTGAATCTGATAGTAGCATATTGTCCTTTCTCATAGTTATAGTTCGTGCCTTCGTCTTCATAAAGCAGGAAGTCGGCATTGGCTCCTTCATAGACATACAATGTGATTGTCTCAGGTTTCTTTTCATCCGTATATTGGATGTCGGGTCCGAAAGGAATGATAGAGCCTGCTCTAACGAATAGCGGTATTCTTTCATAGGGAGCATCAACAGTCTGTGTCTGTCCCCCATCTATGTATTGTCCATTATAGAAATTGTACCATCCGCTTGTCTTCGGGAAATAGACGGAACGACTGCGGGCCTTATAGTATCCGATTGGGCAAACCATGAATGCAGGTCCGAACATCCATTGGTCACCGATATTATTTACCTTGGCATCCTTCTCAAAGTCCATTACCAGTCCGCGCATCAGCGTATAGTCTTTCAAGTAGGTCCATCCTGTTATCGAATATAGATAGGGCATCATATTATAGCGCAATTTGCTGTAGTAAGCAATGCTTTGATAGCATGGATGGCTTTCAGGTGCCAAGTTCCATGCTTCCCTCAGCGGATATTGTCCGTGAGTCCTATAAAGAGGAACAAAGGCACCGAATTGATTCCACCGCGCATTTAGTTCCCGCCATTCGGCAAGATCTTCATTCTCTTTCCCCGTCTTCTCAAAATTTTGTTGGGCCGTCACGAACCTGCTTTCAGAACAAAATCCTCCGATATCCATTCCCCAGAAAGGAATTCCACTCATCGAATAGTTCAGTCCTGCCGTCATCTGAGCGCGCATATCCTCCCATCGCGTGCCGATATCACCGCTCCAGGTAGCTGTACTGTATCGTTGCAATCCTGCGAAGCCTGACCGGGTGAGCAAGAATACACGCTTGTTCGGCATGACAGATCGTTGTCCGTCGTAGATAGCCTCAGCATTCTCTAATGCATAGGCATTGAAATATTCGGTTGACGGGCCCAAGGCTGTCGGTCCGCAAAGTTGCTTGCGGTAGGCCATATCGGTACAGTCACGGATATTCGGTTCGCTGGCATCCATCCACCATGCATCAACGCCATGGCTATACTTACTGTAAAGATTGTCGTTCATCTGTTTCCAAAATAGCTTACGTGCTCCTGCAGCGTATGCATCGTAGAATGAACCCACATAACCTTTACCTACCCAATCGCGGACACTGTCTTTTACTGCTTGATGATACATCCAACCGTTTCGGTCGAGTGCTTTGTAATTGTCGGTATTGATATAGAACTTTGGCCAGCACGATATCATGAAGTGTCCGTGCAAGGCATGAACAGAATCTAGCATTGCCTGTGGATTCGGATAGCGGATGGGATCGAACTGATGACTTCCCCATTGGTTTTCTCTCCAATAGAACCAGTCTTGAACAATATTGTCGATAGGTAAACGTCGTTTTCTGAACTCTTGTAGTGTGCTGATTATTTCATCCTGTGTCTTGTATCGTTCACGACTCTGCCAAAAGCCTAATGCCCATTTTGGCATAATCGGCGACTTTCCCGTTAAGGTGCGATATCCTTTGATGATATCATCCATATTCTCTCCCGCGATGAAATAGTAGTCCATGTCGGGTGACATCTCACTCCAAATGGAAAGGTTGTTTTGTTCTTTTTCTGAAGTCGGTACCATCGCTCTTAGTCCACAGTAGGAAACATCTCCATCGGGGCACCATTCTATGCGGATAGGAACCAGTTCGTCTTTGCTTAATGAATAGGTAAATTTATAGGCATTGGGGTTCCAGGCAGTACGCCAGCGTTCGGGAACTACTAACTGATTGTTGATATAGACCTTTGTATAGCCTGCATAATACAAAATGAAACGGTAAAGGGCAGACTTGTGTGGTTTTATGAAGCCTTCGTACTTGACTGTTGATCCATTCAACGCAAAATCTTGCGGCAGGTTCTTAATCATCTGCAGGTTTTCAAAATAAATAGAATCTTCCGTGCGGGTAATAATCTTATTATCGGCAGATGTATATGTACCTGTCAATCCCCCTTCTTTCTTGTCTTTATCGTATAATGAAAAGATTCTATTGAGCTGACTATAGTCGGTCGACTGTCCAAAACGACACAAGGAATAACTGTCCCATAATATGCCGTAATGATGGTTGCTAAGGATGAAAGGTATAGAGACTTTCGTATTGTATTGAAACAGTTCTTCGTTCTTGCCCTTGTAATTGAATTCGTTGGCTTGGTGTTGTCCCAATCCATAGAAAGCTTCGCTATCATCGCTTTCAAATATCTCGTGCCACGAATATCCTGTTGTCCCTTCTACTTCAATGGGAGAGAATGTCTTGCCATTATCAGCTTCTTTTAATATTGCTTTCCCGTTCTTGTCGGAGAAGGAGACTTTCCCGTTCGACTTTAGTACCGTAGCAATTAAAGAGGATGTGATGACTTTCACAGCTTTGTTATCCTCCGTGACGCGGAAGGAAACTGCCGTCTTCTGAGGAACGATGATAAGACTTGCCTTCTTGGGCGTGAGAAGTGATGGGGAAGCTTGTACTCTGATGATACGACTGCCTATTACTTCCAACCTTACCTGCTTTGCTTTTCCTTTTTGAGGTTGGTCAATGTTGATGGTTACGCTGTTTTGTCCTTTCACATAGTTTCCGGCAAAAGTGCAGACGGGGGGCATGAAGAAAAGGAAGCAGCAAAGAAGGATGTGTTTCATGTAATATAGATGTTTGTCTAGTTTGCTTTATTTGCGGTTACAAATAGTCGGGTATCGTAAAGAGCTTGATACCGTTGGATCCTTTGATAAGGATAGTGCATCCTTTAGGCTTGTCTTTCTCCAAGTCTTTGATAAGGGAAGGAGCATCAGGATAAGTCTTGTAAGGAGAGTTCGTCTTCGAAAATTCGCTGCCGACAAGTATTACATTCTTAAACTCACATTCTTTTAAGTAGTCGATGATTTTTTTGTGTTCGGCAAGACTTTCTGTTCCTAGTTCGCGCATATCTCCGAGAATAAGCATCTTATTATCGGCATTCATCTTGTAGAAGTTGCTTAATGAAGCCATCATGCTAGTCGGATTTGCATTATAGGTATCGATGATGAGCGTGTTATCTGCCGTCTTTTTAAGCTGCGAACGGTTGTTGGAGGGAATGTATTCCCGGAGGGCTTTATCGATTTTGCGGGGTTCAACTCCAAAGAAACGTCCGATGGTGATGGCAGCCAAAGCATTAGGGAAATTATATTCTCCGATAAGATGTGTCTGTACTGTATGGACTTCACCGTCTTTGCCAGCCTTCCATTTGAAGGAAAGGAAAGGAGAATTGTCGGTAACATGTCCGTTCACGTAAAGAGAATTGTCTGTTCCGTAAGGTATGGTATTTAGACCCGCAGCCATATTCATCAGATATTGATTGTCGTGATGTATAAACACTGTCGAATCTGTACGGCCGCGAAGGAAGTCGTATAGTTCTCCTTTCGTCCGGATGACACCTTCGAAAGAACCGAATCCTTCTAGATGTGCTTTACCTACATTGGTAATGATTCCATAGTTAGGTTCTGCTATATTCACCAGAAACTTAATTTCGCCTGGATGATTTGCTCCCATTTCAATGACTGCCAGGTCGTGGTCCGCCTTTAGCCGCAATAGTGTCAATGGCACTCCGATGTGGTTATTCAGATTGCCTAAAGTATAGAGAACATTATGAGTTTGTGAAAGGACAGCTGAAATGAGTTCCTTTGTTGTCGTCTTTCCATTGGTTCCTGTTATTCCAATGATACGGGTGCCTAATTGATGGCGGTGGTAATTTGCCAGATGTTGGAGCGTTTCCAGTGCATTGTCAACCAAGATATAATGTTTGTCATCTTTAACGGCATAATCAGGATTATCGATAACAGCATAGCTGCATCCATTTTGTAGAGCCGTCGTGGCAAATTTGTTTCCATCGAAGGACTCACCTTTTAAAGCAAAAAATAAAGAATTCTTAGGACATTCACGACTATCAGTAGTGACGTTGCCACAACTCATGAACAATTGATATAATGCAGGAAGTGTCATATTTTTAGTTTATAAAGTATTGAAAGTAATAATAGAGAAACCATCTTACTACTTATCATCGCAAAGATAGAAAATAAAATCGAAAAGAAGTATGATAAGAAGAATTATAAATCATGTCTTTGTTTTGTCACAGTTTTGCACATTTTTTCTAATCATATCAAGAAAGTGAAGAAAAATATGTAAGTTTGTTACCAAATACAATTATGATAACGAATGAAAGAACATCGTACAATCAATATTAATGGTTCATTGTTCGGGTTAACGACTCCTTTGGTAATGGGTATACTCAATGTTACTCCTGATTCGTTCTATGCACAGAGTCGCAAACAAAGTGTCGATGAAATAGAAAACAGAGTCCTTCAGATTGTGAAAGAAGGCGCAACAATAATTGATATAGGGGCATATTCAACAAGACCTAATGCTGCTGATGTTACAGTCGAAGAAGAGATGGAAAGACTTCGGAAAGGTCTGTCTGTTATTCATGGAGTTGCTCCCAATATAGCTATTTCAGTGGATACTTTTCGCGCGGATGTAGCTGCCATGTGCGTTGAAGAATATGGTGTTGCCATCGTTAACGATATATCCGGCGGTGAACTCGATGCTGAAATGTTCCGTACTGTTTCTCGTCTGCATGTTCCGTATATCCTGACACATATGAAAGGTACTCCTCAGAATATGCAGAATGAACCGCATTATGATGATTTACTAAAGGAAGTTTTTTATTATTTTTCTAAGAAGACTCAAGAACTGAAAGAACTGGGGTTAAATGATATTATCATTGATCCCGGATTCGGGTTCGGCAAGACAATCGAACACAACTACCAGCTGATGGCACATCTGGATGATTTCCAACTATTCGAACTTCCTATTCTCGTCGGCATATCCCGCAAATCAATGATATTTAAGTTGCTCGGGTCTACTGCCCAAGAGTCATTGAACGGAACGACAGTCCTTAATACAATTGCATTGACCAAAGGTGCTGATATTCTAAGGGTACATGATGTTCGGCAGGCAGTTGAAGCTATTAAAATTTTTGAGAAGATGAAGGCTTGTACAAACAATAAATAAGAATACTTGTGTTTATAACATTTGGCATAAAAGATTTTATCGATATTCTATTGGTCGCATTGCTGCTTTATTATTCGTATAAAGTGATGCGTTCTTCCGGATCAATCAATGTTTTCGTCGGAATATTGATATTTGTTGTCATTTGGTTGGTAGTTACTCAGGTATTAGATATGCGACTGTTAGGATCTATCATGGATAAGTTGGTGAGTGTCGGAGTGTTGGTGCTTATTATTCTTTTCCAGGAAGAAATACGAAGGTTCTTGTTGCTTATCGGTTCTCATCAGCATGTCAGTTCGATGATGCGGTTTTTTACAGGTTCGAAGCGCGATAACAATAATCACGATGACTTTATGCCTATTGTGATGGCTTGCATGAATATGTCTAAACAGAGAATAGGTGCATTGATAGTCATCGAGCATAATTTCCCTCTCAGTGATGTTGTTCGGACGGGTGAAGTGATAGATGCGAAGATAAATCAACGTTTAATCGAGAATATTTTCTTTAAAAACAGTCCTCTTCACGATGGGGCCATGATAATAAGCAAAAAGCGTATTAAGGCTGCCGGATGCATATTGCCTGTGTCTCATAATTTGGATATACCGAAAGAACTGGGCCTTCGGCATCGTGCTGCTCTGGGCATTTCTCAAGAGTCGGACGCACAAGCCATCATTGTTTCCGAAGAGACGGGAGCAATTTCTATTGCCTCTCATGGCCAGTATCACTTGCGTTTGAATGCGGAGGAGTTAGAACAGATGCTCACAGCCGAGCAATGAGTCTAATCCATCATTAAGCTCATATATGGATTTATATCAGCAAACAAAAGTTTAGCCAAATCATCAATTGTAAAGTGTGCGTATTCTTTCTGTAAAGGTTTTCTACTTGCGATGCATTGGCCTTTATCCAGATAGTAGCAGCCGTTGTTTGATGATATTAGAGGATCTGTCAATGACATTTTCATTTCAGCAGAAGGATGGTTGCTTGCATAAAGCTGAAGCATTTTTGGTGCATCGATAATACGAATCATTCCTAATGTCTGCGGTTCATCTTCCTTAGAAACAGGAGCGATCATTTTAATATTGAAGGCTGCGTTGATTTGATGAACTGCGTAAATCAGTTGTTGCTTGATATCTTCGCTGTCGGCAAACAATTCAACGATATACAAGTCTTTATCTTCATTGTACGCAAAAACAGTACCAACAATCTTGTCCTCCTGTCTTGCGGTAAAGATATATCCCTTGTCGATTTTCATGTCTGCCATGATAACCTGGATATCTTTTTCTGTATGTTGTACACAACAGTTACGTTGGTGCATACATCTATTGAAGTAGTCGTATACGTCAGAGCGAAAGGTTGTCATTTGTTCTATACAAACGCTATTATGTACATTAGCTATAGGCTTTACATCTTTCATGGCGTAGTAGAATACAGTGACATAACCCGACTTAGCATAGTAATCAAACAGCCAATCATTTGCCGGAATGATGGTGCTAACGTCTACTTTATTGAAAGACATGTTGGCGAAAGCCTCAGCGAGTAATTTGCGCATAACTCCTTTGTTCCTGAAATCAGGGTGGGTACATGCTCCTGAAATGTAAGAAGACTGCAGTTCTTCTTGATAATAAGTAAACGGGTATGGCAGCATTTGAAGAGCAGAGATAACTTGGCTGCCATTTTTTATGTATAGGTTTACTTCCTCGTTATATCTCAGATTAAAATATAAATTCACGAAGTCGTCTGTATCGTCAAAACAGATTTTCCATAAATCTTTTACTTGATTTCGTATTGTATTCATGTTATTATTCTATTTGAATAGGTATTCACCAATTTACCATTTCTGTCGCAGGCTGTTCTTTTAACCGTGCCATGAATTTCTTCAAAAGTAAAACAGGCTGATAGGATAGTTTTGACTTGCGCAGCCCTTCTTTTCCTAAATCTTCTTCTCTGTTTATATAGATATATTGGTCGGGAATATGGTTTGCAAATTCATAATTAATCATGGCATAAGAACCTTCAATGTTCGTATTAGCTTTCTCAACATGCACGCCGAAGGTATTAAAGTTAATGGGCATACCGAATGTAAAAGCTGCGATTTTACCCTCTACTTCGAGGATACCGCCTGTCAATCCTATCTCATTAAAATGACGCAGGGCGAAGGTTAAGGCATTACGTTCGTGCAAGATGCTCTCGTCTGTATCATCTTTCTCGTCATACCATCTCTCTTCCAGAGCCAGACATTCGTCGACGTGTTCAGTTGTCAAAGGCAAATAGTTGTATTGATATGTCTTTTTAAATCGGTTGATATGGTTCCTCTTCGGCTGGAATTTCTTGCCCGCCAAAGTAGAGAGATCAGAATGCTGATAGAGATAATCATCGTAATCTCTGTCGTACACAAAATCGAAGTCATTATGATATAGATTTTCTAGCGCCTCTCTCATGTCGGAACAAACACCGAGCATGCGGAATGGCTGGTTTTCTTTTTGGGCATCATCAATCATTTCCTTTATTGTTGTTCTCAGGTCGCCCTCACCGACAGGCATCATATAAGCCAATTCTTCATCGGTCCAGAATTTGAAAATCAGGCAATTGTTCCATACTGCGAATTGTGTATGATAATATGAACTCCAACTGCAGAGATTAGAGAAAGACAAGTCGCAATTCCTACGATTACTCATTAAGGTATATCGTAAAACAGTTTCTTTATCAGCAACAGATATGTCTTTGAATGGAATCATATAGGTATTTTTAGTGTGGAGTTGCAAATATAGAGCAAAGTTTTTACTTACAATGTTAAATATTTCTTTATTATATTGTAATAGTTCTAAATAAAGTCTGTACAACACAGAGATTATATTGTAAAAATATGTAATTTCGCGTCGTGTTACGCTTAGCTAGTGATTGTAATAATTAAAAAAAATACATATGTCGAATTTAATGGACGAAATCGTTGAACGGGCAAAGTCAAACCGTCAACGAATAGTTCTTCCGGAAGGAACAGAAGAACGCACACTTCAAGCTGCCGACAGGGTATTGGCAGAGGGTATTGCTGATTTAATTCTCTTGGGCAAAAAAGAAGAGATTATGGCAGTAGCCAAGAAATTTAATCTTAAGAACATAGACAAGGCAACTATTATCGATCCTGCTACCGATGAGAAGAGAGAAGCTTATGCTCAGTATTTTTGCGAGTTACGTAAAAAGAAGGGTATGACAATTGAGGAAGCTCGCAAAAAGATGAATGATCCTCTTTACTACGGCTGTATGATTATTAAGAGCGGTGATGCCGATGGTCAACTTGGAGGAGCACGGAACACGACGGGCGATACACTTCGTCCTGCATTGCAGATAATCAAAACATCTCCAGGTATCACTTGCATTTCGGGTGCGATGATTATGTTGACAAAGGCTTCTCAATATGGCGACAATGGCTTATTGGTAGTTTCCGACGTAGCCGTTACTCCTGTTCCAGATGCACATCAATTGGCAGAATTCGCTGTATGTACGGCTCGTACTGCTCATGATGTAGCAGGTATCGCTCATCCGAAAGTAGCTATGTTGAGCTTTTCAACAAAGGGTTCGGCTACTCACGAGGTAGTAGATAAAGTCGTTGAGGCTACTAAATTAGCGAAAGAAATGGCTCCTGAACTCGATGTTGACGGTGAAATGCAGGCTGATGCTGCATTGGTTCCACGGGTTGCAGCAAGCAAAGCTCCCGGTTCTCCAGTTGCAGGTAAAGCAAATGTCTTGATCTTCCCATGTTTGGAAGTTGGCAATATCGCTTATAAGTTAGTCGAAAGATTGGGTGGCGCTGAGGCTGTCGGACCAATTCTTCAAGGCATTGCCCGTCCTGTCAATGATTTGTCTCGTGGTTGTTCGGTAGACGATATATACCACATGATTGCTGTAACAAGTAATCAAGCAATTTCTGCAAAAAATAATGAATAACAATAATACCTGATTTATGAAGATATTAGTATTAAACTGCGGTAGTTCGTCCATCAAATATAAATTGTTTGATATGGACAAAAAATCGGTTATCGCTTCCGGTGGAATCGAAAGAATTGGTATGAGCGGTTCTTTCCTCAAGTTGACAATGCCGAATGGAGAAAAAGTGACTTTAGACAAAGATATACCGGAACATACAGCCGGCGTTGAGTTCATTCTCAAAGTCTTGACAAGTAAGGAAGCTTATGGTACAATTAAATCTCTTAAAGAGATTGATGCTGTTGGTCATAGAATGGTACACGGAGGTGAAAAATTCTCTAAGTCCGTATTATTAACGAAAGATGTATTGGATGCTTTTAAAGCCTGCAATGACCTTGCTCCTCTTCATAATCCTGCAAATTTAAAGGGTGTTGAGGCTATCAAGGCAATTCTGCCTGATGTTCCACAGATAGGTGTCTTTGATACTGCTTTCCATCAGACAATGCCCGACTATGCATACTTATATGCTATCCCTTACGAGTTGTATCAAAAATATCACATCCGTCGTTATGGTTTCCACGGAACTTCTCATCGTTATATATCTCAACGGATATGTGAGTATCTTCATGTAAAGCCCGAAGGGCTGCGCGTCATTACTTGTCATATCGGAAACGGTGCTTCTATCGCTGCTATCAAGGATGGAAAAGTAGTTGATACATCTATGGGACTTACTCCTTTGGAAGGTTTGGTGATGGGTACTCGTTGTGGTGATATTGATGGAGGTGTTGTTACTTATCTGATGAATAAACTGAATTTGGACGCTGCAGGTATCAGTGATTTTATGAATAAGAAGTGCGGTGTTCAAGGCTTGACGGGTAAGTCGAGTGATATGCGTGAGCTGGAAGCCGATTGTTTCAAAGGTGATCCGCAAGCATTGCTGACGCTGAACGTTTATTGCTATAGAATTAAAAAATATATTGGTGCTTATACAGCAGCTATGGGTGGTGTTGATGTCATCGTATTTACTGGCGGTGTTGGTGAAAATCAGCCGAATGTACGTGAAAATGCTTGTAAAGGACTCGAGTTTATGGGCATCAAGATTGACGAAGAAGTTAATCTGAAAACAGTTCATGGTAGGGATGGTATTCTGACTACTCCCGATTCTAAGGTAAAAGTTGTTGTTCTTCCTACCGATGAGGAGCTGCTGATTGCTTCGGATACAATAGATATCTTAAACAAGAAAGCTTAAGATACAAATACTCATATTAAAGGCTGTGTTGATAATAAAGATTGATACAGCCTTTATTTTATTTTCTCCTTGATGAAACCGTGCCGATAAGCATAAAGCAGTTGACGCAGTTCGTGTATCTGTTGGCAAAGTTCTCTACCTTTATCGGTGTCGTTCACTAGCATGCGGTGTCGACTGAGTTCAACAATCTGAGTTGAACTTTTGATATCGGAGCCTGTACGGATTGATTCTTCCGCTGATGAAAAAGGCTCGTGCTGAACTAATTCGAATCCGCGGCTATGATATACGAGGGTGTATCCCGCAATACCTGTTGTGTCGTGATATGCTTTTGAAAAACCTCCGTCGATTACCAATAATTTACCGTTCGCCTTCACGGGTTGTTCTCCACTTGATGCATGTACCGGAACATGCCCGTTAATGATGTGCCGAGCCTTGCCTTCTACACCGAACGAATCGAGGATATAGTCACAAATCTGCTCATTGTCGCGCAGCTTGTAGTAATTCCCGTTTTCCTCTTTCCATATCGATTTATCTTTGATAAAGTATCTTTCGAAGGTCGACATCTTCGACTTGTCGAAGAGGGGTGAATCAGGACCGCACCAAAGATACCAGAAATAGTCGATGGCAAACTTGCGTTCTTCAGGTTCCGTATCCGAGTTAAAAGCTTTTCGTATCATCAGCCCTATTTGTTTCAGCAGTTTTTTTCCCGAATATTTTTGTTTGTAGACCAGTACATCCTTCATCGTTCCGTCTTCGTTAAGTGGAATAGATGCGTGGAAAAGGAGGTTCGAGTTGTATATGTTATAGATACATCCGTGAGTAAGCAGGCAGTTAATGTGTTTCTTCAGTCTTTCTCTCATTACAAACGAGCGATGCAGATTGTTAATGACTTCTTCCTCGTCGGGAGATAGCTGATAGGGATGGGCAGGATCTACTGTTGGGAAGAAGTGATCGTTAAGGGGATATTCCTTTCCGTCTAATACCAACACATTTCTTTCCTTGTCGATGAGATGCAATAGCTTGCGGTCTTGCATCTTCCATTCGGGATGACGGTCGATCATTGCACCTTCCAATTTGAATTGCATGATAGTAATCGCCTTGTGCATCTTGCTGAGTTGGATGATTTCCTTCTGACTGAAAGAATGATTTGATTCATCCATTCTTGGCATGAACTCAGTACATGGGTCGTCGGCATAAACATCCACAGCCAAGGTAGCTAACGGCAGCAGATTGATACCATAACCGTCTTGCAGCGTTTCCATATTGGCGTAGCGCAATGAAATACGCAAAACATTGCAGATGCAGCAGTCGTTGCCTGCTGCGGCACCCATCCACAAGATATCGTGATTGCCCCATTGTATGTCGAAACTGTGGTAATGCAAAAGCGTATCCATGATGATGTGGGCACCAGGACCTCTGTCGAATATATCGCCTAACAAATGAAGTTGGTCGATGGCTAACTGTTGAATCAGGTTGCACATGTCGATGATAAAGTCGTCAGCCCTCTCGGTGGAGATGATTGTCTTAGTGATGACATTGACATAAGCTTGTTTGTTGCGGTCGTCGGCACTTTCGTGCAGAAGTTCTTCGATAATGTAGGCAAAGTCTTTTGGTAATGCTTTACGGACCTTGGAGCGGGTATATTTGGAGGACACACTTCGGCACACTTGTACCAATTGATGTATAGTTACTGTGTACCAGTTATCCATGTTAGGCTCGGAAGCCTTAACAAGTTCGAGCTTTTGTTCGGGATAATATATCAATGTGCAAAGGCTGCGGATTTCAGATTCCCGAAGGTTATTTCCGTAGATGTCCTTTACTTTTCGTTTGATGTTACCGGAGGCATTCTTCAGAACATGCAGGAAAGCCTCGTATTCACCGTGGATGTCGGCTAAGTAATGTTCAGTTCCTTTTGGCAGATTCAGTATAGCTTCCAAATTGATGATTTCTGTACTGGCTGTTGCAACCGATGGGAAAATATGAGCCAACAGTTGCAAATAGCTCATGTTATGCTCAACCATTTCTGGAGTTATGATGTCTTCTTTTTCCATATGTCTATATTATAGGCGGTAAAATTAGGAACTAAGTTTTAGAAATACAAATGCAAGCCTAATTTTTCATAGTTATGTTGTGCTCGGATCATAACTATGATTTCAAATTTTCATAACTATGTTCTTCCGACAACATAACTATGAAAGTTTGGTAACATAACTACGAAAAGTCAGCGACGTAACTACGATTTTTTGCCTCTGTCGTGTGGTTATGTAATTTTCATTTGGTAAGCTTGCCACGGTGTTAGAGGAAGTAAATTTTGTTTATACGGAGAACTCGTCGGAATACATTTTATCACTATAGTACCCCTCTGCAATTCATTATGAATCATAGTACTTACGGTGACAGTAGAGAGGTCCAACTTTTTTTTCAAAAACATTTTTAGTAGGATTTTAGTGTATTCATTTCTTCTTCTCTCTAAGGTTGATGTGACTACCAACCTTAGGGGTACTAAATAATTAACAAAACTAACAAGTAATGTAAAATAATATAGCTGCAAACTTTTCACTGCAAAATATAAAGGGGCCATTCTAAGAAACTCATATAATAAGTTTCAAATGAATGGCTCCTCCTATATATATGAAAAGGATGAATATACTTCTATCAATTGTTTATAGTACCGTTGTTTGTTTTCGACGATACAGTAAGCGTGTATCCATTGCAATTGATGGTTCCGTTATTAACTAAAGTACCTACTACTGTATTGCCGCTTAAATTCCATGTGCAACCGGAGCCTATTGTTATTGTACCTGATGCAGTCGTTTTTCCATCAGTGTAATATCCTGTCCAAACTGCAGAGTCGCTTAATGTAACATTTGCTGTACCGTAGGAATCGTTATACACTTTTCCCGTGTAGGCATAGCTGCCTCCTTTTAATATTAAGTTACCTGTACCGCCGTAGTTGTTGTTCCATTGCGTGTTGTAGTCTACATACATCAGGATTCCTGATGCACAGTTAACATTTACATTATTCAATGTCAGTGTTCCGGTTATGCTGGTCGGAACTTCGAGGAACGGAGTACTTGTCCCTGTACTTGTCATCTTGCCTCCATTGATAGTAATCGAACCATTCTTCCCGCTCGAGTCGCCCGAGCCACTTTGAAGAATCATCAAGGAACGTTTACTAGAACTTGAAGTGATAGTGCTGTTATTGATTGTTATTGAGTTGGAGCCTTCGATAACACCAATCTCACCAACCTTGGAATATCCTTTGATATCAGAAACGGTAATATTTCCTGTTGAGTATAAGACAGCACTGTTAGTGCCGCGCGCTTCATAATAACCTCCGTCGACTGTAACTGTACCGTATCCACGGTCGGTGGCAATTACAGAACAACTTTGTCCTTCGGTGATAATATTGCAGTTGCTTGCAGTTATCGTACCGTTGTAAGTGGCATGAAGTCCTCTGGATGCACCTTGGAAGGTATGTATAGTCGTGTTCTTGATATTAACGTTACCGCCATAGGCTACGATGGCATTAGCTCCTTGCTGATTGGTAGTAATAGAACCTCCATTGATATTTACAGTTCCTAAGTTCCCGCTCCAACTTGCTTTGCCGCTTCCTGAGAATGAACAAGTCCCGCTCCCTGTAGAACAGATGGCAGCGTATGTACCATAGAAACTTGAGTTATCTCCGCCACTTCCAGATGAGGCGTATTTCATCAGATAACAATCGGTAAGGTTTAATGTGTTTTGGGTTACTTTGAAGATATTGCCTTCGGAAGAGGAAGTATAATAAAATGTTTTATCTGAGTAACTGGTCGTTGAAGTGATAGTGGCTGTGGCACTGGATAACGTAACTGCAGATAAGGTGGCAGACATCGAATACCGATACCCGGCAACAAGTCCTTTATTACTCAATGATAACGTCGTTTGGTATGCAGAACTTCCATCTTCACCAACGGCTGTGACAAGTAAATCGGTTACCGATGATTGAGGTGCAACGACGATGTAACCTGTATAGGTAGTAGATGTAGTAGAACTGGCTGATGCATCCTCCTGCACATTGATAGTGCCTGTCGTTGCAGAAGTAAGTTTACCGGTTGTCATGTCTATAGTACCTGATGTAATTAAATCGGTAGAAGGACTGGCAAAAGAAATTGAGCTTATGGCTTTAGAAGTTGGTAAGGTAAGCGAGTAATAAATGACGGACATCAGATGCTGAAAGGAGAAACTCAGATTTTCGTATGTCGAAGATGCCCACATATAATCATTGTTTTGTGCATCAGCTAAGTTCCCGCTTTGATTGGCTAAGTTAAAGGGTACGGCTGCTGTGGTCAATGTATTGTAAGTTCCTTTCGAAGGATATAACGCATAGATATTGTCTGTTGATGATGGTGTGGTTGAGAAACTTCCCGTGAAAGTCGCCGTCGATTCACCGCTGCCGCTCGATAATATAAACTCTGCGGGTATCTGAGTCGTTGCAGAGGTAAAAGCACTGAAGGTATCTCCCGAACTCCAAACGACAGACGTAGTACCTTCTGTTGTGTTATCAGTATAAGTAGTTCTTGTGGTTATGGCCGGTTGTGATGCTTTGGCAATTACTTCTACCGATTGTTTCTCATCCTCAACTGTCTCGTCTGATTCAGTTGAGCAGCTTAGCATACCCAATAAAATGGTTGTTATGGAGCCGTATAAGTATATTTTATTATTTATTTTCATTGTTGTAGATTTTAATTAGTTAAGACTTCCACCATTTCCAAAGCCACCGACAGTGTTTCCATTGCCCTTTGACACGGTAACTGCACATGTCGCGGTTTTATTGCCATCAGCTGTTGTAACCGTAATAGTAGCTGTTCCGACGGCTACTCCCGTTACTTTACCGCTCGATGATACTGTCGCAACAGATGTGTCGCTCGATTTCCACGTTACGCTTTGATTCGTTGCGGTAGTGGGACTGATCGTTGCGGACAGTGTTGAACTTGCTCCAACGTATATGGATAATGTTGTTTTATTGAGAGTTACTCCTGTAACAGATACTGTCGAGGCTGTAACGGTCACAGTACAAGTTGCTGTCTTGCTGCCATCAGTTGTCGTTACGGTAATTGTAGTGGTACCTGCCGCAACGCCTGTTACACTTCCGCTCGATGATACTGTCGCAACAGATGTGTCGCTAGACTTCCAAGTAAAGCTTTTATCGGTTGCGTTGGACGGACTGACTGTGGCAGTCAGTGCCTCACTGGAACCTACAACTAAAGACAAAGTCGATTTGTTGAGTGTTATCCCGGTTACAGAGACAGTAGCTGCCGTTACGGTAACCGTACATGTCGCCGTTTTGCTGCCATCGGTTGTTGTGACAGTAATAATAGCTGTACCTGCGGCGATACCCGTTACACTTCCCGTTGATGAGACTGTTGCAACTGCGGTATTGCTGGATGTCCAGGTAACACTTTGGTCTGTCGCAGTAGTTGGGTTGATTGTGGCAGTCAACGTTTCACTCGAACCCTCCGTTAAAGATAATGTTGATTTGTTCAAAGCAACACTTGTGACGGAAACTGTTGCTTTCGTTACAGTTACTATACAAGATGCCGTTTTGCTGCCATCGGTTGTCGTGACCGTAATTATAACTGTACCTGCGGCAATACCGGTAACACTTCCACTCGATGAAACCGTTGCAATCGAGGTATCACTAGATGTCCAAGTAATTCCTTGATTTGTCGCTGTTGTAGGACTGACAGTCGCTGTCAATGTTTCGCTGGTGCCAGTTGTCAATGATAGTGTTGTTTTGTTTAATGCAACACTAGTCACAGAAATACTGTCATCGTCATCGCTTCCACCGCTACACGAAGTAGCTAAAGGTAGAATCATGCAAAGTAGAGTTAATAGCTTTAATTTTTTCATATCGGTATTTTTTTATTGCATTCTGCCCGTGTATAAGTTGTTAGTAATAATAACTTTGAGCATCTGCTTATTATTTTTCATCGTAAAAATATAACGACATATATCTATACAAAAATAATATCAATGAATTAGAACAATTATAAAACTAAATGTGTATAAATTAAAGCAAAGGAAGGGTTAATGGTATTTTGTGATTTCCTTTTAGCATGTTGTAGTTCCATTTACTTATGCTATGAATGAAGGTAAATCGATACTGCAAAGATAAAGGAACTTATATGGTGCAATATTCGCTTTATTTTGTTTATAAATGAATAAATTGCTTGTAGTGTTTCTGTAATGTCACCTCAATCAATACAAAAAGCCTCTTAATCAAACGATTAAGAGGCTTTCCTGTACTCGGAGTGAGTACACAACCCGTATTTTAAGGGAATAAAAAAGAATTAATAAGTATTGATTATCAGATATTTATGGAAATAGATAATTTCTTTGTTATGCTTATTTAACCCTATGAACTACTATTTTGTGACCCCTATGTGCACCCCAGAAATAATAAAGTATTATCTTTGTAGTAACAAAGGAATATAAAAGAACTATAAAGATATAAAGCTATGGCAAACAGCAAGTTATCAAAAGGTCAAAGTAAAGAAGTACAAGTAAGCAACAGCTCCAAAGTTGCAGCCCAAGTAAACCCAAAATTGATGCAAAAAGCATTGAGTAACGGAGAAACGGCTCTATATTTAGAGTATTATCTGGGACGGGTACAAGTCTATGACGAGGACAAAGACGAGGTTGTTTCTAAGGTTAAGAGAAGAAAAGAGTATTTGGAGCTTAGACTTATCAAAGCTACAAACCCTTTGCAAAGGCAAGAGAACAAAGACACGTTGGCAAAGGCAGAGGAGATAAGAAAGAAACGTCAAGATGAGTTTGTAGAGCAAAGAGAGGGCTTTATATTTAAGAAAGATGCAGCTAACTTATATGATATAATGACAGACTATTTTACCACTTACAGCAAGCCGAGTAAACGTATATTGGGCTTGGCAATAAGGCGGTTTAAAGACTTCATAAACTGCAAAGATAATAAGGAATATAACGTATATAAAAACGCTATCAAAGAGCGGGATATGAGCAAAAAGATGGTAGAGGACTTTAAAGACTATCTATGTAATATTTCAAAAGGTAGTGGAGCCCTTACTTCTTGGAAACGTCTAAGCCAGATATTTAATGCAGCAGTTGAAAGCGGTAAGATGAGAAAGAACCCTTTGCACCTTACTAAAGCCCCGACAGATGCAAATGAGGACGGCTTAGTAAAAGACGTACTATCAGAAGAAGAACTAACGAGGCTATTGGCAACCCGATTAGACCGCCAGAGCCCAGAGATAAGGCGGGCTTTTATATTCAGTCTTTTTACGGGTACCCGATTTTGTGATGTTGAAAATATGAAATATAGCAATATCGACTATAAAGAGAAAACATTGAACTTTTGCCAGATAAAGACTAAGAAAAACAGCTCCAAAAGTTGGGTGCATCAGCCTCTTAGAGACGACTTGTTGGCATTGATAGGAGAGCCAAAGACAGATAAACCAGATGAGGAATATATATTTCATTTGCCGAGCTTTACTATGTGCCTTAAATCAATTGACAGATGGGTTAAGGCTGCAAAGATTGATAAGCATATAAGTTGGCATTGTGCCCGCCACACTTTTGCAACTACATTATTAGTTGATGGTGTGGACTTAAAGACGGTATCGGAGCTGATGGGACATACCAAGATAACTATGACGACCAAGTATTTGCATAGTGCAAACGAGCTAAAGGCAAAGGCTCTGGCTAAGCTACCTAACATATCTGTTGAATAGAGCAAGCGGGGGGACACCCCCAAATGCTCTTAATATATATAGACTATTGATTACCAAAAAAGATTTTTCTTAATTTCAAAAAGCATAAAGATATGGGACGACCAAAAAAGAAAGAATTTTTAGCAGCAAAGCCAGTAATATGTGATTTGGATAAACAAACCTTAGCCAATGATTATGATAAATATAGCCATAATAGATTTGAAAGGAAATTTGAAGAATTATCAAAAGAGTTAAATAAATATTCTGATAGACTTGGTAACTTAACTCGTTCAATATTATTTAAAGATACGGATATATCTGCGGGGTTGGGTCTTGATATTGAAGATATACAAATATTACATAGGGCGGGATATACAAATGAGCAGATAGAACAATTCACTAAAGAAGAAATAAAAGGAATTATTCCTAATATTAAATTTACTTTTAAATTATATTTAGGTAACGAGCAGATAGCTAATGTATTGCCAATATTCAATAATTTTATATCAGATAAAGAACTGTCTATAATTGAGATAAAAGCCTTATTAAATTGCACCAATACAGAGGTATGCAAAGTGAAAAGCAATAGATTATTAGCATATTTATTTAATAGGCTATCAAAAGAAGGCTATATATGGGATGATTGGCAACACCAATTTGAGTTGAATAAATCTTTTGCAAGTAGAAACGGAAAACTTTTAAAAGCCGATGATTTTTCAAAAGCTCTAAATCAGATTAAAGACTATGGAAAGCCCAAACACGGTGAAATTATAGATAATCTAATATGTGAACTAAAAAACATAGAGAATAAATAAGGCTCAAAAAACTCTATTTTCTTACATTCCTTTGTTATATACTTTTGTACACTTTCAAACTGAAAGCGAGGCGGTGCACAGCCTCTAAGTATTATTAAAAAGTATATAGTAATGATTGATATTTCAAATAAAGAAATGCTAAACAGTCGAGAGGCAGCAGCATTTACGGGCATTAGCCTAAGTTACCTTAGAAAGCTTATGATGCAAAGAAAGATTGCTTATAGTAAACCTTTGGGCAAATTGGCTTTTTTCAAGAAAGAGGATTTAATAGCATTTATGTCGATGGGCAAAGTTGCCACCGCCACCGAGATAGCAAGCCAAGCAACCGCAATTGACAGCGTATTAAAAAGCAAGAAAGGAGGTAAACGATGAAAACTATTGCCTCACACATTGATAAGGATATAGCCCAAAAAGGATATAATATAGAATGTGAGAAAGTACAACTTTCTGAAAATACAGATACCTACAAATTTGTTTTAGCTGATTTAGTCCAACAGGGCTTAAATTTTATGGCGGGCGAGATAGAAAGAGATAATTGCAACGCTGGCAGACGAGTATATTTAATGAGCAAATATGCGGCGGGGCAAATTATCTTAGGAGAGCTCTTAAGTGAGAAAGCAATGAAAAGAAAGGAGGCTCCAGATGATAACCGCTAAAATATCTGCATATCTTGAGCTAAAGCAGTTGCCAGAATTAAAGACTATCACCCGCAAAGGGATAACAAGCCAGAGGAAACAGCCCCGTTACGATTTAGTATCTATTGCGGGCTATTGGGAGCCTTTAGAAAGGCTTAAAACCACCAAAGGTGCAATATATCTAACTTTGATTAAGAGTGACCAGAACGCAGCCAGAGAACGCGGCGCAACGGTGCCAGAGTATTACTTTCAGGTATCACCCGCAAAGAGCAAAGCTATTAATTTCTCTGGACTTAGATTTCTTTTCAGCGAGACCCAAGCCAACTTTGCAAGCGGTGAACCGAGCGATAGAGCCAAGCTAAAAGGAGGAATAACAAACCCTATGTATGAGCAACGGAGTGACGGTTTTCTATTTATTTTTTCACAAGACAAAGAAACATTGGAGATACTGATTATTGAGGGCGGGAGATTGCTGATAGACAGTTACCGCAAACAGCTATCTTTGGGCGGGTTTGATGTCGCATTGAACATATTAAGAGAGCAAGCAAACCCTTATAGTAAGGGGTGATTTTGTACCAAAAAGTGGTAATATGTACGATACGTGTTATTTCTTCATACAGAGAGTGAGACAAGACGACTTTCAAAATATTGTGGGTTGCTTGACGGGTGCCCGAGAAACAACCGACACCGCAACGGGTGAAGTATTGGCAACCGTTGGCAGCCTCAACAATATGAAAGTTAGCGTATCTATGGCGGGGTTATCGGTCAAAGGTAGTTTATGCAAGTTCTATTTGCCAGATAACACCTTTACTCTATCGAGGAACACGACTAAAGATGCACTAACCAAGTTATCCGATAGCCTACATATTGATTTTGACGAGGCTAAGCTAACCCGTATAGATGTTTCAACCCACTTTATAATGAGTAAGCCCGCCCCGACTTATTACCCGTTTCTAGGGCTTTGCACACATTACCAAAGGACACAAGCAACAGCCCATACACTTTATTATAACAATATGGCTAAGGATTTGCAAAGAACGATGGTATTTTATGACAAGTTACCAGAGGTTGAGGCGAGAGACGGGATAACACCAGATGTATTTGTAGGTGAAAACTTGTTGAGATATGAAAGCCGATGGGTTAGGCGATTGCCTCAACAATTAAGGGTGTCAGAGGTGAAAGGGCGTACTTTGTATGATGCAACTTTTTATCACTACATTATTGACCTTTGGGCAAAGAATTATTTCAGCATTCAGAAAATTAAAAAGCAAAAAAATGAATCAATGAATGAAATTAAAGACGTTAAGAGCGCAGCCAATTATATTATTAGTGTTGCGCTCCAGAGGTTGCCCCCCGATGAGGTGCAAAATCTTCTGGAGGAGATGAAAGCAAAGCGAGTATTTAGAGATGCAAAGTATTACACGAGGTTGCGCCAGAAGTTGAAAAATATTACGACCAATAGTAAGATGAGCAACGAGAGCGACCAGATAAGAGAGCTTGATAATGAAGTAAAGCAGATTTTGGCATACAAAGTTTGATTTCCTTATATAGTAAGATGTGATTATATACCACTTTTTGGTAAATGAGATATTAATATTTAATTTTGAAATAAGATGAACAGGACAACAGATAACCCGCTAACGGCAGCAGAGCAGTTTTGTTTGAACGGCTATTTAATGACAAAAGATGTTGATGAGGCGTATTTGTTGAGCCGTGAGAAAAAGACAACGGCAACCCCAGACAATATACACCGTCTGGCTTTGCGTTGGTTACGTTCCAAACCATGTAAAGAGTATCTTTGCAAGCGTAGGAAATTAATACTATCAGAGGTTAGCAATACTTCAAATGATGAGGCTAAGCCAAAGAAAAATTACCGTGACAAAGATACCTTAATAGATGAGCTTACTATATTGGCAGAGGCAAGCACCAACCCCAAAGAGAAAGCCCAGATACTAGGACAAATTGCCGACTTGATGCAGCTAAAGAAAGAAGAAAGCAAAGAGGATAAAGAGCTAACTCATTTCTATCTGCCTATCACGTGCAAACGATGTTCCTTATATGTTGAGGCAAAAAAGAAAAAAGAAACAAACAACGCTTAATTTTTTTATTCATAACGTGTCTGTTGTGGTGTCTTTGTCGTGACGATAAGGGCACCACTTTTGTTTTTAATGAATAAAGCGAGAAATAAAGAAATATGTGATTAGGCACCAATTGAGGAACGGAAAAAGTTTTAATCAATGCTTTTGTGAATGATGATAGTCAAAAGATAGAGATAATAGCCCCATAAGTTAGATGTATGTTACTTTGTGACCCCTATGTGCACCCTATTAAAACAAAAACGCCTCAAAATCAGACGATTAAGAGACGTTTACCGTACTCGGAGTGGGACTTGAACCCACACAGCTGCAATAGCCAAGGGATTTTAAGTCCCTCGTGTCTACCGATTCCACCATCCGAGCATCATTTCAAAGAAGAAAGAGCGGAAAACGGGACTCGGACCCGCGACCCCGACCTTGGCAAGGTCGTGCTCTACCAACTGAGCTATTTCCGCAAATG